>ENA-UOXR01000792-UOXR01000792.1-bioreactor-metagenome-genome-assembly--contig:-NODE-792-length-36453-cov-7.243502_pt1 | contig 36453 bp, 38 predicted proteins | sample MGYA00238164_ERZ764825 | MGnify/ENA primary metagenome ERZ764825 (study PRJEB28920, sample SAMN05720171) | bioreactor metagenome | isolation source: Anaerobic biogas reactor | place: USA:Washington... | reverse complement strand
CGCTACGACGGCAAGGAACCCCGATTGGAGCTATGGATATGCTGATTGCGGCGCACGCGAAGGCCAAAGGGCTTGTCATCGTTACTAATAATGTCCGCGAATTTGAGCGAGTAGAAGGTCTTGATCTCGAAAATTGGGTTAGCGCCTAACTGAGTTTGAAATATCAAAAGCAACAGACAGTGTCTGTTAATATGATCTGGTCGCATAGAATTAGTAAATACTGCTTTGGACTGCCTGTAAACCATTGATTTTACTGGGTTTTTCAAAAAATGCTGTATCGCCACTCGCACCATGTAAAAAGCTACATTTTATCTCTTATTCTGAGGGGTAAAATGTTTTTTTATGTCGCACAGCACCAATTCGTGATATCTTGCGGCGTGGAGAAGAGCAGTGGCAGGCTTTGAATCAGGCCAGAGCAATGCGGATATAAGGATGTTCGTGTCAGCCAATATCTTCATGGTTTTGGGTTCTTTCTGTAGCGTACCTCATCCACAAAAGTCTGTATCTGATCCTCATCCTGGATACCGGCTGTATCAGCCACTCCTTCAAATGCCTTTTGCGCTTTCAGAATAGCCGTAGCAGACGCATTGTTAATGACGATTTCACCGTTTTCTCGTTCAATAAAAATTATCTTATCTCCTTCTTTGAGCATAAGCTTGCGGCGAATTTCTATGGGAACCGTGACCTGACCGTTTGCGGATACTTTTGCAAGGTTCATCAAAGTCCGGCGATTCCGGTTCAGGCTTCATTTCACCCTGGGAAGGCCCCGTAGACTTCTGCTGCCGCTACTGCAACGCAAGCTGTTCCAACTGCCGCACCCGACCTTTTAAACCCTGGCACAGCGCGTCTGTACGAGCCTCATCAATGTAGGGAGATGCGGACAGAAACACCCGAAACTCCTCGTCAATATCCCGCAGGGCGGAAAAATCAATCCAGTCCAGACTGCCGGCCAGAGCGATCTGCTGGGCGTGGGTCGGCCTGAAAGGATAACTGGACGCTTCGCCCCCCGGATGAATGGCTCCGGTAACCTGGTCATGCCAGAGGCTGGTGCCGCTGTCATAGATGGGTGCAGGGCCTGCCCAGGCCAAAGTATCCACATTGCGGATAGCGCCGAAGTTTCCAAAATGCCGGTCCGTATTGGCGATCAGAAAGTCAAAGGCCAGAAGATAGTTTAAGAACTCCTTAATGCCGGGGATGCCCAAATGCTCGCAGCAAAGCAGGAAATGCTCGTATACCGAATGGTGGTTGCGCTTCTTTTGGCTGCGGTAGATGTGGTAGGCGCTGACCAGTTCCGTCTCCGGTGTGATGATATTCTCGCAGATGCTGTAAGGGATCTGATCCTCCCAAATGAGGCGGTACGGCACATAGGCCCCGCAGTTTAAACGCCGGTGCAGAGAAGTGGCAATCACCTCGTTAAGGGGTTCCTGCTGAAACGGATTGCTTCCCGACTTGATCAGGCAGCGTTCACCGTCAATGATTTTCCATTTCTTACGCAGCCATCCGTCGGATGTGTTGCAGGGCGAGAGCAGGTCCAGTTCGCTGCCGGGGGTCGCCTGCCCAAAGAGCGCGTTTCCCACATCATCAGAAAAAGGATTGTGAAAGAAATTGATATCCTCCCACTTAAAGGGATGCGCTTTGGGGTTGATCCAATACTGGTCGGACAAACTCAGCCCGTAGCATTTGGTGAGAAGCTGTTCTGTATAGGATACGTTCAGGATCTCAAGAGCCTCCCGAATACCGGAGCGGCTGGCGGGAATGGAACGTCCCCGCCACCAATCGTTCAGGCTTTTCCTGTCGGGAACTCCTTTGATCATCGCAATGCCCACGGGAAGGTATTCCGGATGAACCACCTGGGTGACCTTTAAAATCGCGCCTGTCTCTTCGTCAATGTTCAGTTCCACCACCGGGGTATGCTTATTCATCAGCGTGTAGATCATCCGTATTCCCTCCCTCCAAATATTAATTGTTGGCACATTATTTTACCAATTTTTTTCCTTTTTAACAAGGTTTGCGAACGGAATGCAAATTTATCCGTAATGGCCATAGTTGGTGGAGGAACGGACCGGCCTGCTGTCAAATAGGGCGGCATTCACATTCTTTTTGCACACTGCCAAGTACCGTCGGGATAAGCTCAGCCAGCTTTTCCAGAGTGCCTCCCTTGCCCAGAGAGTAGACCTTCACTTCACCATCCTGAATCACCACCATGGCAATCGGATCCACCTTGGCACCGCCACCGCCACCGGTTCCTTTACCGTGATGATGGCCGGATTTCTCACCGCCTTCACCAACCCCCGATCCGAACCCAAAAGCAGCGGACAGGATGGGTATGATAGTAACATTCCCGCTGACGATGGGGGTACCGACCATGGTTTTGGTTGACACCAGATTCTCCAGCTTTGACGCTATGGTTTCAATATTTTCTTTAAACACTTCCAACGACCTCCCGTACTCTTTTTTTATTAGTAAACTTTGGCCACCAAAGAGACCGAACCGGGGCTGAGAGAAGCAGGACCACCGTATGCCATAACACCACTATCGGGAAAAACCTGCCCTGCACCTCTCCTTCCATATCCAGAGATGCCTCCATGAAGTTTGGATTCAGACATATCCGAAGCTGTTGGCTGGCCAGGGCAGCAATCACACCTGCCAGAAATCCGGTTAAAGCCGGATCGCCTGTGCCGTACTCACCCTCCAAACCCGCCTCAAGCCGAAGACATTTTACCAGCCTTTTCAGGTAACGGTAGACCGCATTCAGCAGTTCCCGGGTAATTACATCTTTAAACCGGCTGCGGTCCTGCTTTCGTTCGGAGGCTGTCTTAGCAGGCTTTCCTCCGCTTAGAATCTTTTCCCAGGCTAATATCTTCAGGTATTGTCGGGTTTCATTTCCAGCCTCTTTGTCGACCCGGAGCTTAATCAAACCACCGAAGCCTGACACTTCTCCATGTCCGCTGAGAGATTCCTTTATCCGTACCTGACCCTGGAAACTCACCGGCAGTACCAATGGAACAAGGAAGAGACCCATAATAATCAGCAACAGAACCATAAGACCACTCAAGAGCTTCGCCTCCGAAATACTGCTTTTAGGCCTTTCTTGCCCAAGGCCTCAAGAGCGGCAGGAACTTTGCTGCCAATCATTTTGGCAGTCGCGCCTACCGTCTGGGTCCCCGGAAGCATGGTGATCGCCACTGCCAACGGTTCCCAGGCCAGTTTTTGAGTATGCCAGTAGGAGAATTCATCCTCCGGGGTATGTGACAAAGCCTTGGCAACAGATATAGCCTGCTGACGCAAAAAGGATATTTCCGGTGGTATGACGATTTCCTCCACCTGCTCCAGCTCCAGCCATATTAGTTTGAGCCGGGAAAGCTCCTGCCGGCATTCACGACATTCAGCCAGGTGGCGGTTGGCTTTTTTAGCCAGTTCCGGTTCCAATTCCCGGTCCAACAAGGACTGCAACATTTGACGATCACATTTCAATGTGACTAAGCCTCCCATCCGTAAACATCCTTCAGCATTACCCGCAGCTGGCTGCGAGCGCGGAAAAGATGGGTTTTAACAGTTCCGACCGGTATCCCTGCCGCGTCCGCTATCTCTTTATAGCTCATACCTTCCTGGTGGCGCAGGATAATTACCAGCCGATACTCAGGGGGCAATTTCTGGAGGCCCATTTCCAGCGCTTTTTTGGTTTCCAGCCATTCCACCCGCATCTGAGGGTTCCCGCTATTGTCAGCGGCAAGGAAATCACCCAAGGTTATGCCATCAGCGATATCCTGGTCCAGCGACAGAAGCTCCGGAGAACGCCGACGCAGGAAATTGATTCCGGTATTGATTACCACTTGGCGGAGCCACGGTTTAAATGGGCGGCTGATCTGGTAACTGTCAAGCCCGGCAACTATTTTAACCATGGCCTCCTGGGACAATTCCAAGGCATCTTCCCGCTCTCCGGTCAGCCGGAAGCACAGACTATAGATATAGCCTTCATACCGGGAGAGTAATACCCGGTAAGCGTACTCCTCTCCCTGCCGGCATTCCAGGACCAACTGGTGATCTTCCCGGGTGTCCATCTGATACCCCTCCTGGAGATTTCATTTATCTATACACTTATTTTATAAAATAAGTTTCAACTGGAGAGATTTTTAGGAATTGTCGTTGGGAAGTATAGTGATGACAGGCATATGAAATTATTTAACTAAACCAATACTCAGAAAATGCCCGAGTCCGTTCGTACGGTGCTGCCTTATTGAATTGAGAATCTTCCCATCTTGCGATAGAGGCTGCTGCGGGATATACCCAGCTCTTGGGCCGCCCTGGTCTTGTTGTAGTTGTTTTTGTGCAGAATACTCCTGATTATCTGTTCCTGCATCTCCGGATCTTTAGGGAGCCGTTTTCGCCAGACATGTGCCTGATCGTCAAGATTGCACTTCAAGTCCAGCGAAATATCGTCTGCCGTCAGAGTTTCTTCCGTGCTCATATTGATGGCCCGTTCAATCACATTGCTTAATTCCCTTACATTGCCGGGCCAATCATAGTTGGAGAGTATGTCCAAAACCTTTTCATCCACCTGGGTTATCTCCTTCCCCAGGCGGGGAGCGATAGTCTTTATAAAATAATCTACCAGGATGGGGATATCATCCTTTCTATCCCTTAACGGCGGGATTTTGATATCAATAACCCGCAGCCGGTAATAGAGATCCAAACGGAAGTTGCCCTTCCGGACCTCTTCCTTCAGGTTTTTATTAGTGGCGGCTATTATTCGGACATTGACACTGGTTATATCCCGTCCCCCCAGGCGAACTACATTCCCTTCCTCCAAAACCCGCAAGAGGGAACCCTGCAGGTCCAATGGCATTTCTCCAATCTCGTCCAGAAATATGGTTCCCTGATCAGCCAATTCGAATTTCCCCGGATTGCCTCCCTTTCGGGCACCGGTAAAGGCGCCTTCCTCATAGCCGAACAGTTCACTGGATACCAATTCCCTAGGAAGTGCGGCACAGTTGATAGCAAAGAAGGGTTCCCGACATCGGCTGCCGGCATTATGGATGGCCTGGGCAAACATATCCTTGCCCACACCGCTTTCCCCCAGCAGGAGAATGTTGGAATCAGTTTTGGCAGCCATCTCGGCACATTGAATGGCATATTCAAAATCAGCACTTCGGCCAATTATGTCACTGAAGGTCATCTTGGCCTGAGCGCCGGAGATCCTTTCAATCATCTTTTTATACTGCTGCATCGGCTGAATGATGACGACGGTACCCAACGTTTCCTGCTCCTTGGAAGCCAGGGGGGTGCAGCTCACCGCCAGCTTGACGCTGTCATTCTTGCGGCGGATTACCAGAGGTTCCCCCAAAAGTCTGCGTTTACCACTAATCCTGGTAAAAAACAGCTCATTCTCCGGTACCATCAAGCCGGTCAGCTTCTCTCCAACAGCACCCGAATAATCAATACCAAGGTTTGCTGCCCCTTGTTGATTTATATGGATGATACGTCCCTCATGATCCAGGGTTAATACTCCGTCAGATATGGAGTCCATAATGGCAGCTTTATGAAGATTAGCCATCTCACTCTGCTGGTAAGCGTTATGCAAAGCCATCTGGCGTTCTATGGCCCGGGAAGTCGCCACCGCCATCCCCATCGTATGCCGGTTGACCAGGTGGTAAGGACCAATTATGTTCATCACACCGATCAGACAGCCGTCCTTATCAAATATAGGGGATGCAGAGCAGGTAGCTATTGATGCACAGAGACAGAAGTGCTCATAACCCAGCAGCTGCACCGGTTTACCCAGAACCAGAGCTAAAGAGTTGGCATTGGTCCCCATAATATCTTCCGACCATTTAGCGCCCTCTGTCAGGTTAGCACCGCCGGTAAAGTCCAGCCCTTCTTTATCTCCAATCCGCTTCAGAAAATACCCGTCGCGGTCAGTCAAGGCAAATACGAATCCGGAGCCCTCCATAAAACGGTGGAGGTGTCCCATCATAATCGTGGAATGTTCAATTAAGTCTTGATTGGCCGCTTTCCGTTCCTCCAGTTCAGCGGGACTGATTATTATATCACAGCATCTCTTGTACGGGTTAACCCCAAAGGCTTCACTTCGCTGCCAGGACTCCTGGATTTCAGGAGATAGAGTTATGCCGTCATACTCCCCCAGTTCGCGCAGCGACTTCCAGATTTTGATTATTTCCTTCTTGTTTTCCTTCATAGTGATCCCTCCGCAAAACAGATACCGCCTCCATATATAGATTATAGCATCCCGGAAGAAACCCGAACCGGGGATCCTAAATCCAACCTCCGGGATAAACTGCCAGCATACCCGGAATTTAGAAAGTGGTCCCGGCTTAACAAGGGCAATGGCCACATCAAGCCGGGATCAATTAATCCGTCAATCATTCATGCCAACAGCACCGTGAATCAAGCCAGGACCCGCCCCGAGATTACCATCCGCTGAATCTGTTGCGTCCCTTCATAGATCTGCAGGATCTTGGCATCGCGCATCAGCTTTTCCAGAGGGTACTCCCGCATATATCCGTAGCCGCCGAAAATCTGCAGAGCATCAACTGTGATCTTCATGGCCGCATCACCGGCAAAGAGCTTGGCCATAGCTCCCAGCTTGGGATCCGGGTTGCCATTGTCGATCTGCCAGGCAGCCTGCCATACCAAACCCCGGGCGGCCTCAATCTGGGTTGCCATATCCGCCAGCATGAAGGCAATTGCCTGGTTGCCGCTGATAGGACGTCCAAACTGCGCTCTTTGCTTGGAGTATTCCAGAGCCTCCTCATATGCCCGCCGGGCCACCCCTACTGCGGCGGCGCCAATGCTCATCCTGGTCTGATCCAAAGTCCGCATAGCGATCTTGAATCCTTCACCCTCGGCACCTAAGAGATCCCGGGCGGGAATGCGAACCTCATCAAAGATAACCTCGGCCACATGAGATGCCCGGTCACCCATTTTATCTTCCACCTTACCCATCGACAGCCCCGGTGCATCCCCCGGTACCAGAAACCCGCTAATCCCCCGGGTCCCCTTCTGACTCCGATCGGTCTTGGCAAAAACAGTATTCATAGCCGCAATGCCGCCATGGGTAATGAAGCACTTGGTTCCCGTCAGTATATACTCATCACCCACTTTTTTCGCAAAAGTCGACATTGCAGAAGCATCAGAGCCAGCATTAGGCTCGGTGAGACAAAACGATCCCAGTAAAGGCGCCTCCCCAAACTGAGGAAGCCACCGGTCCATCTGCTCCTCGGTTCCGGCTATCTGGATCGGAACCAGGGCCAAAGTATTGCCATCCCAGGTACCGGCTATACCCAGACAGCCATAAGCCAATTCCTCCACCAGAATGGCCTCGGTCACATGGTCCAGTTCCAATCCGCCATATCTGGCAGGAAGATTAAAATTCCACAGGCCGATATCAAAGGCTTTATTAATGATTTCCCAGGGCATCTCACCGGTTTTATCATATTGGGCAGCCACCGGAATTATCTCTGAACCCGTAAATTTTCGGGCCAGAGATTTCATCTCCTTTTGTTCATCCGTCAATTCAAAACTGATCATCGTTCTACCTCCAAATATTGTAGACTCCCGGCAGCGGAGATGATTATATGTCGGTCTCGCTGCCGCTAAAGCAGAAGTTATTCAACCCAAATGATACATCCGGCTCCCTGGGTCAAGCCTCCACAGATTGCACATGCTCCATAGCCGCCGCCTTTTTCTTTCAGATTATAAGCAGCGGTCATCATGATCCGGGCACCGCTGGCGGTATTGGCATGTCCTACCGCAATAGCACTCCCGTTGACATTCAGCTTATTTTTCAATTCCTGATAGAGCCCGGCATCATTGTCAAGAATGGGCTTCTCCGACGCCTCATTTACCATAGCCTGGTAATCTCCCGTCAGGAATCTCTGATTAGACAACAGTTTGGTGGCTACCAGGGGCACACAGGCAAAGGCCTCATTGATTTCAACAAACTTCAGCTCATCAACAGTCAAACCAGTGAGGTCCAGGCACTTTTTAATGGCAAAAGCCGGCGATACCGGCATTATCCGCGGCTGCAGCGCAATAGAAGACATCTCCACCACTGTGTAGATGATTTCAAGCCCCATTTCCTCAGCTTTCTCACGCTTCATAAATATCTGGGCACTGGCACCATCATTCATGCCAGGCGCATTACCGGCAGTAACGGTAGGATTGCCGAAAATCGGTTTCAGCCTTGAGAGATCTTCGATCTTAATGTTGGGCCGGTACTGCTCGTCGATATCCAGGGACTGGGTGGACAGTACATTGCCTTTGCGGTCCTTTTTCACAATCTCATAGGGTACCATCTCTTTTTTGAAAAACCCCTGCTCCCAAGCCCGGCCATAATTCATATGACTGTTGAGAGCAAACTCATCCTGCTCCTCCCGAGAGATTCCGTATTCCTCTGCGACATTTCCGGAATCAACCGCCACCGGTGCATAATCCTTATAACCAAGAGGAATGATGGGGTCCTCCACCAGGAAGGAAGTGTGACGCTTACCTTCCCAGCGAATGTCACGCAGGAGGAAAGGTACAGTACTGAAGCTGGTGGCTCCGCCGGTCATGACCACTTCAGCCTCACCCAGCCGGATGCTCCGGCAGCCGTATTTAACGGCATCCATCCCGGAGATACATGCCTGATCAAAGGTTACGGAAGGCTTCTCCGGCGGAATACCGGCTTTCAGCATACTCTGCCGGGCAGTAACCGGTGTATACGGGTCTTTACAGTTAGTGGTATCACCACACCCCCACCAGACCTCATCAATCAGTTCCGGATTGAAGGCTATCCGGTCCATAGAATTCTTCATCGCCAGAGCTCCCAAGTCATAGATGTCTACATCCTTCAGTGAACCGCCAAAACGTCCGAATGGAGTTCTGGTGGCTGCTACACAAACCATGTCATCCCCGCTCTTCTTAAAAGTCATCTGCGCCATCTCCTTTCAAATTCACCTCTGTCTTATCACTACACACAAAAAATTACAGCTACATAGCAACATAGCCCCCATCAACACTGAGAATAACCCCGGTGACATAGCTGGCACCCGGAGAGGCCAGGAATAAAGTGGCCGCCTTCAGCTCATCCTCACCACCAAAACGACCCATAGGAATCATCTCCAAATAGACATCTTCGTTTGTCTCCAAGCTGCCCTGGGTCATGCGAGATGGAAACCACCCCGGCGCAATAGCATTAACAGTAATATTGTAAGGCGCCCATTTTACAGCCAGATCCTTTGTCAGACCCGCAATTGCGGCCTTGCTGGCCTGATAGGCCACCGCATCCATTATTTCCGGCTTAGCACCTACAAAGGAGGCTATTGATGCCAAATTAATAATCCGCCCGTAATTCTGCCGGGACATAGTCCTTGCGGCCTTCTGCATACAGAGCCAGGGTCCGGTCAAATTGGTGTCGATAACCTTATCCCAACCGCTGCGGGGATACTCCAGCGAAGGAGCGCCCCAAGCGGCGCCGGAGTTGTTAACCAGAATATCGAGACGGCCAAACTCTTTCTGCACCAGTTCAAACAAATTGTCGATTTCTTCCTCACTGGTTATATCACAACGGGCCGGCAGCACCTTCACTCCCAGTTCCTGTGACATCTTTTCCGCCACTGCAACACAACGGTCAATTTTCCGGGCCGCAAGCACCACACCGGCACCAGCTTCCGCCAACGCATAGGACATCTGAACCCCTATGCCCGCTGCACCGCCGGTAACTACAGCCACCTGTCCCGTTAAATCAAATAATTCCTTGTTGGATCTCATCATAATCCTCCCTTATATTAAGTTTCAGCTCCTATACCTAATTAATAATGCAATATCCATGCCAATATCAAGATGTCGGATCTATTGGCATTATTGCCTCCATTGACAATTCACTACTGTGCCATATGGGACATTTAGTCTGCCAAGCCATGTCCCATATGGTACACTTCAAGCAAATATGGCAATTAAGCAAGAAAAAGCCCCGGCATCCCACTTAATACGGTCACCTTCGTAACCAATAATGGTATGGGAAGCTGGGGCTTCTAAAAACCTGATTAATCCTATAAAGCCCAGGCGGCCTTAGCACCTTCGTCGGTAGCTTCTACAATCCGCCGAACTTCAACGGCATCTCCAACTATTTTGTAGTCAATCGCCATTTCTTTAAGTACATTTTCCAATTCGGCATTGGATCGAGTGCCTGTTGCTATCACTACCTGATCAACCGGAGCCAGAATCTGTTCCTGATCATCAATAATTACTGTGACAGCATCCTTGTCAATTCCAGTTACCCGGGCATTAAACAACATTTTGCAGCCCGCTTTTTTAAGCCGCGAGTGCAGCATATATCCATGGGAAGTAAGCTTCAGAACTGGGGATCTGCGCAACTGTTCCGCCAGGGTAATATCATTACATCCCCGGGCGGCCAAATAATCAGCGGTCTCCATACCCACCAGCCCGCCGCCAACAATTAATATATGTTTTCCAGGGGCGGTCCGGCCCGCCAATATCTCATAAGCGTCAGTAACATGCGAAAGATTGCGGCCATCTATTTCCAGGGGAACCTGCTTGCCACCGGTAGCCAGAATTACTGCTTCCGGTTGTTCCTGTCTGATCATGTCCCCGGTCACTTCCGTGCCGGTATTAATCTTAACTCCCAGTTTTTCCGCCCGCTTGGTCAGTCCATTAATCCACTTGCCGTAAGGATCTTTATTGGGTGCCATAGCCGCATAACGAACCTGGCCACCCACTTCCGATTCTTTTTCAAACAGGATGACTTTATGTCCCAGACGGGCCGCCTCATAAGCAGCTGTCAACCCACCCGGGCCACCCCCTATAACCCATACCTTGCGGCTGGTTTCGGCAGGTCCGGCAGGATAAATGAGCTCCTGGCCGGTTTCCGGATTAATCGCACAGCGAATAGTTCCATTTTCGATCAAAAGTCTTTCAAAACACCCCTGATTACAGGCCAGACACTCTATAGTATCTTCAGGATGACCTTCTCGGGCATTTTTAAGAAAATCCGGGTCAGCCAGATGCTGACGGCCAAAAGCAATCAAATCCGCATCTCCCCGGGCAATACACTCATCCGCAAAGAAAGGATCGGTAAAGCGTCCGACTCCTACAACGGGAACATCGACGACCTCCTTCATTTTTCGAGCCAGACCAACGTTAAAGCCCTGCTCATACTCGATAGGCGCCTGAGTAATTCCGGCCGGACTGCCATGAGTTCCAAAGGAAGCGCTGATCATATCACAGCCGTGTTTTACCAATACCGGAACAACCAGCTGCATATCTTCAGGAGTATATCCGCCCTTAATCCATTCATCCACCGACAAGCGGATAGAGATGGGATAGTCATCACCTACCCGACGCCGCACCTCCTCCAGTACCTCAATTATAAAACGGGCACGCCGGACAATATCTCCTCCATACTGATCCTGACGCTGGTTGGCATGAACCGACAGGAATTGGGCCAGAAGGTAGCCATGAGCCGCGTGGAGTTCTACTCCATCATAGCCGGCTTCACGGGCCCTAACCGCGCCATCGCCGAAAGCCGTGATAATATCCCGAATGTCATCCTCCGTCATCTCCCGGGGAGCCTGCTTAAAGACCATACTGGGAATAGCCGAAGGCGCTACCGCCGTGCCTTTTTGCAATTGGTACTGACTCTCCCGTCCCGCATGGTGCAGCTGAACTATTATCTTACTGCCCAGCTCATGTACTGTCTTAGTTACCTGGCGCAGACCCGGCATAAAACGATCCTCATAAATCCCTAACTGAGCCGGACTTGCGGCGCCATCAGGATGGATGGCGGTAATTTCCTGCACGATAAGTCCGGCTCCACCCATAACCCGCCGTTTCAAATAAGCCAGGCTAGCCTCACTTACAGTTCCATCATCATTGCCCAGAAAAGTTCCCATGGGCGGCATAACGACCCGATTGGCAATAACCATGTTTCTGACCTTAATCGGTGCCAGCAAATGCTCCAATCTTTTCATAAAAAGCCTCCTCAAATACATTGTTGAGGGGATAACGTCCCCAAAAGATAGTTTGCATCCTAACCTTCTAGATTAATAATACACGTAATTGGAGGAGTTGAGAATTTTTTTATCTCTGCAAGGATAAAATCAACTAATAAGACAGCCCGGTCAGGCATTCCCTTAACCATTGAGACAAATCGGGACTGTTCCGGACCGGGCTTAATATTTGTTTCCTCAACCGAATGGAGTACCTGTCAGTTTTAATGGTTCGCGCTGGAACCGTCCTGATTGGCTGGATTCCGGTTCTCAAGGGTATCACCGATCGCCTCGGTTTCGAAATCAAAGCTGCCGTCATTAACATAAACAACTTCGTCGCAATTGGGACAGACGATTTCAATTACATCCTCGTCATTTAAATAAATGGCTTCAAAATAGACATCTTCCCCGCAGTTCTTACAGCTCACTTGAATATATTGGTCTTCGTCATCCTCCCGGTACAAGTTTTCTGCCAGATCATACAGATCATCATCTATGCTCTCCACATATATCTTGAAACTCTCGAAGTCGCGCCGCAGACCGTTCAGATTTTCAGCGATGTCCGACATAACTCCCAGCATCTCGATTATCATTGTTCCCTGAGGGCTGCTGCCCGCCACATTCATGCCCTGTCCCAAACCCTGCAGGAAGCTGATCCTTTCATTAAGCTTCTTCAAGAAAACTCCCCCTCACTGGTTTTTTATTAGTATGTCTCACCAGCGAAAAGAATAAACGAAAACGTTCTGGCTTGTTGTGGCCTTAATAGAGGATAAGTGCCCCAACAAAAACATCCCCTCGTGTCCCTAGTAGCTGCTGTTAAACAAGTGTTTTTCAACCGGCATAGTAAAGCAAATACCTTTGGCAGGGGATTTCAATCCTGCCTTTTCTTTGATGGCAGCCATAATTTTTTCTGCTGTATCCCCGCTTACGACACTTAATACTATTTCCTTTTCAGTGTCTACGGTAATACCCATAATAGATTTATGCACCGGGCCGATACCGCGGGCGTTTATAATTGTCCCTCCACGTGCACCTGCCTGGTGAGCGATGTCCACCACCTCGTCGGCGAAGCCGGCGTTAACGATTACAAACAGAGCTTTCATATTTTCGCTTTTTTCCATTTTTTCATTCCTCTGTATTTAAATTGATAACTTTGCTACCGGTATAGTGAAGGCAATTCCTGTATTTGGCTTGTCAAAACGAAACTTCTTAATCAGCATTTCCAACACGGCATCGGATTTTATGCCAGGCAACAGGCAGATTATTACCACTTTGGATTCTTCCGGCACCAACCCAAATATGCATTTAAGGTAATTGGCATCGACAGTCCCTCTTCCGTATACGATATTTACCAGCCGCCCTCCCGCCTCTGTAAGCGCATCTAATAGCAGGCTCTTTTGCTTCCTTCCGGCTATCACCGTCAAAAAAACCAAGCCGTCTAAATGATTATTCATTGCAATCATTTACCTCCCCGACTGAGCCTTCATAGTCAGCTTTGCCTTTTTTTTGCGTATCATCTATTTCCGTTTTATCTGCATGCATGGCAAGCGAAGTTAGTTCCTCCAGTTCCATTAACTCGGCTTCAGTAATGAGCCGCTGTTCTTTCTTAAGCCGTATATCATAAATTATACCTAAAGTTTGCACTGCTATTAAAGGGGTAACTGAGATAAAGGCTATTATTCCAAACCCATTGGTCAAAACCGATTGGGCGCCCTGCCCTGCTGATGCGGCAACAGCTTGTGCCGTCCCCAGCGTAAGCGGGGTTAAAAACGCTGATGTCAACGCGCCCCCGGTGACACCGCCGGAATCGAAGGCCAAGCCTACGAAAAGCTTAGATGAAAATCTAAGCATGATCAATGCTATAGCATAAAGCGGAACCAAAAACCAGAGAATGTTAATTTGGGTTAGAATTTTCACCATACAAATCAGCGCCGCAAAACCTATGCCTATGGCTAATGTTATACGTATGACCATCTCCTTGATATGACCATTGGTTATTTCTTCAAGTTGTTTCCCCAGTACGGTGACTGCTGGCTCTGACAGCGTTATAGCCATACCCAGCACAAATCCGATCACCAGCAGCAGCCATTTAAACCACTCGGGGCGGGTGGGATCCAAAAATACTTCACCAATATATTTGGCCGCGAACGCAAAACCGAAGTCAATTCCTGACAGAAAGATGAGCAGCCCCACGTATACGACCATCATTCCCAGCATAATCTTTCTAAGTTCCGCTCTGGACAGCTTAATCAAAAAACGCTGAAATGGCAAAAAAACAAGCACAATCGGTAAAAGCGCCAAGGCAACGCTGCCCAAATTGGAAACAATTATTTCGCCCAGATTATTTATTGCCCCCGGATTGTATACCCCGGCAGGGGGCATTGTTCCGCCGTAGCCTGCCTTCAAAATTATGCCGTAAATGAACAGCGCCATAATCGGCCCCACTGACGCCAGTCCAATTATTCCGAAAGTATCGTCGTTAGTTTTGGATTTTGACATCGTGGCCGAAATACCCAACCCCAGCGCGAGGATAAACGGCACCGAAACATCACCCGTCGTTGCACCGCTGCCATCAAAAGCCAGGGCGATAAACTCCTCGGGAACAAAAGGGACCATAAGAAATATTAAAATATATAGTACAATAAAAACAACTTTGATATCCAGGTTTCTTAGAATTCTGAACAGTGCGAACCCGACGAACACGCCTATTCCGCTGCTTAGAACCCATACGAATACTAACTCGTTTACGCCATCCAATATCATGTGGGTCTGCTTCGCCAAAACCCAAAGGGCCGGTTCGGCCACGGTGCCCATAAGTCCGAACAAGAAGCCGACCAGGATTATAAAAATCGCCTTTTTCAGCTTTATTAGTGAACTGCCCACCAGTTTTCCTATGGGTAAAATGCTGATATCAAGCCCGTCTAAAAAAAAGGCCTGTCCGACTACAACACCCAAATACCCCACGGCCAGCTTCACATAATCGAAACTGTTTTCCATTGGCTCTATGAATCCACAGACAATTATGATGATCACTGCCAACGGCAACGACGATAAAAAAACCTCTTTAAGTGTGTTGAAAAATTTCATATTCTAAATTATACCATTAAGAATAGCAATTAATCCTGCAGAAATGTGTTGTTGATCAGCGATAATGTCATGGTATAAGTCATCATGGAAAATGTCATCCCACAATCCGGAAACCGGGTGCGAAGACACGAGATGAATTCCAGCGTAGCGACCGTGGGGATGAGAACCGAGCAAACACCTGCGAAGGTGAGGCAGAAGAGCAGCCGAGGGACAGGAGGTCCCGAGTCCGCCTCCTGAGCCATGGAGGGCGAATTGGCGGTGTGCTGCTCGGAGGCCGAATCTGAGCAGTTGAGGTTGCCGGTTCTCATTCCGGGAGCAAGTGGAATTCAATCCGGATCGAAGCTGGAAGCCAAATCTCTGCTAAAGTATGTGTGCCTCCCGCCAGTCTCTTTATGACATTTTCCTGATCATTGACATAATCCTGCAAAAATGTGGCGGGGCTTGGTGTATTCAGAAAAAAATAAATCAAACCGATAAAGTAAGACTAAGATTCAGGTGGAGTCAAAACTCCACCTGAATCTTAGTCGCACGAATCCAGGGACTTAACTGCCCTTGGGCACCCGCCGCCTATAGAGGCGGGTGCCCAAGGACAGATTAGTCATCGGATAAAAAGCGGAGACAGGCGGGCAGCCTGCCAGGCTTAAACGCTATCTCCGCTTTTATTCATATGCGGAAGCCAAATCTCTCCTAATAGTCTCGACTAAGGGTTTTATAGACGCTGCTTAACACAGATTTACGCAGATTCGTTATGATTTCTTCATCTATTATTTTGTAAGAAGTGTTACCCATGTCTTGAACAATTTCTGTTACCTATGTCCTGACTGAATCTGCCCCGTTTCGCCTAACGCCTCACTTTGCTATCATGCTCTTTCCATATATTGTCCGGTTCGTGTATCTATCCTCAGCACATCGCCGACATTGACAAACAGAGGGACTTGCACCTTCGCCCCTGTCTCCAGGGTAGCCTGCTTGGTGGCGCCGGAAGCGGTATCACCTTTAATACCCGGCTCAGTGTCTACAACTTCCAGCTCCACAAAGTTGGGAAGCTCCAAACCAATGATTTCCCCCCGGAACATGACCACTTGAATATTCATGTTTTCCTTGAGCCACTTCAGCCCATCACCCAACTGTTCCGGTGAAATCGCCACCTGTTCATAGGTGCTATTATCCATAAAAAAATATTCGTTGCCACCGCCGTATAAGTACTGCATTTCACTTTTGTCCAGGCGGGCCCGGGGGACTTTTTCGCCGCCCCGAAAAGTTTTTTCTACCGACGCTCCAGTTTTTACGTTTCTTAGCTTGCTTCTGACAAAAGCTGCCCCTTTACCAGGTTTGACGTGTTGGAATTCTACCACCTGCCAGACCATACCATCCAGTTCAACGGTCACGCCCGTCTTGAAATCGTTTACTGAAATCATTTCTATCCCCTCCGTTTCAGATGATCAAGAGATCCTTGACAGTATTGGTCAATATCTCGTGACCGTTGGAATTGCCCCTAACTAATACTACATCTTCTATCCGGATTCCTCCCCAACCTGGTATATAGAGTCCGGGCTCAATGGTGATTACCATGTTTTCTTGCAAAATACGGTCATTTTTCCGGGAAACCGAAGGAAGCTCATGTACATTCAGGCCGACTCCATGTCCGGTAGAATGAGCAAAGTGCTGAATCAGATTTGCTCTTTCAAATACCTCCCTTACGGCCCCGTCAATCTCCCGGCATGTTTTCCCAGGTGCAACTGCCTCCACTCCGGCCATCTGTGCCTCCAGAACCCAACTATAAATGTTGCGAATGCGGGGACAGGATTTATTCACCGCAACGGTTCGCGTCATATCTCCGGAATAACCTTGATAGACACCTCCATAATCCAGAGTCAGCAAATCACCAATCTCCAAGGTTTTTTCCGAGGGCTTCCCATGCGGAAGTGAGGAACGCTGTCCCGACACTGCAATAGTATCAAAAGCCTCCCGGTCACACCCCCGTATCCGCAGACGATGCTCAATATATGTGGCCAGATGTTTTTCACTGACTCCGGGGCGAATCTCTGCCAGAACATCCTGGAAAACCTCATCTCCGATTCGGACCGCTCCCCGAAGCCTTTCAATCTCATCCTCATCCTTAATCATGCGCAGATTCTCCACCAGCATGTTGGTGGATTTCAGCTTTTCTCCTATTATGCCTGACCAGACCAGATAACTCTGATAAGTGAGGTGAGCGCTTTCAAAACCTACCTGAGACACTTTTTGGGTCAGCAGCTTCCAGTCAGTCTCTGCAATATCCCCAATGGTAAACTCCGGAGCCTCTGCCTCCGCCTGCTCAATATAGCGCCGGTCTGTTACCAGGAATTGAGCTTCATCAGTAATCAGCAGGGTACCGTCTCCGGAAAAGGACGCCAGATAAAAAACATTGGCCGGATCGGTAACCAGTAAACCATCCAGCTCCTGGTCCTTAATCAATTTTCGCAAATTATTTATTCTCGTATTATTGCCCATGTTATTCCTCATCATCATGCAGCAAACGTATTGCTGCCGCCAAAGCAAGTAAATAGCTGTCTTTGCCGAAACCAAATATGCCGCCCACAGCGGTTGCCGAAATAAGGGATTGGTGTCGGAAATCCTCCCGGCGGTAGATGTTGCTCAAATGAACTTCAATAACCGGCAGGTCCACTGCCAGCAGAGCATCATGGAGACTTATGCTGTAATGGCTTAAGGCCCCGGCATTAATAATAATGGCATCCGCCCGGCCCTGACAAGACTGAACTTTGTCCACCAGCTCTCCCTCGTGGTTCGATTGAAAAAATTCCAGGGCCAGGCCGTTTTCCACCGCCGATTCCCTCATTCGCTCTTCAATCTCACCCAGGGTCTCCCGGCCATAAAGCCCCGGCTCTCTAGTGCCCAACATATTTAGGTTAGGCCCGTTGATCACCATTATTTTTTTCATTCCGTCCCCTCCCTCACCGGTCACTTCCTGTCTTCTCTACTCTCCTCCCACGCTCAAGGCCTTTATCCGTACTGTCGGAGAACCGGTTCCGCCAAAAAAGCGCAGGTCTTCAGCTATTCCCTCGATATCACGCAGGAAGGCAAAAAGATTGCCTGCTATAGTCAAGCCGCGCACCGGATAGGTGAGCTGACCCTTTTCAATCATGATCCCGCTGGCCCCCAGCGAAAAGTCTCCGGAAATGGGATTCGCCGTATGAACCCCCATTACCTGGGTAACATACAATCCTCTTTCAATGTCTTCCCATAGCTTTGCGGGTGCTTCGGCACCTGGTTTTAAAAACAGATTGGTTGTTCCTACACTGGGCAGTCCCCGAAATGATCCCCTGGTTCCGTTACCGGTAGATTGGGTCTTATCCTTGCCGGCAGTATAAGTATCATACAAAAAAGTGTGCAGGATTCCATTATCAATCAAAACCGTCCTTTGGGAAGGCCAGCCTTCACCATCAAAAGGAAAGGAAGAAATCCCGTTTTCATAAGTACCGTCATCCACCAGACATACCTGAGGACTGGCTATAACCTGACCTGATTTGCCCTGCAAAGCCGATTTCCCCTTCTGTACCGAATCTGCTGATAAGGTCTCGGACAGTACTCCCAGAAAATTCGTCATCACATATGGTTCCATAATACAGGGCATGGAACGGGAGGGGGCACTTTTGGCTCCCAAACTGCGGATTGCATTATAGGCCGCTTCCCTGCCTACCTGAGCCGGATCCATTTCCTTTAAACGACGCCGGGCTTCCACCGCAAAACCCGTTTGTACATCCCCATTTTCCTCGGCCATCAGCGATATATAGATACCACAGTAAGCAGCCTTCTGAAACGCCTCAATCCCCCGGGAATTGACCACAGCTACGGAATAGCGTGAATCCTGGTATGCGGAGCTATCCACAATCTTGATCCGTGAATCATAGCGGCGAGCTTCGATCTCAATCTGCCGGGCCAACTCCACCTTGGCTTCCAATTCGGTGTTTTCAAGGTCCGGATCAAAGGTGTTCATGGCGGGATAATCCGAGGTTGGATCCGGCAGCACATTATACGGATCCTCAGCGGTGTAGAGCGAAGCTTCCAGGGCGCGATTGATTGTCTCCTCCAGGGCAGCCTGATTCAGATCGGTAGTAAAGCTGAAGCCGATACGGCTTCCCCGCAGGACCCGAATCCCCAGCCCGATTTCTTCGGCTTTCTTCAAGGTTTCTATCTGTCCGTCCCGAGCTTCAATGGTAAGATCCTCACTATGCAAAACGAAGGCCTCAGCCTCAACATCTGTTTTCTTAGCCAGCTCCACGGCCCGGCGTCCGGCTTCCAATAGCTTTTCCTTCAATTTTTGACCCCCTAACACGCTTAATAACTAACCCTCAAGTTCTGGGCTAAACCCGGCGAATCCTTCTGATCTCCGGGCCGTCTCCGGACATGGTTCCCCCCACCGTCATGCTTTTGATGCGAATGGTGGGCTGAGCATCGGCCACCGGCACCCCCTGTCCATCCTTGCCGCAGGTACCAATAGCAAATCCCAGATCATTGCCGACCATATCTATATTACGAAGGACTTCCGGTCCATTGCCGGTGAGGGTAGCCCCTCGGACCGGATATTTGATCTCTCCATTTTCAATAATGTAACCTTCCTGAACATCAAAAACAAAATCGCCGGTGGTGGTGTTAACCTGCCCTCCGCCCATCTTCTTGACCAAAAGCCCCCGGGCAGTTTCCCTAATGATCGTTTCGGGATCATCTTCACCGGAAGCAATATACGTGTTGGTCATACGCGGAATCGGTTTGTGCTGGTAGGACTCCCGTCGTCCGTTACCGGTAGGCTCCACCCCATCCTTTTGGGCCGTAAGCCGGTCATGCATATAACCTTTCAGGACCCCGTTCTCAATCAGTACTTTTTTGCGTCCCGGACTCCCTTCATCATCAAAACGCACATAGCCGTTTTTTCCGGTAATGCTGGCATCATCAACTACACTGACTATGGGGGCGGCTACTTCCTCCCCGATCTTGGAATAAACAGAAAGGCCTTTTTGAACAAGATCCGCCTCCAGTCCATGGCCGCAAGCCTCATGAATCATGGTACCCCCTGCTTCGCTGGACATCACCACCGGCATCCGTCCCGCCGGAGCAGGCTTGGCATCCAGCATCATAACCGCCCGCTGAGCGGCTTGCCGGGCCATATCCTCTACATTATTGCAGTCGAGAAGCTCCCAGCCCGTCACTCCTCCCGCTGCTTCGAATCCCGTCTGGATTACTTCATCACGGGCAGAGATGGCATTGATCACAAAGCGGGTTCTCACCACTTCATCCTCCACCAATTCTCCCAGGGAATTGGCGATCTGGAATCTCTTGTGTACATCCGACAAAGCAACCGTAACCTGCTTGATCTCCGGACCCACCGCCCGAGCCGCCTTATCCGCCCTCAGCAAAGTCTGCACCTTGTCTTTAAAAGGGAACTGCTCCGGCATCTTCAAAAACGGCATTTCCAGCTGCCCATGCTGAGAATTAAGTTCAATGGTAATGTCCCTGTCCGCGCCGGAAGCTGCATGAGCTACGGTACGGGCCGTCTCCAGAAGTCCCCCCTCGGAAAGATCATTGGTATAAGCATAAGCGGTATTGCCGTTGGAGATAACCCGGACTCCGGCTCCCGATTCTCTGCCGCTGTTAACCTTTTCGATTTTTTTATCTTCACAAATAATCCCGGTCAGGTCTTTCCCTTCCACATAAATTTCCGCGAAATCCCCGCCTTTTTTTAACGCCTCGGCCAAAACCTTGGACATAACAGCTTTATCTAACATTTTCCTGTCCTCCTTGTGAACCATATGTCATCGAATACCTATTCGACAAATTCCATTAAATCCACCTAATACCAGAATAACATACCATAATATATCTTATCCATTATCTATTGTCCACTTCTGCGGTCCTTCTATTCATCGAGGTTATCGGGACTTTAGCAGACAAGAAAATCAGCCCCAATTGCATCCGGAATAATCAGTTGAAGAAGGTGTTAAGTTGAAAAGTCAGGTTCCAGAGGGCATCTGATGTGGTCAGCTCCAGGCTGCTTATGCTGACTAAACGGTTATTCGTCTCCAGATCTGCCAAGAAAGCCCGAAGGTCGGAATACGATCCACGGCCATGCCAGATAAAGGTATTGGTCTTAATATCTATGTTGAAATTACCCTCCGCCTCAATTTTACTTTCCCCCCGGCTTTCCTTGAGGGCCAACTGCTGAAGATGATGTCTTGCGGCCAAATCCGTCAGGACTATTATCATCTCGGCATTTCTTGCCTGATCAGGAATCCTTTCTTCCAGCCGGGCTCTTTCCTGGCGAAGCTTAACCATCTCATCAGGCTTTTCCCTTTCTCCCCGCTGTTCCAGACCGGTGATCAGCCTGTGGTTTGCTTCCACTCTGGCCATTACCGTGCTTAAGTGTTGGAAGGCCAAAAAGCTGATGAGAAGAAATACCGCCAACAGGACTATAACCTTTCCGGTGGGTTTCATTCTCCTCTCCCCCCTCCAGGAGAAATCTGAAGTAAAATATCAAAACGAATTCCTTCCTGATAGGTTTCGGCCAGGCTGCAGACAGGTTCATTCAAATACTCTGCCTTATCCAGAGATATCATGTATTGGGCCACTTCGGGATAACCGGGGGCCGTCCCCCGGCAGACCAGGCGATTTTCTGTTATGTATACCTGCTGCAGGGTAACTTCGGGCGGAATCGCAGCTTGCACCTGGGCCAGCAAACCCGGGAAATCCAGGCGGTCCTTTTCTATAGTCTGGGCCCCGGACTTTAATTGCGCCACCCGTTTTGCCAGCGCTTCCGTTTCAGCTCCGCCGCCCCTGTCGGCCACCTGACTCTCCAATGCCGCAATTTCCCGGAGCTGACGCGCTTCACAGAGATGATACCAGCCAATAATACTTGTCCACAGCCAACTTACCAGCAGGATTGCTCCAATACTAAGGAAACCAGGCCGGTTAAACAGCTTTTTCCATTTAGATTCCACCGACCATAGATTAATGTCAAAGGATGGCGAATGCTTCATTTTACACCATTACACCTTTCGCAGGGCTAGACCTATAGCCGCCACATAATCACACTCTAAACGACTCCGGTCTTCCGGGCTGAGATTTCCAGGGGGCTTAACCGCGTTCCAGGGCTGGGCCTGCTGAGGCTGTTGCCACCGGTCCGGCCAGGATCCGCAAATATCATTCCTACCGGTAACATGGAAACGACAGGCTTCCAGGGGGATTGTTCTGTTTCGCCCCCAGAATTCAAAGGAACGTTGAATCTCGTCGGCCAACCACCCGGTCAAAGGATAATTGCCGACATCCTTACCAATAATAAAGTCATCCCCGGCCAATTCCCCCGGGGACCAAGCCCCTCCTTTGGATATAGTCCTCATGTGTCTCAGCTGGCCTCTGTCAAAATAGGAGATTCCACTGGTCTGCTCCCCTAAGCACAGAATGATTTGAGGGACGGCATCCAATTTCATGGCCCGGGCCACGGCCAGGGGCCGAATCTCCACAATAGGCTTCATTCCCGCCATCACAGCTATATTGGCCCATTCCTGCACCTCATTCCGCCGAGCGGCGACGATGGTCAATTCCATCATTTCCCTATCCTGAGGTCTGATGCTGATGACCCGTACCACCATCTCCTCCAATGCAAGCGGCAGCTCAGACAGGGCGTGATAACGGGCTGCCTGAAACAGCTCCCGAGTCTTCATGTGCGGCAAAACCAATTCCCTTACGAATACAGCCGTATCAGGAAGTGACATGACCACATTTTTTCGCCTGGCGGCCAGAGACTCACGCAGCCGACTCAGGCTTGCAGCAATTAACTCCGGTCGGCAAATCTTGCCGTTTTCCATCACCTCGTCAGGAACCGGCGCCTCACCAAAGGCGGTGAGCACAGAGGTGGCCCGGCTGCCTTCAATGCTGACCATGCGCATCTGCTTGCGGCCCATCTCCAATCCTAATCCGGTCCATTTGTTTTTAGTCAGCCAAGCCACCTTGTTTCCCTCTCAATTCATTATTTCTTTGTAGCTGATCATGGACAAAAACCCCAGTTTGTTTCTTATCCCCAAGGGCGCTCTCCGAACATATTCCTGATCAGACGGAGAAGTAAGGCAGATGTTGCCGCCACACCCCGCATTTATGTTGCCGGCGGCAACCAGGTTTCCGTAAATCCTCATTTCCTCTTCGGCCTGATACAGGTTGATGTTCCTCCCGGCAAAGAGCAGGCCTTCTATGTTTGAGGACTGGGACCCGGTATTGGCCGCGGATATGTCACCACTGGCTATGATAATACAGTCGGCCATTTGAACAGAGCCATGGATCAAAACATCACCATCCACGGCATAAATTGCTTTGCTTAATACCGGAGGCAAGCTGGTGCTTCCATCTATATAGTGATAGGTGTAGGAACCCCAGTCGGCCCGATCTCCTGCAGCCGCCTTCTTCCAATAGTCTATGGCCATAACCGGAGGCCGATAGCGATGAGTGTGGCCTTCCTCCGGAAAGGGCTCATCAATTCCCTCAAAAACCTGATAGGCCCCCTGAGTGCCCGGGCTTATTATGAATTGGCCCTCCAGAGGGTACTCGATATGGATTCCCGTCATATTCAGCACCGGGTTCAGGCAAAGCCCTTGAGAGTAAAGAGCATAGGCCGGCGGAGCAGTCAGGGATACCTCCAGCCTTTTTTTTGCCCCATCGGCTAATGTGGCCCGGGCCTGGATGATAATTGATCCATTTCGCGAAGGTCTGGTTACCTGCACCTTGGCCTCCCCCTGCAATTCCGGTGTTTCCAGCTCCAAATCATAGGAGAAGGCAGGGTCTTCCAGGACGGCGGGACAACAAAAAATAGTGGCCCGGGCCACATCTATGGCGCCTTCCGCCAGATAAGCAGCCTGAAGAGAGCGAACATGACGCACCCCAATGGTACCTTCCAGCTGAGCCAGGGTCGCCGCTCCCAGCAAGATCAGAGTCAGCACCACTATGGTATACATGGCTGTTAACAGAATCGAACCCTTCTCTGTTCCCGGCAATTGGCTAATCGCTCCTTCTCATCACCTGAGTCTGCAGAATATACCTGTCCCCATGGTTTTCGGTGATCAATTTGACCTTAAGGAGATCAGGAAATACTTCCTCCACTCTGAATTCCTCCACCTGCATACAAACCGGATTGGAAGTGCCGGGTACCGCCCGATAAAGAGTGCCGTTGCTAACCCGATAGATAACCGACGCCCCTTCTGCTCCTATTATGCTGATCTCTCTATCGCTAATTCGAACTACCTGGCGGCTGCTTTTGAAATCCCGGGCTATCATTTCCATACCTGTCCGGCCATTCTCCTGAAGCTCCGAATAGCGGTCCACCCGCCCATAAGCCTGGCTGCCATTAATCAACAGCCCTCCCATTGCCCCAATAATCACGGTGCTGATCGCCAAAGCCGCCAACAGCTCCAGAAGGGTATAGCCACCGGATCTTTTAGTTGCTGCCGTCTCCCAGGCTCTATTAATCTTAGCCCTCCCCCTCCAGGATAGTAGTCAGATTTTCAGTCTTAATCCGGTCTCCTTCCCACCTGCCGCAGCTTACCTCCACCATAAAAAGCTGTAATGATTCATCATAGCTCCTGATAACCACTGCCACCTCCAGATCCTCGGGAACCTCCAGCTCCAAATCCAATTGCCCGGGAGAACTGCCGGAGGTGGGTTCCACCTTATCCGGCCGGGCTTTAAGCTCCTCGATTACCCCCGAGGCAAAAAGTATGGCCCGGGACCGCTGACCGGCATTCCGGTTCCAGGTGTGAGCATTGACAAATCCCCCGAATAATATCACCACTCCTAATGACAAAAGGGCCATGGCCGCCAGAACCTCAATAAGCCCCAGACCTTTTTCATCCCCTCTGAACAAATTTCTCCTCCCCATCCAGATGATCATATCCCGCCCATGCCTAAGCTCTCGTTTTTACTCCCCGTTCTCAGTTGATTGATGTGAATTAGCACAAGTGACTACCCCATCCAAGATATCATATCCTTCCTCATTTTCGCCTTCAGACGGTAACGGGCATTTAACCTCTTCATCTATGTATCCTTCGGTATGTAAAGCCTCGACCGAATCAGGCCATTCTCCTTCAATCTCGTGATACATGGCCGCCGCCTTAGTCAGCATCTCAATATTTGTCTCACAGGCCTTCACCTTACTGGCCTCCACCGCTTTGGTATAACGAGGCACCGCTACCATTGCCACTATGGCCAGAATTGCAAATACCGCCAGCAGCTCCAACATAGTAAATCCTTGGTTTCCTAATCTCTTCTTTTGCTCCTTCCCTGCTCCCCTCAAGCTCACCATCTCCTTTTAAAAAATAGTCATAACATCCAGCATGGGCAAGATACAACCAATTGTTATGGAACCTACCACTAATGCCATAAACAGTATCAGCATCGGCTCCAGAAGGGTTATCATTTTAGCAACTGCAGCCTGGGCCTCCCCTTCGTAATATTGGGCCGCATTTGACAGAGCTTCATCCATCAGGCCGGTTTCTTCTCCCACCGCCACCATCTGAGCCGCCAGCATATTGAAAAAGCCACTGCGCAGCAAAGCCGCCCCCATACTCATTCCCTGGCTCACATTACAACCCACATTAACAAGTGCCTGCCTGACCACCAGGTTATGAGTCAGCTTCTCCGTCATAGCCAGGGCTTCAATTATCGTAAGGCCCGACTTCAGCAAAATCCCCAGGCTTCCCATAATGCGAGCCATCTCTATTTGGCGGATGATCTTACCCGCCACCGGCACAGCCAGCAGGATATTATCGATAAACATTCGTCCCGATGGTTTTTGCCGCCACCAAATTCCACCTATTAGGAAAACCAGGCAGACCAGAAACAGAACCACTCCCCAGTCAGCCAAAAAATCTGCACAGCTAAGAAGCCAGGCCGTCATAAGAGGCAGCTGGGCTTCCGGGCCCAAAACAGCAGTAATACGGGGAATAATAAATGTTATGATAAATACCAATGCCATCATGGAAAGGAGAGCTAATAGGCCCGGATAAAGGGAAGCGCTTCGAATCTGTTTCCCAAACTGCTGCTGCTTTTTCATGTATTCTGCCAGCCGCCCCAATGCTTCCCCCAAAGTACCGCTCCACTCCCCACTGCGGATCATCTGCACCCCCACAGCAGAAAAGACCGGTCCTTGATTATCCAGAGCCTTCCACAAAGGTATTCCCCGTTCAACATCTGCTATGATGGAGGCCAGCAGAGGCTGCATCATAGCCGCTGCCTGACTATGCAATATCTGCAGAGACCTTAGGACAGGGATTCCCGCCCCGGTCAGGGCAGCCATCTGCTGAAAAAGCAAAGTGATTTCCCGTTCCCGGGGTCTGAGCCTGGTCCTGAACTTCAACTTCATTTCCCCGGGCCATTGCGGGACTTCTTCCACCTTCATAACCCAGCACCCCCGGTTTATCCAGGTTTGGACCAGCTGCTCCCGATTCGCCGCCCTATCTTTCCCGGCAATTACCTTTCCTCCAGGATCCCGAATCAAGTAATGATAAAGCCTCATGGCAAATCCCTCCCGTCTTGGCCGGAACCTAATGGGAACCAAGGGTCCTCAGAATCTCTTCAATAGAGCTAAGACCACGCCGGGCTTTACACAGTCCATCTTCCCTTAAGGTGATCATGCCCGTCTTTTTTGCCTGTATCTCCAGCTCCTCTTGTGTCGCCCCCTGGTTTATCAGACTCCGCAGCGAATCGTCTATTTCCATAACCTCTTGAATGGCCATACGCCCTCGATAACCGCTGAAGCCGCAGCGGGGACAGCCCACTGAACGATAAAACAATGAACTTTCCTCCCTATCCGGAGACAATCGGCGGACTGAACCGTCAGACAAAAAAAAGGCTTCACTGCAGTTTACACAGAGAAGCCTGATCAGCCTTTGAGAAATAACACCGGCCAAAGCCGAAGACAATAAATACGGCTCAATTCCCATATCCGTCAGCCTGGTTACGGTGCTGACTGCGGAAGTGGTATGGAGAGTAGAAAAAACCAGATGGCCGCTTAAAGCTGCCGTAACAGCTAAACCGGCGGTTTCCACATCTCTGATCTCCCCCACCATTATGACGTCGGGGTCCATGCGCAGAACCGCCCGCAAGCATTCAGCAAAACCCAGGCCAATCCGCGGATTTATCTGTACCTGGGTTACTCCCGATAAAGAATACTCTGCCGGATCCTCAAGGGTGACAATATGCCGGCCGGGGAGATTGAGATGATGAAGCATGGCATAGAGAGAAGTGGATTTGCCGGAACCGGTGGGACCAGTGACCAGAATCAAGCCGTGTCTGCGCTGCAGGAACCGCTGTAAAATACGGTGATTAACATCTTCCATCCCAAGGTTGTCCAAGTTCAGAAGACTGCGCTGCCGGTCAAGGACGCGCAAAACCACCTTTTCGCCATCAATAGACGGCAGAGTAGCAACTCGGAAGCCCACCTGACGGTTATCAACTATTTGCTGCAGCCGCCCATCCTGGGGATGGCGCCGTTCTGCAATGTCCAGCCCTGACAGCACTTTGACCCGGGCCAAAATCGCCGGAGCGAATGAGAGGGGAAGAGAGGCTATCTCCATAAGCTCCCCATCAATACGCAACCTGATACGCAGCTTGCCCTCCACCGGCTCAATGTGAATGTCACTTGCCTCTGACATAACTGCCTGGGCCAGCAAAGAATTGACCAGATGTACCACCGAATCATTTTCGTTAACTTGAGATTCAGTATAATCAGGCAGACAGAACCGGGCATCCTCCAGGTGGGATTCCAGACTCTCCAGAGCGTTGTGCAGATCAGCATAACCATACTGGAGGCCCAACTGATGCAGGAAATAATCAAGCTCCTCTTCCTCTGCCCGTATCACCTCTACCCGGAGACGGGTAACCATTTCTACCGCCTCAATGGCATACAAATCAGACGGGTCAGTCATGGCCAAAATCAAACGATCTCCCAAGCGCCGCAAAGGAAGGAGCCGGTATTGACGGATATAAAACGTCGGTATTATGTTAACTAATTCTGGATCTATGACAACCTGATGAAGACTGGAATTTTGCAGATTAGCAGCCTTTTTCGCAATTAAATGAGCAACTCTCTTTTCGTCATTTTCCCGATGCACTGGAGAATTTTCAGATTTCTTCACCGCCGCCGCTTTAGACCTGGTCCGCAATAATGACATAATAACCCTGCTTTGCAAATAATAGTATATGATTCTATGATTATATACTATATATCTTTACAATGCATCAATTTTTTGGAAAATATTTGAGCGGTGACGAATTATTACATAACGACTATCTGAACTTTGCCGATATCAGTGGGCAAAACCAGCCTCAGACGGCCATCCTTCGCTTTTTTATCCATACTCATCAGACGCATAAAATGCTCCGCAGGAATTTCCGGATCGGGAAAATCTAATCTCAAGCTCTTCAAAAGCTCCAGGATCTTTTCCATATCGTCAGTTTTTAACATTTCCAGTTGATTGGCCAGACCGGCAGCCATTCCCATTCCAATAGCCACAGCCTCACCATGCCGGTAATGTCCATAACCGAAATATCTTTCAATGGCGTGTCCAAAGGTATGACCCAGGTTCAATATGGCCCTAATCCCGCCTTCTCTTTCATCATTCTCTACTATATAACCCTTAATGCGACAGGACCAAAGAATGATCTGCTGAATGACCTGGTCTTCCCGGGCATTGATCTTTTCGGCATTGTCCCGTAAAAAATCGAAAAAATCCCGGTCGGCAATCAGTCCGTATTTGACGACCTCTGCCAATCCCGACAAGAAATCACGCTGAGAAAGACTTCTCAGCACCAGAGGATCGATTACCACTAAACGCGGCTGATGAAAAGCCCCGATCATATTTTTGGCATTGGGGTGATTAACGGCCGTCTTGCCTCCCACACTGCTGTCTACCTGGGCCACCAGGGTAGTAGGAATCTGTACATAGTCTATACCTCGCTGATAGATGGCGGCCACAAATCCGGCCAGATCACCAATCACACCTCCGCCCAGAGCCAGGATCAAGCTATGACGATCAAACTTGTGCTCGATAAGAAGATCGATTAATCGCTCCGCTTCCGCCATAGTCTTGTATTCCTCACCATCGTTTACCAGGGCAATAATCAGCTCTTCCTTACTCATCCCCAGGTTCTTCTGTACCTTTTGGCCATACAGCTTATAAATTACGGGATTTGTCACCAACATAACCCTGGTTTTATCGCCTGCTTCCTCATGCAGCAGGGCAGGCAGCTGCTCCAAAGCTCCATTGTGAATCACAATATCATAAGACCGGAGACCAAGCTCCACACGCACCCTGTCCATATACTACCTCTCATTTAATTTCTGCAGAATTTTGTTAACGATTTCATCCGGCTCCAATCTGGATGTATCTACAAATAAGTCAGCATTATCATAATACTCCTGCCTCTCCCGCAGCAATTCAAGAATATCCTCTGCCGTCATACTTTTCTTGATCAATGGACGGGTATGGCGTTTTTTGTTTACCCGGCGCAGGATTTCTTCAGGCTCTGCCTGAAGGCAAACCAGGATGCCATCTTCTTTTAACAGCGTGAGATTCTCAGGGTTAATAATTGACCCGCCTCCGGTAGCAATGACCAGGCCCTTGCCGGCAGCCAGCTTCTGAACAATCAAGGCCTCCTCCGACCTGAATCTGGTCTGACCATGTTTCAAAAAAATATCCCGGACGGCTAACCCGGTAACCTTTTCAACCTCTTTATCCGTATCCACAAACTCCCGTCCCAGTCTGGCCGCCAGCCGGGTTCCGACCGCGGTTTTTCCGGTACCCATAAAGCCTATTAATACTATGTTTTTCTTTTTGTCCATTTCCACACCTTTTCTAAATATCTCATATAATTATCGTAGTTCTCAGTCAACTCTTCAACCGAATCTCCGCCCAATTTGATCAGCATCTCATTGGTCAGAACAATTGCAGCCATGGCCTCGCCAACTACTGCGGCTGCCGGTACGGCACATATGTCAGATCGTTCAATATCCGCTGTTTCTTCCTGCCAATCATCAATATTCACGCTCAGCAGCGGCTGATAAAGCGTAGGAATAGGCTTCATATAAGCCCGAACCATAAGCTGCTCACCATTGCTGACTCCGCCCTCTATTCCGCCGGCTTTGTTTTGCCGGCGAAAAAGGCCCTGTTCAGAAGAATAATAGATCTGATCGTGTACCAAAGACCCCTTCTGTCCCGAACTATCCAGTCCTTCTCCGATTTCCACCGCCTTAATCGCCGGAATTCCCATCATGGCCCCGGCCAATAAAGCATCCAACCTGCGGTCCATCTGAACATAGCTGCCCAGGCCGGGAGGAAGATTATCCACCAGTATTTCAAAGCTTCCGCCCAAGGATTCCCCTTGACTCCTGGCCTGATCAATGCAGGCCATCATCTCATCAGCCGCCGGCTTATCCGGACACCTGACCGGCGACTCATCAGCCAGCTTTTGCAGAGAGGCCGGGAATATTATTCCCCGGGCAGGGCTAACCACACTCCCGACAGAAACCACTTGACTATAAATCTTTATGTCAAACTGTTCAAGAAATTGCCTGCATATTGAACCTGCCGCAACCCGGGCCGCAGTTTCCCGAGCCGAGGACCTCTCTAATACATTACGCAGATCTTGATGATTATATTTCATTCCTCCGGCCAAATCCACGTGGCCCGGCCGCGGGCGCTTCACTTCTCTGCCTTCCTGAACCGACTCCGGGTCCATTATCTCTTGCCAGTTCCGGTAATCTTTGTTTTCTATCATAAGGGTGACCGGACTTCCCAGGGTTCTGCCATTCCTGATCCCTGACAAAATTCGGACCTGATCCTTCTCAATCTGCATCCGGCCCCCACGGCCATAGCCCATTTGTCTTCTCTGCAATTGATGATCCAGGTCAGACTTCTGAATGGGAATTCCGGCAGGCAGCCCCTCAATAATAGTAGTCAGGGCCGGTCCATGGGACTCTCCGGCGGTTAGTAATCGCAGCAAATCATTCACCCTCTCACTTCTTCTTTATAAATCCTCCTGAAAAATTCTTTGGTTCCAGGAATATGATAAAAGCCTGGGGATCAGCTTCACGAATGAATTCTTCCACCTTTCCGGCCATCTCCCGTCTTACCACCAGATTCATAACTATTTTCGGACCTTCCCGCCCCTGAGCTTCCCAAATTGTCACCGCATATCCTAAATCACGCAGGTGGTCCACCAAATCCTGGTGTTCCTTATTAATAGTCACCTGCAAGCCCCGATGCCCCAAAGCCAACAGCTCTTCCATCCAACTGCCTACAATGATTCCGCAGGCAAATCCCAAGCAGTAAAGGGCAAGCTTCAACGGGTCTTCAAAAGCCCCAATGACCTTGCTCAGAGCAACAACATAAACAAATATTTCGATAAACCCAATAAGCGCCGCCCGATAACGGTCACCCTTTATGGTCAGTATCATACGCACCGTACCCAGAGAAACGTCAATAATCCGGGCGAAGAAAATGAAAGCCAAATCAAAAAACACTAAGCATCCTCCAATTAGAGTGGATTACTTACCGGCCAGCTCAAATATCGCATCAATTACGGGGGTCCTCTGCTGTCACCCGCACCCGGGCAGTAGCCGGGGTCACCGCCACATAAAGAGATTCCTCCCCACTATTCTTCAAATGAACCGTCCCTCCTCCAGTAGGTGCTCCGGAAGGCACAAATCGACAGGCTGTCCGGTCATACTGAGAAGGGTAAACCGGATCTCGGGCAAAACTGGAACCTGCTATGGTTACCCCTCGGGTCAGCCTTACAATTCGTATTTTTCCCCCTCGCCTGATCTGATAGGTGGTAGAAGGCTTGGCTGCCGAACTGGCAATAAAGATTACACAGCATTCTTCACCCATAGTAATAGCGGTCTGGCGGGCCAATCGAAGCTCCCGGGCCAAGACAGCCGCATCCTGACGCAGTGCCAGCTTTTCAGCCACACCACGGTAAGCAGGCCAGGCTAACACAAAAATCAGACTGATTATTGCTAAAACCGCCAGAAGCTCAACGAGAGTATACCCTGACCCATTCGGTTTAATCCTCAAGGAGCCGTTTTTGCACCACATCATACATTTCCTGCCTGGGAGCTTTTTTTCCGACCATCATTTCCCAGCTGCGGACACCCTGATTGACAAACATCCCAGTGCCATCCATGGTCCGAAGTCCTAAACTCCGGGCCTCTTGGAGCAGTCTGGTGTTCATCGGATTATATATGATATCACAAATTATTGTCCCCGAATCAGCTCCGCGCAAGTCAATGTCCGGCATCAAGCTATTATCAGGGAACATCCCCAGCGGAGTAGTATTAACCACCAATTTTGCCCTGTCCAGATATTCATGAACCTTGCCGCCGCCATATTCCATAGCCTGGCTCTCCTGCCCGGTAAGGCTCATAATTTCTTGGGCCAGCAACCGGGCCCGGGGCAGGGACCTATTAACAAACACCGTTTCCATTCCGTTTATTGCCAGAGTATATCCTAAAGCACGAGCGGCGCCACCCGCTCCCAGAATTATTGCCAAACCTGACGGCACATGCCCCTCCTGACGAAGGGCATCCAGAAAGCCAACTCCATCCGTGTTAAAACCCAGCGCTCTTCCATCCTCGATAATAACCAGATTGACTGATCCACACCGGCCAGCCTCCTGATCAATCTCATCCAAATAAGGAATAATCATCTCTTTATACGGAATTGTAACGTTAAACCCTGGGATTTTCAAAGTCTTGGCAGCATCGACCACAGAAGAGAATTGATTCGGGTGAACCGGAAAGGGAAGATAAACCGCATTAATCCCGGCCACCGTAAAAGCCTGGTTATGCATTAACGGTGACAGAGAATGGCTGAGTGGATATCCTATCAGCCCAAAAACTTTAGTCTCCACATCGATGTGCACTACTCTGCCCTCTTCTTTTTTCGATAAGAGAATCTGTACAGGTAGATTATTACAGAAAAGACACTCCTAAAGCAAGCATACCATGTCGACAGGCCACCGCATATTATTGGACCAAAACACTTATTAGTCGGAAAAAATTGAGTTTATTTCCCCTCGTTTTATGGCCTCTTTGATTCGGCGCAAAACCGGTTTTTCCAATTTCCGCATAATCCGAGTCCCAAAAAACTCCCGAGGATGAAGGGGGACAACCAGAATTGTAAACAGGTTCATGCGATTCCCCCCCAGAATATCAGTGAATATCTGATCGCCAATGACTGCAGTTTCCTGAGGACTGCTGCCCATAGCAGCCATAGCCCGATAAAAAGCCCGCCGCCGGGGCTTCCTCGCCTTATGAACAAATGGAATATCCAATTCTTCAGCCACAGCCAAAACTCTGGCCCGGCTATTGTTAGAGGCAATACAAGCCTGAAATCCTTCTTCTTTAGCCTTCTTTGCCCACAAATGAACCTCTTCTCGCACCTCTCTGTTGTTCCATTCGGTAACCGTATTGTCCAGATCCAGAATGAAAGCCCTGATCCCCAGAACATATAGCTTCTCCAGGGGCAGATCCAGAATAGATTCTACATAAACGTCGGGAAACAGGTATTTATCCAAAAAATTTACCTCCACAACCGATATCTTATATAATAACCCAGGAAATAAGCAACGACCAGAGCAGGAATAGAATTGCGTGATCCCGACCCTATAATATTTTCCAGCAAAAAAAGGCCAGATACCAATTAATGATATCAAATCCCTTTAGCAGAGCCAACAATCCTCCCAAAGCCAGGTAGGGGCCGAAGGCGATTACATCTTTGCCGGTCTTCTTCCCGGCAAGCATTAATACAATCCCAATAAGCCCTCCCATCAGGAATCCCAGGAGCAAGGCCAGCCCTCCCAGGTATGGACCCAGAAAAAATCCCAAAAATGCTGCCAGCTTCACATCACCTCCGCCCATTCCCCCTTTGGAAATGAAGGCGATGAGCCCCATAATACTTCCATAGCCCAAAGCAGCTGCTAATCCCCATCCTAGTGTTGTCCACGACTGCAGCGCCAGAAAAGGAATTCCTGCCAAAATCCCCCCCAGAAGCATATTATCAGGAATGATATAATGGTCCCAATCAATAAAACTGACCACAATCAGAACCGAAACAAATATCCAAGCCGCCGCCGTTTGCCAGCTAAAACCGTAAACATGCCACACCAATAAAAACAACAGCCCCGTAAGACCCTCAACCATTGGATACCGCCAGGAAATCCTGGCCCGGCATGATCGGCACCTTCCCAGCAGAAAAAAGTAACTGATGATAGGAATCAGCTGCAATATCCCCAGACGGCTTCCGCATTCTGGACAATGAGAGGGCGGCATCAGCAAAGATTCCCGGGCAGGAATCCGGTAAATGCAGACATTTAGGAAACTGCCCACACAGGCGCCCAAAATGAATATCAGAAATGAAAAGCCAGCCATGACTCCCCCTTTGTCATTGGATGATAAAGGCCTTCATCTATGTTAATACATATCAATATCCAACTTAGGCTCAGGAATCCACCGACAAACTGAACATCTCCAGCAATAACGGATTTTTACCAAAATCCCCTTCCTGATCGGGTTCAAGCTGCCCGCTTCCGACTTCGCTTGCCAATACTCCGGCCTGTTTCATGTTTTGGGCGGTCAGTTCACGCCCAGCCAGAATTGCCAGTTGATACGCATTTAAACCATCGGAGCTTTCCAGATAAGGGTCGGCACCTTCCATAACCAAAAAACGTGCTGTCTGCGGACGTCCGGCATAAGCAGCCGCCATCAAGGCTGTCCATCCGTTTTTATTCTTAATATCCAGATCGGCATGGTTTTTTGCCAGAAGCTCAACTATCTCCAGGTGGCCCTGAAATGCCCCATACATGAGAGCCGTGCCTCCCCAATCCGTTGTCTGAAGATCAGGGTCTGCACCGGCCCGGAGCAAAACCTCCGCCAGCTCAACATTCCCTTTATGAGCAGCAATCATCAAGGGAGATTCTCCCTGGGGAGTCATGGTTTTAGTTGACTCCCCGGAATTCAAAAGCACTTTGACCTGATCAATATCATTAGCAATCACCGCTGCTAAAAGAGGTGAAGCAGAAAGAGCCTCACTATCTCCGCCGGAAGGTTCAGTATTACTGAAAACAGGCGGCAATTTATCGAAATAATTGCTAAAAAAATATCCCCCGCTAATTCCTGAAACAACTACCACAATAAAGATCAGAGCCCATGCTAATCGGTTCCGGGAAGAATCGCCTGCCGCTTTCTTTTTCTCCGGCTTCGAATGGCTCCTGTCCTTATCCACAAATTGTTTGGGGGCTGGAATATCAAAAGGCTTTTCCCGTACTGAAAAATCAATCCCATTCCTCGGTCTCCCCTCCACAATTTTTATGGCATTGGCAAGTAAAGCCTCCTTTAATTCCAGCTTAGGTTCCTCTATGGTGGGAACTATCCCAATCTCATTATCAATAGGCAACACCGGAAAATCTTCTCGCATACTTTCATCCTGGGATGAAGGAGCCGGCTCTTCCGGTGGCAGGCTCAAAGCTGAAAGATCCAGCTCCCCGTCAGCAGCAGCCATTAACATTTCTACTGTCAGTACCGGCATCTTGTTGATCGGGTGATGTGCTTTAAGGTACCCGGAATACTCCTCCAGATTTCCAGACAGCTCCTGCACCTGTCGGCTTAATAAATCCATCTCCTCATCCAGTTCGGCCGGAAATGACTGCACAGATTCAATTCGCCATAACATATGGGCCTCTTCAGTTAATAATTCGATCCTCTGCAGAACCTCCCGGTAACCTCTGATGCGCTGCTCTACATGGGGAAGAGCAGCATCCAGCAGCTCCCGGGCCTCCTGAAGAGCTGAAGCTTCAGCCAGAGTCCCTTGATGATTGGTAATTGCCTGAATTCGCTCCAGTCCCAGCTCAGTTTCCTTGAGAGCTGCAATCTGACTGCGCACCTGACCCAATCGCTGCTTCAATTTCTCATTACTGCTGTACAGTTCCTCAAATTCCAGAGCCAGCCGTTCTTGAAATTCCTCTATCTCATCAGGGCTATACCCTCTTAAACCAGTTTTGAATCGGCGGTTTCTGATCTCTTGGGGTACGATCATTTAGTTTTCCCCCCGGTTAGTAGTAAACGGCGGTCCGTTCCGATGTGAACCTATTACCACCGCTCCATAATATATTGTCTATACTTCGCAAAAGGCCCATATCCCTCTTTTCAGCATAGTATATTCAGAATCATTACAGTCTTAAAGAAAGAAGTTGTCAAAAACTAATTGGATTTGCATTAAATGGAATCATATAACTTGATTGACAATCATTGTATGTCATGATATAT
>ENA-UOXR01000791-UOXR01000791.1-bioreactor-metagenome-genome-assembly--contig:-NODE-791-length-36465-cov-33.659626_pt1 | contig 36465 bp, 29 predicted proteins | sample MGYA00238164_ERZ764825 | MGnify/ENA primary metagenome ERZ764825 (study PRJEB28920, sample SAMN05720171) | bioreactor metagenome | isolation source: Anaerobic biogas reactor | place: USA:Washington... | reverse complement strand
GCCTCTCTTAAACTCAGGCAGTACAGACTTTTTGACCTGTCCTGACAAGGAGATCTGCCATGAATACCGGCGAGCATAAAACACTTTTTGAACAACTTAAAGAATATATCGAGCAAAACCCGATACCGATGCATATGCCCGGACATAAGCGCAATGTTCCGGGCTTTGCGTTTTTGGAAGAGCTGGGGGCAAAGTACGATATAACCGAGATTGAGGGCTTCGACAACCTCCACGCTCCAAGCGGTATTTTGCTGGATGCAATGAAATACGCCGCTGAGCTGTGGGGGAGCGAAAATTGCTTTTTCCTTGTAAACGGTTCCACCTGCGGCGTATTGGCGGCGGTGCGCGCCGCGGCTAAGGTCAGCGGCAGCGGCAGGATAATCATGTCGCGCAACAGCCACAAGTGCGTCTACAATGCCGCGGAACTCTGCGGCCTTGAGCCTATATACCTGCTGCCGTCTGCGGTTGAAGGCTTTGGCTTCTGCGGCAGTATTACGCCCAAAGAGGTTGAGCTGTCTGTCCAGGACAATCCCGGGGCTCCTGTTATCCTTACAAGCCCGGGCTATGAGGGCGTCATCTCAAATATCCCCGAAATCGCAGTGATATGCCACATGTACGGTTCTCCTCTCATTGTGGATGAGGCCCACGGTGCGCACCTTGACCTTTCGCGCAGCTTCACCGGCGGCGCTGTAAAGGCGGGTGCGGACATTGTAATCCACAGTCTGCACAAGACGCTAACGGGACTGACCCAGACCGGGCTGCTGCATGTGGGGGGGATGATCCCCGCCGAGAGCGTCGCGCGGGAGCTTGCGGTTTTTGAAAGCAGCAGCCCGTCCTATCTTCTGATGGCGTCCATTGATGGGACTGCCCATTTGATCTCCGAGAGGGGCCGGGAGCTGTTCAAGGCCTGGGCGGACAGGCTCGACTGCTTTGACAATCGTGTGGGCGAGCTTTGCGCGCTGCGGCTCCCCGGGCACGGCGAGCTTTTCGACTGCCAGTTCGACAGGCACATGGCCGGTTTCGCGCGCCGCGGAGTTCAGGGAGAAGAGGTCTACGACTTTGACAGAAGCAAGATAGTCATATCCTGTGAGGGAACGGACACCACGGGTGTCGCGCTGATGCAGGCTCTGCGCTCAAGATTCGGGATAGAATGCGAGATGGCTACAGGAGGCTATGTCGTTGCAATGACGGGCCTTTTGGACGAGTCTTCGAATATGGAAAGGCTTTCGGATGCCATCCGCACACTCGATGGCGAAACCCACAGAACCTTACCGCGCGTGCCGTTTTCACTTCCGAGGATACCGCCGCGGAGAATGAGCGTCCCGGCGGCGCGAGCAGAGCCTTCGGAGACCTGCTTTTTGAAGGATTCCAAAGGCCGGATAGCTGCCGAATATGTTTGGGCATACCCTCCGGGCATACCTATGGTAGTACCCGGCGAGGAGATAACGGACGAACTTATAAGCAGCTTCATCATACAGAGAGAGGCCGGCGCCACCCTGCAGAGCACATTCGGGGGAATGCCAAAGAGGATAACGGTCATAAAATAAGCGGACACTTGACAATCGGAGTAAAAAAATATATATTTATCACATAGAAAATACGCGGTGCGTGAGCGCCGTTTCCTTAAAGGAGCTTTTACCATGAAAAGGATCAAAACTTTGAGTACCCGCAACCTCAAGAACTCTCTCAAAACCGGCGGCTGCGGCGAGTGCCAGACCTCTTGCCAGTCCGCCTGCAAGACCTCCTGCGGCGTTGCAAATCAGCAGTGCGAGAAGTGCAAGTAAGCTGTAATCTTTAAGAACAAATGCTGTTCGGCGGTTCTTGCCGGACAGCATTTTTCGTGCAGAGGTAGATTATGATACATCAATATAAACTTAACGGATACAACATAGTGCTGGATGTGTTCTCCGGCGCGGTACACAGTGTGGACGATCTCGCTTATGATATAATTGCCATGTTCGAGGGAAGCACCGAGGACGAGATCGTGGAAACTATGCTGGGGAAATACGCATACGATACTGAAATCGACCGGAGCGAGATCCTGGACTGCATCGCCGACGTGCGTGAGCTGAAGGAGTCCGGCCAGCTCTTTACCGAGGACGAGTACGAGCGCCACGCCTGCGACTTCAAGAACAAAAGCTGCGCCGTAAAGGCACTGTGCCTGCACGTTGCGCATACCTGCAATCTGAGCTGCGAATACTGCTTTGCTGCACAGGGAAAGTACCACGGCGAGCGGGCGATAATGAGCTTTGAAACAGGTAAGCAGGCGCTGGAATTTCTTATAGCCAATTCCGGAAATCAGCATTATCTCGAGGTGGACTTCTTCGGCGGCGAGCCTCTGATGAACTGGGATGTCGTCAAGCAGCTTGTCGCCTATGCGCGCTCACGAGAGGCGGAGACGGGAAAGCGCTTCCGCTTCACACTGACCACGAACGGGGTTCTGGTGGACGACGATGTGATTGAGTTTGCCAACCGTGAGATGAACAATGTTGTCATGAGCCTTGACGGCAGACCCGAGATACACGACGCCCTGCGTAAAACTCCAAACGGCAAGGGCAGCTATGACATTATCGTTCCGAAGTTCCAAAAATTTGCAAAGGCCCGCGGAGATCGAGAGTACTACGTCCGCGGGACATACACACATAGAAACGTCGAGTTTACAGAGGACATCTTCCACATGGCGGATCTCGGCTTTACCGAGCTGTCGATGGAGCCTGTCGTCTGCGCTCCGGATGATCCCTATGCCCTGACGGAGGACGATCTGCCCATACTTTTCGAGCAGTATGAGATACTCGCCGAGGAGATGATAAAGCGCAAAAGGGAGGGCAGAGGCTTCACCTTCTACCACTATATGATAGACCTTGAGGGCGGTCCCTGCATATATAAACGCATCTCCGGCTGCGGCAGCGGGACAGAGTATCTCGCCGTAACTCCGTGGGGCGAGCTGTACCCCTGCCACCAGTTTGTGGGAGATCCCAAATACAGCATGGGAAATGTCTGGGACGGTGTGATAAACACCGGGCTGCGTGATAAGTTTAAGCGCTGCAACGCCTATGCCAGACCGGACTGTACCGAGTGCTGGGCAAAGCTCTACTGCTCCGGCGGCTGTGCCGCAAACGCGTACCACGCCACAGGCGACATCACCGGCACCTACGAGTACGGCTGCGAGCTCTTCCGCAAGCGTATGGAGTGCGCAATAATGATAAAGGTCGCCGAAAGCGAGGAGTAGTCCTACCGCTGTAGTACGTTTTTTAACGCCGGCATGTGAAGACCATTCTGTTTTGACGGGAAATAAATACCGGTTTAACAATAGAATAAAAAAAGGACAGCGATTGCTGTCCTTTTTTTATAAACTAATGAGATTATTCCTCGTACATTGCAATACGGGACTTCACGCCGAACTCCTTGCAGGTGGGACGGAAGGTCTGGAAAAGCTCTGTTTCGGAGTGAGCGGAGAGATCCTCCATGGTTTCCCACTTTTCGATGAGCATCATTTTCTTGGGATCCTCGGCGCTGATGTAAAAATCATAGCCCTGGTTTCCGTGGTCGGCGCGGGAGCCGGAGACAAGCCCTCTGTCGCAAAGGACCTTGTAAAAGTCCTTCATATCGGTGGTTTCACTGAAGAAGCTGCAGTTGATAACGATCATTGATTATTCCTCCATAAATTTGCCGTGGTGGCTTATTAAGCACATGCTAACACAAAAAATATGGAAATGCAATTACGTTTTCATCAAATCCTGTCACAGATGGCCTTCCCCATTTCACGGCAGCCCAGACGGGTTTTTCCTGCGCTCATTGTGTCTGCGGTGCGGAAACCGTCTCTTAGCACCGCAGAGACTGCGTTTTCGACTGCGTCGGCCTCCGCCGCCATGTCAAAGGAATAGCGCAGCATCATTGCCGCGGCAAGTATAAGACCGGTGGGGTTGGCTGTGTTTTGCCCCGCTATATCCGGGGCCGAGCCGTGTATGGGCTCGTAGAGTCCGCGTGTACCGTCGCCCAGACCGCTGGAGGGTATCATGCCGATGCTGCCGGTGATCATGCTCGCCTCGTCGGAGAGGATATCCCCAAAGAGGTTTTCAGTGACGATAACATCGAACTGGGACGGGTCTTTAACTATCTGCATAGCGCAGTTGTCGACATACATGTGCGAAAGTGTCACATCAGGATACTCTCTGCCGACTTCCGTGACAACACGCCGCCAAAGCTTGGAGGAGTCCAGCACATTGGCCTTGTCGACCGAGCAGAGCTTTTTGCGGCGCTTCCGCGCTGTCTGGAACGCGACATGGGCTATGCGCCTTATCTCGTGTTCGGAGTAGGCCATTATGTCGGAGGCATAGTCCTCGCCGTTTTTTCTTTCGGTTTTGTGCTCACCGAAGTATGCGCCGCCTATGAGCTCCCGTACGACAACGAAGTCTATGCCCCGCTCCGCGATCTCGGGGCGCAGTGGCGACGCGTCACGCAGCTCGTCAAATATTTTTGCCGGACGGATATTTGAGTACAGCCCCATTCCGGAGCGCAGGCGCAGAAGTCCGCGCTCCGGCCGCCTGTCTTTGGGTACATCGTCCCACTTTGGTCCGCCTACGGCCGACAGCAGCACGCTGTCTGCCGTAAGACAGGTGTCCAGCGTGGAGGAGGGCAGAGGGTCGCCAAATTTGTCTATGGCCTCTCCCCCCATTGGAGCGTCCATATATTCAAAGCCGTGTCCGAATCTTTCTGCTACCCTGTCCAGTACGGCGATGGCCTGCTCCATGATTTCGGGACCTATGCAGTCTCCGCGAATTATCGCAATGCTTTTGTGCATTTTCTGCCCCCCTTTATCGACGCCATCAGCCCGCCCTTTTCTATCATATCCTTGATGAATGCAGGAAAGGGCTGCGCCTGATATTTTTCGTCTCTTGTGACATTTTTTATAATTCCCGTATCAAAGTCTATGCTCACCTCGTCGCCCTCCCCTATGCTGCGGGCTGCTTCGGGGCACTCAAGTATCGCAAGGCCGATGTTTATGGCGTTACGGTAGAAGATCCGGGCAAAGTTCTCTGCAATGACGCAGGAGATACCGCTGGCCTTTATCGCTATGGGCGCGTGCTCACGCGATGAGCCGCAGCCAAAATTTGCTCCCGCGACCATTATGTCCCCCGGCTTGACGCGGGAGACAAAGCTCTTGTCAATGTCCTCCATGCAATGCGAGGCCAGCTCGATGTGGCTCTGAGTGGCGAGGTAACGGGCGGGTATGATCACGTCCGTATCCACGTTGTTGCCGTATTTTATCGCTGTTCCCTCTGCTCTCATGCTGAAACGACCTCCCCCGGGTGAGAAATATGTCCCGTTATCGCGCTTGCCGCGGCGACTGCGGGAGAGGCGAGGTAGACCTCGCTCTCCGTGTGTCCCATACGACCGACGAAGTTTCGGTTTGTCGTGGAGACTGCGCGCTCGCCGGCGGCGAGTATGCCCATGTGTCCCCCCAGACAGGGACCGCAGGTCGGAGTCGAGACTATGCAGCCCGCATCCATAAAAATCCTGACGTAGCCCCGATCGACGCACTGCATATAGATCTTGGGTGTAGCGGGTATGACTATGCCTCGCAGTCCGCTTTTTATGTGTCTGCCCCTGAGGATCTCAGCGGCGACAGCCATGTCCTCTATATTGCCGTTGGTGCACGAGCCGATGACCACCTGGTCAATTTCTATATTGCCGCCCTCGGTGGCCGGATGGGTGTTGCTCGGCAGATGCGGCCAGGAGACCGTACAGGGGATTTCGGAGAGGTCAAGGTCTATAATTCTGACGTATTCGGCGTCGGGGTCAGCCTCATATGACTCAAAACTGCGGTCGCAGCGTTCCTGCATATACCTGAGGGTAATATCGTCAACGGCGAATATTCCGTTCTTTGCACCGGCTTCGATAGCCATGTTGGATATTGTAAGCCTGTCGGCCATTGACAGGTCGGCAAGACCGTCACCGGAGAACTCGAGGGATTTGTACAGCGCCCCGTCAACGCCTATCATACCGATGAGATGCAGTATGATGTCCTTGCCGGACACCCACCTCTGCTTTTTGCCTATGAGGTTGACCTTGATGGCTTCCGGGACCTTGAACCATGTCTCCCCTGTCGCCATAGCTGCGGCCATGTCGGTTGAGCCGACGCCGGTCGAGAACGCGCCCAGAGCGCCGTAGGTACAGGTATGGCTGTCAGCACCGATGGCGGCCTCGCCCGGGGCTATCAGGCCCTTTTCCGGAATAAGCGCGTGCTCTATGCCCATCTCTCCCACGTCGTAGAAATTTTCAATACCGAAGCGCTTGGAGAAAGTCCGGCATTTTTTGCAGCTCTCGGCGGACTTTATGTCCTTGTTGGGGGCAAAGTGGTCCATTACGAGAGCTATACGGGCGGTTCTGTCCACATCCTCAAAGCCAGCCTTTTCGAACTCGTTTATCGCGACGGGCCCGGTTATGTCGTTGGCCAAAACCAAATCCAGCTTCGCCTTTATAAGCTGACCTGCCGCCACCGAGGGCAATCCCGCATGAGACGCGAGGATTTTTTGAGTCATTGTCATTCCCATTTTATATTTCCTTTCAACGGAGCGTTTCACTATGCCGTCAAAACGGCGATTTCAACCGTCTGAAAGCGGATTATATTACCGCGGCAATTTTGTTTATACCGTTTACATACGCCAGAATCGACGCCTCAATGACGTCGGTGGACAGACCGCGGCCGGTGTATTGCTCGCCGTTGTAGCCGAGCTTTACCACCGCCTCACCGATGGCGTCCTCGCCCTCGGTGACCGCGTCAAGGCTGAAGTCGTCAAGCGTGGCGTCTATTCCGGTTATGAGGTCGACCGCCTTGAACGAGGCATAGATGGGCCCCGTGCCGATTGCCACCTCCTCGCGGGTCTCGTCTCCGACCCGGATCTTTACGCTTGCAATGTTTGAGGTGTCCTTGCCGGTTGTTATGACATGCCCGAGGAACTTATAGGTCTCTACAAAACTGCGTGTCTTGGAGAGAGCCAGAGCCTCTATGTCGGCGTCGTTCAGGCTTTTTTTCTTGTCTGCCAGGGCTTTGAAACGGATGAATATCTCGTCCAGCTCTTCTTTTGTAACTTCATATCCCAATTGGATAAGCCTGTCCTTGAGGGCGTGCTTGCCGCTGTGCTTGCCCAGCACCATGCTGTTCTGGGGAATACCCACGTCGGTAGACTTCATGATCTCGTAGGTCAGGGAGTTGGCCAGAACTCCGTGCTGGTGGATGCCGCTCTCGTGGGCGAAGGCGTTGGCCCCCACTATGGACTTACTGGGCGAGATCGGAACGCCGGTGATGTTAGAGAGCAGCTTGCTCGACTTGTAGATTTGGCGGCTGTCGATTCCGCACTCCATCTGGTAATAGTCACGACGGGTCTTCAGAGCCATAACTATCTCCTCTAGAGCTGCGTTGCCCGCGCGCTCGCCGATGCCGTTGACCGTACATTCGACCTGGGCTGCCCCGGCGCGCAGGCAGGCAAGGGAATTTGCCACCGCCATGCCGAGGTCGTCGTGGCAGTGGGCGGAGATATCGCAGTTTTCTATGCCGGGGGTGTGCTCACGGAGGTAGGTGATCAGCGCGAACATCTCGTCGGGCGTGGAATAGCCCACGGTATCCGGGATGTTCAGCGTTTTGGCGCCGGCAGAGATGGCGGTCTCGCAGCAGTGGGCAAGGAAAGCCCAGTCCGAGCGGGAAGCGTCCTCAGCAGAAAACTCGATGTCGTCGCAGAAGGATTTCGCATAGGCGACGTGCTCCGCAATACTGGCCAGAACCTGCTCCCTGGTCATTCTCAGCTTATACTCCATGTGGATGTCGCTCGTCGCTATGAACACGTGGATGCGCGGGTACTTCGCGCCCTTTACCGCGTTCCATGCCGCGTCAATGTCGCCCTTTGTGCAGCGGGCGAGACTGGCGACGGTGCAATGCTCGACAGTCCGGGAAATAGCTTCGACGCTCCTGAAGTCGTCCGGCGAGGCGATGGCAAAACCTGCTTCTATTATATCGACGCCCAGCGCGTCCAGCTGACGGGCCATCTCCAGCTTCTCTTCGAGGTTCATGCTGCAGCCGGGGGACTGTTCGCCGTCGCGCAGGGTCGTATCGAACACCTTGATTTTTCTCATTCATATCCTCCCTGTAATATTATAATTTATATTTTGTTTAAGACAGGAGTGGCGCAGCTAACACCGAAATCGCCTGAAGAGCGCCGGTTTGACAAAAAAATAAGCCCCGTCTTCCAAGATAAGAAGACGAAGCATAAACTCCGCGGTACCACTTCAATTGGCATATAGCATGCCCGCTTTCGGCATCGAATAAATGCCGCCTCTTTGATAACGGTGAGGAAATCCGTTCGCACCTACGGTTCAATGAACTTTCAGCTTGACTGCTCAAGGGTGAGTTCGCTTTGCCCTAACATACCGCTTCGCACCGAACAGCGGCTCTCTGAAAAGTGTCAGACAAAACTTTGTCCCTTTCACTGCATTTCTGATGTTGTGACATACTCTACACGAAGTTTTTTTGTTTGTCAAGAGATTTTTTTGTTGAATACCCGGCCGCTTCGTGTATACTGATTATAAATAGAAAACACTGGAAATACGCAGCTTTTTACTATAAAATGCGATCGGGAGGTGAGGGATAATGCAGAGAAAACAGCTGTCCGAGGTTCTGAAAAATCTTGTAGTATTTAGAAACCTGAGCAGCGACCCGCTGATATCGGCGCTGGCTGAGCTGCTTGGCTGCAGCGAGAGGGATGGGGAAAAAGCGTTTTCGCTGCTGTGCGACATGGTGCGCGAGCTGTACCCCTGTGGAAATAACCTTGCAAAAAGAGTTTTAAGCCTACTGTGCGCAGACGATAACTTCTATATACGGGGACTTGCAGTAGGTGCCGTTTTCCCGCCGGAGATCTGTATTTGGGCAGAGACCGAGATAGAGGCTCTAGCCGCGGCTTCGGAGTATACAGCAGACGAGATCGCCCTTATATATGGTATTCGCTCACCCGTACCAAAATACGCGACCCAAAGGACCGATATGCTGCAGAGCTACCTTGAGTATGCCGGAAACGCCGGGCAAAACGGATACGGTCTCTTTGCCGTCCACCATGTTTTTACCGTCTCGGATACAGGGGTACTTATCCCCGTAGAAAACCCGGATCCACAGCGCATCTCCGAGCTTTACGGCTATGAGCGGGAGCGCGAGCTTATAATCCGAAATACGGAGGCTCTGCTTGCCGGCTCAGAGGCGAACAATGTCCTCTTATATGGCGATGCGGGAACCGGCAAGTCCAGCACAGTCAAAGCCGTTGCCAACGAGTTCCGCGGCCGGGGCCTGAGGCTCATACAGGTGGAGAACAGCTCTCTGCGCTTTATTCCCTCGATTCTGGACTCTCTGGCGACGAACCCGTTGAAATTCATAATATTTATTGACGATTTATCATTCGGTGCGGAGGACCGAGGCTTCACCGCTCTCAAGGCCGTTCTTGAGGGAAGCGTCGCGGCCCGCGCAAAAAACATTGTGGTCTATGCCACAAGCAACCGGCGCCATTTAATACGCGAGAGCTTCTCCGATCGCAAAGGCGATGAGATCCATTTTAACGACACAGTGCAGGAGACCTGCAGTCTTGCGGACCGCTTCGGCATAGTCGTGACCTTTACAAAGCCCGGTAAGGATGACTACGGCATGCTGGTACTGCGCCTTGCCAGGCGATACGGCATAAGCGGGAGCGAAGCCGACCTGCTGGCCGGCGCAGAAGCGTTTGCCCAGCACCGCGGAGGCCGCAGTCCACGCATCGCTAAACAGTATATTGAATATAAATCCTCAATAAACAAAATAGAAATTTAGACAATTGCACAATTGACAAGTTCCGATTTTGTCATGTATTATAATTATAATTCAATCACTTTAAATGCTTTGATGGGAAAGAGTAATCCGATTACAGGCTTCAGAGAACCGCTGTCCGGTGAAAGGCGGTGCCGTCGGTCGGAAGAAAATCATCCCGGAGCAGTTTGTTGAAGGGCGGATGTCCGCTTGTGTAAACAAAACCGGCAGGACGTCCGTTACAGCGTCAGACGTTGATCCCGACGTTGCAGAGGGGTCCATACCGAGGTAGTGCAGCACTTCGGCGAGTGGACAACAAGAGTGGTACCGCAGAGGAAATTATTGCGCCTTTGTCTCTTATGTTATTATATAGAGACGGGCGCTTTTTGTTTACCGGCCTTAATTACCGATTTAGCGAACTAAATACAGATTATTTTTTACAGGAGGAATGGACATTGAAAATGACAGGTGCGGAGATCGTAGTTGAAGTTCTCATCGAACAGGGTGTCACAGAATTGTTCGGCTATCCCGGCGGCACCGCGCTCAACATTTACGAGGCCCTTTATAACAGTCAGGACAGGATAAAGCACTATCTGACTGCTCATGAACAGGGCGCCACACACGCGGCGGACGGTTACGCCCGCTCCACAGGCAAGACGGGCGTCGTTATTGCGACGAGCGGCCCCGGATCAACGAACACAGTCACAGGTATCGCCACCGCCTACCTCGACAGCATTCCGATGGTGGTCATTACCGCGAATGTCGGAACTCCTCTTATAGGTAAGGACAGCTTCCAGGAAGTGTTCATCACGGGTATTACACAGCCTATAACCAAGCACAACTATGCGGTCCGCGATATTTCCCGCCTTGCAGACACTCTGCGCAATGCCTTTAAGATCGCCGGCAGCGGGAGAAAGGGGCCTGTTCTTGTGGATATTCCCAAGGATATCACAGCTCAGGTCTATGACTATGAACCCGCCGAGAGGTGGGTGTATGAAGAGAAGCTCTCGGCCTCTCAGGAGGAGCTGAGAGATATAGCGTGCTGTATCAAAAAATCCAAGCGCCCCGTTATATGCTTTGGAGGAGGCGTCATCAGCGCTGATGCCGGAGAGGAGCTGGTCGAGTTTATCGCCAAGACTCAGATACCTGCCTGCCACACCATAATGGGTACCGGCGTAATCGGCTTCGGTGAAGAGCTTGATATGGGCATAATAGGCATGCACGGCAGCCTGACTGCCAATCACGCAATTGACGAGTGCGATCTGCTCATAGCTATGGGTACGCGCTTTTCCGACCGCGTCGCGCTGAAGCTCAGCGACTTTGCCCCCCACGCGAAAGTGGTCCATATGGATATAGACGACAGCGAGATACGAAAAAATGTCTCTGCGGATATAGCGGTTGTGGGAGATATCAAGACAGAACTCAAAAACCTGATTCCCATGGTCTGCGAGTGCAGACGACCACAGTGGATGGAGTCCATAAAGAAGTGGCGTATGGAAGATATGAAAATATACAACCAGGGCTTTGAGGGGATCCGTCCGGCGGACATACTCGATGTCATAGGCGAGGTATGCGGGAAGGACGCTATAATCGCCACCGACGTAGGTCAGCATCAGATATGGGCTGCGCAGTTCTGCAAAAAGACGAAGCCCCGCGGCTTTCTCACAAGCGGGGGTCTCGGCACCATGGGCTTCGGCTATGGCGCGGCGATAGGCGCGCAGGTCGGAAACCCGGACGCGCGTGTTTTCCACATCACCTCCGACGGCAGCTTTCACATGAATATGAACGAGGCCTGTACTGCGGTCTCGTACAATCTGCCGGTCATAACCGTTATCCTTGACAACAAGGTGCTCGGCATGGTCTATCAGTGGCAGACCAGCTTTTACGACAAGCACTACATAGCCACCACGGTGGAACGTAAATCCGACTATGTCAAGCTGGCCGAAGGCTTTGGAGCCAACGGCTACAGGGCCGAAACCAGAGAAGAGTTCTCCGCGGTCCTCAAGCAGGCGCTTGAGGCGGATAAACCTGCATGGATCGTATGTCCTATCGACTGCAGGGAGAGAGTATTGCCGATGATAAGCAGCGGCGACACAGTCCGCGAAGTAATGACGGAATAGACGGGAGGAACAGACATGGGTATAAACAAAGTTGTAATAGCTCTGCTCGTTGAAAACAACGCAAACGTGCTGTCACGCGTTTCCATGCTTTTTGGAAGGCGCGGCTATAATATCGATTCGCTTACCGTTTCCGAGACCAACGACCCATCCATCTCCCGCATTACTCTTGTGTCACATGGAGACGACCGCATCATAGAGCAGATAATTCTCCAGACAAAAAAGCTTGTGGAGGTCAAGGCTGTCAGGATCGAAGACGAAAACGAGGCGATCATGCGCGAGCTGCTGCTCGTAAAGGTTGCGGCAGAAGAGGCCCAGCGCTCCGCCATCCGCGACATCTGCGAGGTATACAAGGCAAGCATTGTGGACTACTCCCCCGACAGCATAGTCTGCGAGCTGACGGGAAAGCCCAGCAAGATAGACGGGTTCCTGGACGTCGTTGCCAAGTATGAAATACTGGAGCTGTGCCGAACCGGCGTAACCGCCATAGACCGCGGAAGCAGAATAATGGTCTGTGAGGATTTTGAAAGCCACCGCAGCTGATTTACCAGTCGTTTAGATATATATTAAATTAAAAATCCATAATCAAGAAAGGAAGCAAATACAATGATCAACAAATACTATGACACGGACTGCAATCTCGGGCTTTTGGACAACCGCACCGTCGCAATTATAGGATACGGCAGCCAGGGACACGCACACGCGCAGAACCTGAAGGAATCCGGGGTAAACGTCGTCGTCGGCCTGCGTTCCGATTCCAAGAGCTGGCCTAAGGCGGAAAAGGCCGGTCTGAAAGTCATGACTGTGCCCGAGGCGGCTAAAGCTGCCGACATGATCATGATGCTCGTTCCCGACGAAAAGGCTGCGGACATCTATACCGCGGAGATCGCACCCTACCTCACCGAGGGCAACGCCCTCATGTTTGCCCACGGCTTCAACATACACTTCAACCTAATTACTCCGCCCGCAAACGTGGACGTTATAATGGTAGCGCCCAAGGGGCCGGGACACACTGTGCGCAGCCAGTATCTGGAGGGCAAGGGGGTACCGAGCCTTATAGCGGTCCACCAGGACGCCACCGGCAGGGCAAAGGAATACGCTCTGGCATACGCCTCCGGAATCGGCGCAGGGCGCGCGGGAATCCTTGAAACCAGCTTCCGGGAGGAGACGGAGACGGACCTCTTCGGAGAGCAGGCGGTTCTCTGCGGAGGCGTTACGGAGCTTATGAAGGCCGGCTTTGATACACTTGTGGAGGCGGGCTATGAGCCTGAAATGGCATACTTTGAGTGCATACATGAGATGAAGCTCATTGTCGACCTGATAAACAGCGGCGGATTCGCCATGATGCGCTACTCTGTTTCAAACACCGCCGAATATGGAGACTACCGCACCGGTAAGCGCCTCATCACCGAAGATACCCGCAAGGAGATGAAGAAAGTCCTGTCCGAAATTCAGGACGGCACCTTTGCGTCAGAGTTTATCCAGGAATTCTCAGCGGGACGTAAGGTCAAGTTCCTTGCCACACGCCGTAAAGAAGCCGAGCACCCTCTGGAGAAGGTCGGCGCCGAGCTGCGCAAGATGATGAGCTGGCTGAAAAAGTAAGAAAAGCTTTCGTTTAGCTTCTGTGTGCTTTTATTAAAAGCCCAGAAGCTAAACGCCCCAAGGGCTTTGGATATTGGCGCATCTTTTAATGGCACAACTCTTGTAAAGGAGTAAAAAATGAAAAGTGACAATGTAAAAAAGGGCATATCGCAGGCCCCACACCGCAGTCTGTTTTACGCTCTGGGTTATACAAAGGAGGAGCTGTCGCGCCCGCTCGTGGGCATAGTCAGCTCTTATAACGAGATAGTTCCCGGACACATGAACCTGGACAAAATTACGGCTGCGGTGAAGCAGGGAGTTCTGATGGCCGGCGGCGTACCGGTAGCCTTTCCCGCGATAGCAGTCTGTGATGGTATCGCGATGGGACATGAGGGGATGAAGTATTCCCTTGTTACGAGAGATTTGATAGCCGACAGTACGGAGTGTATGGCACTGGCGCACCAGTTCGACGCACTGGTCATGATACCGAACTGCGACAAGAACGTACCCGGCCTTTTGATGGCGGCGGCACGTATAAACGTTCCGACCATCTTTGTATCCGGCGGACCCATGCTGTCGGGACATCTCGAAGGAAAGCGCACCTGCCTCAGTTCAATGTTCGAGGCCGTGGGCGCATATCACGCGGGCAGGATCACCGGGGAGGATGTCGAGCGGTATGAGTACGAGGCCTGCCCAACCTGCGGCTCTTGCTCCGGAATGTACACCGCGAACTCCATGAACTGTGTGACCGAGGCGCTGGGTATGGCACTTGCCGGCAACGGCACGATTCCCGCTGTTATGAGCGCACGTCTTCGTCTCGCCAAAGAGGCCGGAATGAAGGTCATGGAGCTGCTTGAAAAGGATATCCGTCCCTCTGACATCATGACTGAGGCAGCCTTCCACAACGCGGAGATCGTGGATATGGCTTTGGGCTGCTCCACGAACACCATGCTGCATCTGCCTGCCATAGCAAAGGAGGCAGGAGTAACGCTCAACCTTGAAATGGCAAACGAGTTTTCGGAAAAGACGCCTAATCTCTGCCACCTCGCCCCTGCCGGCGACACTTACATGGAGGATCTGGACCGTGCCGGAGGCGTCCATGCAGTTATGTCGGAGCTTACAAAAAAAGGTCTGCTGGACACCTCTGTAATGACCTGTACAGGTCAGACGCTGGGTGAAAACCTCTCCGGGGTAAAGATTTTGGACAATAGTATTATCCGATCTATCGATAATCCCTACTCCCCGTACGGCGGCATCGCGGTTTTGAAAGGCAACATCGCGCGCGACGGATGTGTAGTCAAGCAGTCGGCCGTCGCGCCTGAGATGATGAAGCACGAGGGCCCGGCCAGGGTTTTCGACTCCGAGGACGACGCCATAGCCGCCATATATGCGGGCAAGATAGTTTCAGGAGACGTTGTGGTCATCCGCTATGAGGGACCAAAGGGCGGACCGGGTATGCGCGAGATGCTCAACCCCACCTCCGCGATCGCGGGTATGGGTCTTGACAAGAGCGTGGCACTTATAACCGACGGGCGCTTTTCGGGAGCCACCCGCGGTGCCTCGATAGGGCATGTCTCTCCCGAGGCGGCTCTTGGCGGCGACATCGCTCTTTTAAGGGATGGGGATGTCATATCCATTGATATACCTGATCACAGTATAAATGCCCTTATTTCCGACGAGGAGCTGGAAAAGCGCCGTAGAGCGTGGGTCTGCCCTCCGCCCAGAGTTACCACGGGCTATCTTGCGCGCTACGCTAGAATGGTCACCACCGCGGCTCAGGGAGCGACGCTTGAGTTCAGGTAATTCTACAGATTACGCAGAAAAGTCCCGCTAGTCCTAGGATTATCGGGACATTTTCGTGCAGATGTGCGTTGACATCTTTGTACGGTGTGGTAAAATAACCAGAAAGCCCAGTTTTTTCTATTACATCGAACGGAGGCGTTCCTTTGCAAGAAAAACCTTCCCGCTTACACGAGTTTTTTAATAAGCACCGCGAGCTGATCATGTACTGTATATTCGGCGTGACCACCACCATTATAAGCTGGGGGACATACTGGCTGTTTATGCTCATACTGCCCTTTGGCTACAATATCAGCATGACACTTTTTAAAAAAGTAATAGATGTTAACATCAACATTTTTGTCTCCAATGTTATTTCATGGATCGTAGCCGTATCTGTGGCTTTTGTCACGAACAAGCTTTGGGTTTTCGAGAGCAAAAGCTGGGAGAGAAAGCTGGTGTGGGGTGAAGCTGTTACCTTTATTGGAGGACGTATGCTGACGGGAGCGATTGAAATTGTCGCGCTGCCGGTTGTGATAAGCTGCGGCCTTGACCAAACGCTTTTTGGAGTTGAGGGCTTTCCTGCTAAGATGCTCATCACTATGAGCATTGTTATACTGAACTATATCCTCAGCAAGTTTATCTCGTTCAATCTTGGCGGAAAAGCAAATCCAAAAAAAGGCGAAAACGGAGAGACAAATCAATAAGTTACATATTTTTGGCCTGCCGGATACACGGCGGGCTTTTTGTAACTAAAAAGTTAGAAAAACACTCGCAAACACAAAAATACACGCGATAAAACGCCGCAAATGTGCGTTAATTGATTGACAGGAGGCGCAGGATGCATTTGTTTGGAACGACGTCTACCGAACAGGATTTTGCACAAACGCCTATACAAATTGAGGCGTGTATTAAACAAATCGCTTCGGGAGACAGGGCGGCGCTGGCAGAGCTTTATGCAGGGTCCAGGTCAGCGGTCTACGGTTTTGCCCTATCAATCGTAAAAAATTCAAAAGACGCGGAGGATGTACTGCAGGACACATTTCTCAAAATTTGGTCTGCCGCGGAGGGATATCAGAGCATGGGCAAGCCCATGGCCTGGATTCTCACCATAGTAAGAAACCTGGCGACAAGTAAGCTGCGTGAGCGGGGCAAAACGGTTGAGATGCCTGAAGACGAACAGTTGTATGACGCGACCCACGATCCAAGCTTTGGAATCGAGCAAAGGGTTGTGCTGGAGGCTGCAATGAGAGAGCTTGGTAACGATGAGCGACAAATCGTTATGCTGCATGCCATTTCGGGTCTTAAGCACATCGAAATAGCCCGTATGCTCTCTATGCCGCTGTCAACCGTTCTTTCAAAGTACAGCCGGGCGCTAAGGAAGCTGCAAAGAGCATTAGAGGAGGGGAAACATGAAAAGAAATAGAGCGGAGAAAATTCTTGCGGAGGCCGTAAGGGCGGCGACTCCGGACGTATTTGACTCCATCCTCTCCGGATGTGAATCCAAGGGAGGGGAAATAGTTTTTATGAATGAAATCAAAAACGGCACCGACAACACAGAGAGCAACAAGGGCCTGCTGAAAAAGGCAGTGGCCAGCGCCGCTGCAATCGCGCTCATTGTAGGCTGCGGTCTGGGGTTCGGAAGCTACCAGAAAGCACAGGCTGCCGAGACTGTTGTAAGTGTGGACGCGGGCTCCGCCGTGTCGGTTGGCGTTAATCATGACGATGTTGTCGTATCCGTATACGACAATGCCGCCAATGTGCAAAAGTCAGATGTAAAGGGCACGAAGGCCAAAGACGCAGTTCGTACCATCGCTGAGAAAATGGTTGAGAACAGTATTATCAGCGGGGATAACAATGTTGTTCTCGTCTCTGTTCAGGATGCAGCTGCCAAAGCTAAGGATGGGTTAGATGACGAAGTCACCGATGAGGCGAATGATGAATCGGACGATGCTAAAAAAGAAGCCGAAAAAGAGCTGAAGGACGCAGTCGAGGAGGTGCTCAGCGAACACGGTATCAATGGCACCGTAATAGTGCAGAGATTCGTCGGCGATGAATCCATAGAGGAGATTGCCAGAGAGTTTTCCATCTCCAGCGGCAAGGCCTCTTTCATCCGAAAGATCCTCAGCGCCAATGAAGCTGAAAAAGGCGCAAAGGTCGGTGATTTTGCCGGTAAGTCCATCAAGGACATCGTCAAATACGCCGCAAAATGGCTTTCAAATTCCGGAGTGTCGATCTCTGGTGACGGCTCCTTAACAGCCTCAGGAGCAACTGGCACCGTAGAAGGAAGTACGGCTGGCGATGTCAATGTTTCTGTGGAAAACGATGCAAATGTCAACGTGAACACCGGGGCAGACGGATCTGTCAGCACCCATGTCGATGCCGACAACGGCGATGTCAAAGTTGACCTTGAGACCGGCGCTGAATTCTCTCTGGGCGTCGAGGTCGACGGGGAGAGATTTACCTATGACAAGTCCGACCCCAGCGGAAGTATGATCGGTATTATCGACAGCATTATAAAAGCCTCCTGACGGGCCAAAGTCTGCATGCCAAATAATGGATGGAATATTCAGGTGACGGAGAGCTAACCTCCCTCCGGGACCTGGCGGGCCGTGCTTTACCGCACGGCCCTTTTTCTGTCCAAGGTCGGAAATGCGGCAAGCGCACATATTGCCTAAAACTACAGAGAAATTTTGGGTACTGTTGCTTCTTTGATAAAAAATTTGCGTGTAGTAGAATTAAAGTAGCAAGCACGAAAAACATCCCGAAAGGAAAACAGGAGGAATAATAATGTATGAAAAACTCTTTTCCAAGGGCAAAATCGGCAAAGTTACACTGAAAAACCGCCTTGTGATGTCGCCGATGGGAATCGGACTGGCGGAGCTTGACGGCAGCCCGTCCGAAGACATGATAGCGTTTTACGAAGCACGCGCAATCGGAGGCGCGGGTCTTATAATCCCTGAGATCACCCGCGTAAACGACGACCACGGAGCCGGACTTATGCGCCAGCTCTCCGTTACAAAGGACAGAAACATAGGGCCGCTGTCGCGCCTTGCGGACGCTGTCCACAAGCACGGCAGCAAGATCTTTATACAGCTCCACCATCCCGGACGCGAGGGCGTTTCCGCGCTTATCGGCGGGCAGCCTGTCGTCTCCGCGTCCGCAATACCCTGCAAGGTCTCAAGGCAGGAGACAAGGGAGCTCTCGACCGAAGAGGTCAGGCAGCTCATTGCCCAGTTCATAGACGGTGCGGAGCGCGTCAAAAAAGCCGGCTGTGACGGAGTGGAGCTCCACTGCGCGCACGGCTATCTGCTGCAGCAGTTTCTTTCTCCCTACACCAATAAGCGTACGGACAAATACGGCGGCAGCTTTGAAAACCGCCTTCGCATGGTAACGGAGATAATAACGGGTATCCGTGACAGATGCGGAGGGGACTTCCCTGTCGGCGTCCGCCTTTCCGTGGAGGAATTTCTCGACAAAACCGGCGTCACCGAGGATTACATCCACATTCAGGACGGAGTGAAGATCGCCGTTGCCTTGGAAAAGACCGGGATCGACTTTATAGATGTGAGCTGCGGTCTGTACGAGACCGGAATGACCTGTGTGGAGCCGATCTCTTTCCCCCAGGGCTGGCGCCGCGACCTCATAAAAGCGGTCAAGGACCATGTGAATATCCCCGTTATCGGTGTCTCTGTAATTCGCGAGCCCGCCGTGGCTGAAAGCTTCCTTGATGAGAATATAGTGGATTTTGTCTCGATGGGGCGCACATGGCTTGCCGACGAGCAGTGGGGAGTCAAGGTGCGTGACGGCCGCGAGGACGAGCTCTGCAAATGCATAAGCTGCCTGAGATGCTTTGAAAGTCTGGAGCAGTGGAGCGCGGCGGGAATCCCGCCCGAGTGCGCCGTCAACCCGCGTATGGCGCGCGAGCGCAAATTTGGCGTGCCGGAGCACGACGGCGCGGGCCATAAGGTCGTTGTTATCGGCGGCGGCCCCGGCGGTATGGAGGCCGCAAAGACTTTGGCGGAGCGCGGGGTTAAAGTCACTCTGATTGACGATAAGAGTGAGCTGGGCGGCACCGTCAATTACGCAAAAATGCCTCCGCTCAAGGAGCGTATGCAGTGGGTGGCGGACTACTACAGAGTCATGCTGGACAAGCTTGGGGTAGAGCTTCGCCTGAACACAACGGCGACTGCCGACATGGTGGTTGAAATGAAGCCCGACGCGGTTATAGTCGCTACGGGGGCAAGCCCGTTCATACCGGAGAACATACCGGGAGTAAAGGGCGGAAATGTCTATACTGTGGACGATGTTTTTACAGGCAAGGCCGAGCTTTCCGGCAAAAAAACCGTTGTGGTCGGGGCGGGGCTAACCGGACTTGAGACCGCCGAATATATCGCCGAAAAGGGCGGCGAGGTCACGATTGTTGATATGCTGAAAAAAGCCGCTCCGACTGCGAACCAGACGAATGTGGGCGATGTGTGCGGCAGACTGAACAAAGCCGGAGCGCAATACATTTTCCTGCATGCGCTCAAGGAGATACGGGACGGAGAGGTCGTTCTCGAAAATGTAGAGGACAAGTCTGAAAAGGCCGTTCCCGCCGACATTGTTGTACTCTCACTGGGTAATCGCCAGAACAACGCCATTGCAAATGAGCTCGCTGAAAAGGGCTTATCTGTCAAGGTCATCGGCAGCGCAAAGAGGGACGGCATGATAGCCCCCGCGACGGGAGACGGCTATAGGGTGGCGAGTACGCTGTTTACCGAGCGAAAAAAGGCGCCCTCGTTTCTGCTGGGTATGAAGGATCTTGGCAGCTTCTGTAAGAAATCCGTTATGTCAGGGCAGAGGGGTATCTATATGGCATACCTCACCGACCCCGTGTCGGTCGCAAAGGTTCTGCCGCCTCCCCTCAAGCCCTATATGATGCCTATTGTAACGCTGTCGGTCTGCCACGTTGCCGACCCGACCTTTGCCGACGGCTACTACGAGACCATTCTGGGCGTATATGCCACCTATAAAGGTATGCCGGGCCTGTATCCCGTCAGCATACTTCTAGGCGGTACAGGTGCGGAGATGGCGACCCAGTGTGGGCGCGACATCGGCTCAATGCCCAAAAAGCTAGGTGCGGAGATCTTCATCCGAAAGAACGGCAGCACCGTGTCGGCGGGCGTTACCCGCAGAGGTACTCAGCTTGTAGACGCAAAGCTGGAGCTCGGAGAATACAACAACAGTATGTCAGACCTGGTCTTCCAGTTCCCCGCCGCCGGCTCCAAAGGATACGGTACGGGCTACTACTGTCACTTCGATATGCTGCCAGATGAGAGTGGAAGTCTGCAGATAACAGGCGGTGCTGTTTTGCAGAACGAGATCGAGTATGACTACAAGGCCTGGGATCCGGGCTATGTTAACTTGGGGCTCAAGTCCTCAGTTGACGACCCTTGGGGGGCCCTGCCGATAGTGTCAGTAATAGGCGGCGCATGGTGTGAAAATGATTTGACGGTCCACAAGATGGAGCTTCTGGAAAAGGTCGAGGCCCAGAATCTGCTGCCCTTCGCACTCACCGGGCGATACGACAGGACTATGTTCATGGAACAGGGGACGATATAAAACCCATTAAAAAGCCCCTGCTCAGGCAGGGGCTTTTTTAGCCTTTGACCACTCGCTCCCCTTGACAAAACCTCACCTATATGTTACTAAAAGGGAAGCCAAATTCGGGAGGAAGCCGCATGAGCCTTTGGGAACTCGTTTTAATAGCTGTGGGTCTTTCTATGGACGCCTTTGCCGTTGCTGTCTGTAAAGGACTCTCCATGAAGAAGCCAAACTACGGGCAGGGTGCTTTAATAGCCCTGTTCTTTGGGGCTTTTCAGGCTCTGATGCCCCTCATCGGATGGGCTCTCGGTATGCGCTTCATAAAATATATTTCAGCCTATGACCACTGGGCCGCCTTTGTTCTGCTGGCTCTCATAGGCGGGAAAATGATGATCGAAGCCTCAAAAAAGACAGACGAGGAGCCGGAGAGCTTTGACAAGCTGAATATACGGGAGCTTTTCCTTCTGGCTGCCGCCACCAGTATTGACGCTTTGGCTGTCGGTGTCACATTTGCCCTGTTGCCGGATACGGACATTTGGGCGTCTGTTTCACTTATCGGAGCTATAACCTTCTTGCTGTCCTTTGCGGGTGTAGTGATCGGCAACAGATTCGGCAGCAAATATAAAAACCGGGCAGAGCTTTTCGGCGGTTTGATCCTTGTGGCGATAGGCCTCAAAATACTTATAGAACACCTTTCCGGAAAAGCCTGATGACAGCACGGCTAGATATAATCGTCAAAAATAAGAAAAACGGAGCGGGGAGCATTATTTGCTTCCCGCTTCGCTGTTTTACGGAATTCATCGGTGGACATACCGTGATGTCAACAAAACTTTTATCCCCCGGGGGGGCTTGTGGGAAGATCGAACAAAGTATAATAATCAAATAAATTACGATTTATAGTAGAAATTTTTACAAAAATAAGATAAATTTTGCGGAGCTGATGATATGCTAAACGATTATTCCGAAACAGAGAAGATAATTCAAAATTACTGGGCAAACTCAGCGGCAGGTTTTTCCGAATTCGTCAACCAGGAGGACTTAGCTCCGGAACGGAAAAAGCTGTGGCTGAGCAAGATTATAAATAATGCGCCGGATAAGGTGCGTTTGGACGTACTCGATGTCGGAACGGGCCCAGGCTTTTTTGCGATTATCCTGGCAGAAGCGGGGCATAGGATAACAGCGATCGACTGTACTCAGAACATGCTGGACGAAGCCGCGCGAAACGCCTCTGCCGCAGGGGTCGAAGCCGCTTTTATGAAGATGGACAGCCATGAGCTTGACTTTGATAACGAGAGCTTTGATCTGATTGTGAGCCGAAACGTCACATGGACATTGTGCGACCCCGTGAGGGCGTATAAGGAATGGCTTCGCGTTCTGCGTCCCGGCGGAAGATTTATCGTATTTGACGCAAATTACGGCATGTATTGCTATGATGAAGAAATCGCCCGCAAAAAAAGGGAGAGCGAGGCCGCATATAAAAAACTGTACGGCATACCTGTCTCCAGAAACGGCTCGGATGAGGAGTATTTTGAAAGAATGTACCTCAGCAATAAACTGCGGCCGGAGTGGGATGAAGCTGCTCTGAAGGATTTGGGGGTCAGTACATACATTGAAAAAGATGTTTCATCAGCGCTCTATTCGGAGCAGAGACAACTTCTTAACGCCGCTTCTCCCCTGTTTATGATAGTGGCGGAAAAACCTAAGATATAAGAAAAAAGGACGTTCATTTATGAAAGCTGATATGAGGGAACGGCGGCTCGGCAGAACGATGACGGAGGGCGTGATATGGAAACAACTGCTCGCATTTTTTCTGCCGATATTCTTCGGCGCGCTGTTTCAGCAGTTGTACTATATTACGGACGCCATTATTGTTGGGCGTTTTGCCGGCAAAGAGGCTTTTGGTGCGGTTGATGCCACCGGCAACCTGATTAAGCTGCCTCTGAACTTTTTCCTTGGCATTTCTGCCGGCGCATCGGTCATTATTTCTCAGTTTTATGGGGCGAGGGACGACAAAAAAGTATCTCTCGCCGTGCAAATGACTGCAGTCCTGACGCTTATAAGCGGGATAATCCTCTCTGTACTCGGCGTACTGCTCTCGCCCGCCATACTTAACGCCATGCAAACGCCTCAGGATGTTCTTCCCCATGCGCTTGACTATACCCGCATATTTTTCTCAGGGATGCTTTTCTCTCTGATCTACAACATGGGGGCAGGAGTTTTAAGGGCCGTCGGGGACTCAAGGCGGCCTTTTCATTATCTGATTGTGAGCTGCGCTGCAAATGTCGTTCTGGATCTGCTGTTTGTAGCCGTTCTGGATTGGAAGGCGGCGGGGGCTGCGATCGCCACAGTGCTGTCGCAGCTTATAAGCGCTGTTTTGGTGGTCTTATCACTTGTACGTACTCGGGGCGCATATCGGCTGGTTTTAAAGAAGCTCTCAATTGATTGCCCTATGATGGGCGACATATTGAAGACGGGTTTTCCAATCGGCATTCAGTCCTCTCTGTACCCGATCGCCAATATCATTGTGCAGTCCGCCATAAACGAATTTGGCACGGATGCCGTGGCTGCCTGGGGTGTGTGCGGAAAGCTGGACTTTATGATATGGATGGTCATGGATGCTCTGAACATAGCGATTTCGACATTTGTCGCTCAGAACTACGGCGCCCGGCGGCTCGACCGCGTGCGCAGCGGCGTGCGGTCGTGTACGGTCATGGCTCTGGCGTCTATCGTCCCTCTCAGCTTACTGCTGTTTATATTTGCCGAGCCGCTGGGGTATCTTTTTATTCAAGACGACCAGGTGATAACTTTAAGCACCCACCTTATGCGCTGGTTTATGACGCCGTTTTATTTCACCTATATAGGCGGAGAAGTGCTTTCAGGCGCAATTCGCGGGACAGGCGAGTCGTTCAGGCCGATGATACTGACCTTGATATGCTCCTGTGCCCTCCGGATAGTGTGGATATTCACGGTCGTACCGCAGAGCCGTACACTGGACACTGTTATTGCCTGCTTTCCGGTCACGTGGATCGTGACGTCTCTGGCGTTTCTCGTCTATTACAAAAAAGGGAACTGGCTCAAGCTGAAAGATGAGCAGATTTAATTGCCGGCGCTTTTTCCTGAGAGGGAAAGTTCGTTTTTGCTTATGCTATGTAGCCCCGGACGCCCCGTGCTTAAAAAATTCCTGCCCTGCACCCACTGCCTGAAGTGCCGCCGGAAATGAGGTTATTTTGTCAGGTTATAAAGTTTATAAAAATAAAATAACCCCCTAGGGGGCTTGTGACGGTTTGTTGAAAGCTGTAAATTCATGTATGAGATACGTTTTTTTACTCTTAAATACATAAAATGGAGGTTACATTTTTTATGAAAAAGAAAAAACTATTGTCTCTTATTATAGCGGCGGTTATGCTAATGCTTACTTTTGCCGGGTGCGGCAGTCAGACGTCAGAGCAGAGCGGCTCCTCTGCGGAAGCTCCGCAGGATGCGAAGGATGATACGCTTGTCATGTGCTATGCAGATGATATTGGGATTCTTAACCCGCATACATACGACGGCGAAATGTTTGCCCAGGACTGGGTTTACGAGGGGCTTACTGCCTTCTCCGACAACAAGGTCGTCCCCTCTCTGGCTGAGAGCTGGGATATCTCTGAGGACGGCAAGGTATATACGTTCCATCTCAGAGAGGGCGTAGTTTATTCCGACGGAACTCCGTTCAACGCCGCCAGTGCCAAGAAAAACTTTGATGCGGTGCTTCTGCATAGGGACAGACACAATTGGATGGAGTCTCTCAATCAGATAGCGGACGTAAAAGCAATTGACGATAAAACGCTTCAGATTACGCTTGAAAATGCGTACTACCCGTTCCTGCAGGAAATGACGTTTATAAGACCCGTTAGATTCTGCGCCGATGCTACATTTCCCGCCAGCGGAGATACGGCCGAGGGAATAGAAAAGCCCATAGGCACAGGTATGTGGATGCTGAAAGAGCACAAGGACGGGGAATATGCCGTTTTCGAGAGGAACGAGAAATACTGGGGTAAAAAGCCCAGCTTCAAGTATTTGAAGCTTGAAGTGATAGCCGACGCCACCACGGCGGTCAGCGCCCTGAAAACCGGGGAAATCGATATGATTTTCGATATCGGCCACATTCTTACGGCTGACGCTTTCAATGAACTGAAGAGTGCGGGGTTCCTGACTTATATCTCTGGTCCCCAAGCTACGCTTGCTCTGGCTCTGAACACCAAGAACGGGCATACCTCAGATCTGAAGGTCAGGCAGGCCCTCTTGCAGGCGATTGACAAGGATGCGATCTGCAAATCGGTATATGACGGATTGAGGTCTCCTATGGACAGGCTTTTCTCAACTGATCTGCCCTATTGCGATACTAAGCTCAACACCACATATGATTACAATACCAAAAAAGCTGAGGCTCTGCTTGAGGAAACGGGCTGGCTTCTTGACAGCGGTTCTAAATTCCGCAGCAAAAACGGCGATACTCTCTCGCTGGAGTATTGCTACATCTCAACAGACACGGTGAGCAAGACCCTCGGCGAGGTGCTCCAGAGCATGTATGCTGATATCGGTGTCGAAATCAAGCTGGTGGGCGAGGAGCCCAACTCCTTCTATGACAGACAGAAGAGCGGCGAGTTCGATATCATCGTATCGGAAACCTGGGGTAATCAGTATGATCCGCATTCTATGGTGGCGTCCTTCAGAGAACCGTCGCACGCCGATTACAGGGCGCAGGAGGGGATTTCAAACAAAGCCTATCTTGACGACCTGATTACAAAGATGTTGGTGGAGACTGACGAGACAAAGCGGCAGGAAATGTATACTGAAATATTTAACATACTGCAGGACAACGCGGTATATATCCCCGTCTGCGGCTCAACTTCTCTCTGTGTGACCGCTAAGGATATTACAGGGGTAGTATTCAATACGGTGAGCGATATACCCACCCAGTCTATAACCAGAACGGCTGGCTGAAGCTCTAATAGCTTACTTAAATTGATCTGATTAAACGCTCTGTAAGAGGAACTGTTTTTACAGTTCCTCTTACAGCAGAAAGGGAAGCCAATGGGCAAATATATAATCAAACGCCTGCTTCAGCTTATACCTATTCTGCTGGTGGTATCAATATTGGCATTCGGACTCGTGCGTGTTTTACCGGGAGGGGCTGCGGTTGCGTATTTGACCGCAAGAAATATTGCGCCGACAAAGGAATCCATTGCCGCAGCAGAGGAATACTTGGGGCTGAATCAGCCGCTTCTTACACAATATTTTATATGGCTTAAGGGCGCTGCGGCCTTCGACTTCGGCGTGTCATACGCTTCCAACAAAGCAATAGCGCCTGAGATATTGGGGGCCCTACGCAATACAATGGGGCTTGCCGCAGCTGCTATGGTATGGCTTGTTCTGATAAGCGTACCGCTTGGAATTTTCTCCGCAAAAAAGCCCAACAGCGCATTTGACCACTTCTCAAGAGGCTTTGCATTTCTCGGGGCTTCCGCCCCTTCTTTTCTCGTCGGTTTTTTACTTGTCTTATTGTTCTCGGTAAAGCTAAACCTGCTTCCGTCCTTCGGCAAAAGAAACTTTGCAAGCTATATCATGCCCTCGCTGACACTTGCTTTGGGGTATATTGCGTCCTATTCCCGTATTCTGAGGAACAGCCTTCTGGAAAACATGAGGTCTACAAACGTACTCTATGCAAGGGCGAGGGGGCTTAAAGAAAAGCGGGTATTCAGCGCCCACACCCTGCGGAACTCTATGATACCGGTCGTGACCAACTTTTGCCTGAGCGTCGGCGGAATGCTTGCCGGAAGCGTAATTGTTGAAGATGTTTTTTCCTGGCCGGGGATGGGCAGGCTGATCATAAGCTCAATAGAGGCCCGGGACTATCCGATGATACAGGCATATGTCGTCATTATGGCCTTGCTGTACATAACAATAAATCTTGTAGCCGACATTTTATGCGCGGCAATAAACCCAAAGATCAGATATGAGGCGTGAGAATATGAAGACAAGATTTATTTTAAAACGAATGTACAGGAAAAAAAGCGTAATTTTTTTTACAATAATACTGGCAATCATTTTATTTGCCGTAATAGCCGCTCCGCTGATTGCCCCGAATGATATTTATAAAACAGACCTTCTGAACAGATTTGCACCTCCCAGCGCCCAATTCCCGTTTGGAACGGATGAACTGGGCCGCTGCATATTCTCCCGTATTCTGTTCGGCGGCAGGGCTTCGCTCACCTATGCCCTTATAGCGACAACGGTTGCCGCCATAATAGGGACGACGATCGGTATGATCTCCGGATACAAGGGCGGCAGAGTGGACGGACTGATAATGCGCATCTGCGACATCATGTATTCGTTCCCTCACCTTGTTATAACCCTTGTGATCGTTGCAATACTGGGCAGCGGGATCTACAACATACTTATAGCCATGCTCGTTACGCAATGGCTGTACTATGCGAGGATGAGCCGCGGCATGACAATGGACATCAGAAACCAGGATTTTGTAGCGGCGGCGCGCTCCAACGGGTCGTCCACCGCCAAGATAATATTCAAGCATATCCTGCCCAATATAGTCCCGCAGATGATTGCTCTCACCACAATTGATTTCGGGCATACCATTCTGACTATTTCGGGCCTTTCTTTTCTGGGCCTTGGCGTCCAGCCTCCATCTCCGGAGTGGGGGGCGCTCATAAACAGCGCGCGTGCCTTTATCTATACGGACATACAGATGATTTTATGGCCCGGACTTATGATACTGCTGGTAGTTCTTTCCGTTAATGTCATCGGCGACAATCTCAGAGATGCGCTGGATATGAAGATGAATTGAAAGGCGTGTGACTATGGAACCGGTTCTGGAAGTTAAGGATTTGAATATAAGCCTGAAAGAAGGCTGTAATACTTATAAGGCAGTCGAAAACGTCTCATTTTCAATTGGAAAGGGGCAGACCCTCGGGATAATCGGGGAGAGCGGCAGCGGGAAATCCCTCACCTGTATGGCGATTTTGGGCCTGCTGCCCGCAGATGTCTGGGACTATGACGCTGAGATAGTCCTGAACGGAAGGAGTCTGCCTTTCAGAGATAACAAGGCCATGAGGGGATACAGGGGGACGGACATCGCTCTAATAATGCAAAACCCAATGAGCGCATTCAATCCTGTCATGACAATAAAAAGGCACTTTGAAGAGACCCTTGCCGCGCATAAAAACTGGAATAAGAACCAGATAAAAGCCGCTGCACTTGAAATGCTCTCACAGATGCGGATAAAAAACCCCGAAACCGTCTATAACAGCTATCCTTTTCAATGCAGCGGCGGAATGCTCCAGAGGATAATGATAGCGCTGGCGGTAATAATGGAGCCCTCGGTGCTCATAGCCGATGAGCCTACGACCGCCCTCGACCTAACTGTGCAGTTCGAAATAATCAAGCTCATAAATCAGATGAGGAAAAAATACAACACATCCGTAGTTATTGTGTCGCATGACCTGAACGTAATTGCCGGCATTGCCGACGAAATAGCGGTTATGTACAGCGGATTCATTGTTGAACAGGCGCCAGCAGAAGAGGTCCTTAACAGTCCCCTGCACCCGTATACAGCGGGGCTTTTCAGATCAAGGCCCTCATATTCAAAAGAGAGACTTTCCGAAATATCAGGGCAGCCCCTGTCCCTGAAACAGAGGAACAGTATGTGTATGTTTTCGGAACGATGCCCACTGAAAGGCGAGGGGTGCTCGAATTTCGAGATGCTGGCCCACAAGGTTTCAGACGACCACTTCGTCAGATGCTGTGCCAAGGAGATGACAAAAACAAGTGCTTGAAGTAAGAGATGTAAAAAAAACATATAAGACAAAACGCTTCGGAAGATCCGTGCCCGTCAGAGCCGTAAAAGGATTGAGCATGAATATTGAAAAGGGCAGATGCCTTGGCTTGGTTGGGGAGAGCGGCTGCGGAAAGAGCACTCTGGGGAGAATGATTTCCGGCATGGAGAGGCCGGATACGGGAAGCGTTCTCCTGGATGGGCTGGATATATACAACAAGCCCTCAAGAGAGATCAGAGCTCTGCGCCGGGAGATTCAGATCGTTTTTCAGGACAGCATGGCCTCGGTTGACCCCCGGATGAATGCGGATGCCATCATCAGCGAGCCGCTCATTAATTTTTATGGTCTGAAGGGCCAATGCCTTGATGACAGGGTGAGCGAACTGCTGGATATGGTGTGCTTGCCGGATGGGGATAAGACGAAGTACCCGTTTCAATTCAGCGGCGGGCAGCTTCAAAGGGTCTGCATAGCGCGTGCGCTGGCGTCGGAGCCGTCCTTCATAGTCCTTGACGAGCCGTTGAGCAGCCTAGACGTGTCCGTACAGGCGCAGATCCTGAATCTGCTTTCAGACGTAAAAAAGGCTACAGACGTATCATATCTGCTCATTTCGCACGACCTTGAGGCGGTCTATTATCTCTCCGATTCAATATGTGTTATGTACGCCGGTATGGTAATGGAATCGATTGAGGACATAGGGGATTTCTATAAGCTGAAACACCCATATTCGCTGAAGCTTCTTAGTCTTAGGGGGAAGTGCGGGGCTGACAGTACGGATATTGAGAATGTTTCTGATTCGGAGGACAGGATAAAAGGCTGTCCCTATTACTCCCGCTGCCCAAAACATTCTGAACAATGCAAAAATGCCCTTCCTTCGCTGGAAAAGATCGAAGAAGGGCATTATATACGCTGCTATAACTATTGATTTAAATTATACAGATATTTTTTACAAAAATGAGAATTGGGGGGATATCCTATGCAGGCATATTTGCGTGTCGCACGCTTTATAGGGTACATAAGAAAGGAAACGCTTATAAAGTTCCTCATAGTGCTTACTATGACTGCGGGCAGCGTAATCGAAGCATGGGCATTGGCACGTTGCGCTTCTGCCGTATTGAATCGTGCTGATATGAAGGTAATCATGACGTTCATCCTTGTCGCCTTGGCCGCAATCCTTGTAAAGGCTTTTATGTCACGTATAAACGAAGCATATTCAAAAACTACAGCCGCAAAGGTTAAAGGGGCAATAAGAAATGAGCTTTTGGAAAAGCTGATGAAATTGGGCCCGAAATATCAGTCGACAAAGAGGAGCGGGTCTCTCCAGTCGCTGATTACCGACGGCGTGGAGGCGCTGGAAAGCTTTTTGGTTTATTACATACCTCAGGCGTTTGTCTGCCTTATAACAGTTATTGTACTGGTGGTCTATATTTTCAGAGTTGATGCTGTCGCCAGTTTGATCGTGCTTTTCGGAGTTATCGCCGCAATTGCGGCGCCGCTGTGCTCCCGCTCCGTTATAGCAAAATCGTGCACACATTATTGGAGAAATTACGCAATACTGAATGCACAATACATTGATACGATGCAGGGCATGAGCACGTTAAAGGCGTTTAACTCCAGTATAGCCAAGGGCGAGGAGCTCGAGGACAACTGCTGGACATTTTACAGGCATCAGATCCGCAATACGGCTTTTTCGATAATGGACTCAAGCGTTGTCGTTTTGCTGACAGGTATCGGCACGTCTGTTTCGGTTGCCGTCGCGGCGTATGGGGCGGCAACAGGCAGAGTGGATATTGCGGGACTTCTCGGAATTCTCTTCCTGGTGCCCGAGTGCTTTAAGCCCGTCGCCAGTCTAAATCAGTTCTGGCACAGCAGCTACATGGGCTTTTCGGTCTCCGATCAGATATTTGAAATTCTTGATGAACCGATTTCGGTCGCTGAAAAGGAGACCGCCCTGACAAGCGGTCTGGACAGCAGTAAGCCTGAGATCAATGTACAGAACGTCTCTTTCCGCTACTTGGCAAAGCGCGAACAGGTGCTTAAAAGCATCAGCCTGGATATAAAGCAAGGCCAGAAAATCGCTCTTGTAGGCAAATCGGGTTCCGGCAAATCGACGGTTGTCAATCTGCTTCTGCGCTTTTATGACCCCGATAAAGGACATATTTTATTTAACGGAGTCGATATCTGCGATTTTTCGCTTGATTATCTGCGCAGCAAAATAGCTGTTGTTTTTCAGGATACATATCTGTTTTATGGAACAATGAGAGAGAACTTAAGCCTGGCCAATCCCAATGCATCTATGGAGAAGATTGTAGAGGCTGCGAAGGCGGCCAATATACACGACTATATTATGAGCCTGCCGGACGGATATGACACGATAGTCGGAGAGCGGGGTTCAACCATTTCAGGCGGAGAGAGACAACGCGTAGCGATTGCCCGCGCTCTCATCAAGGACGCTCCGTTCCTTATTTTGGACGAGGCCACGGCAAATGTGGATGCTGAAAATGAAAAGAGCATTCAGGAGGCGCTTGACTTCCTTATGCTTGATAAGACCACGCTTGTGATTGCACACAGACTTTCAACTATAAGGAATGCGGACCGGATAATTGTTCTTGAAAACGGGTCTATTGCCGAACAGGGAACCCATGACGAGCTTCTTCTGATGGACAATATCTATTCAAGACTTATTGAAGCTCAAAAGACAGCGGGAAGGGAGGCATAGGGATGAATAATAATAAATCTGAACAGCGCGGCCGCACGGCAAACTTGTTTCGTCTTGTGAAGACTATTAAGAAACACTACCTGAAAATGGGCTTTGCCGCATTCTGCGGAGTCGTCAAACATCTAAGCACTATAGGCGCCGCAACACTCTGCGCGTATATAGTCGGTCTGGCTGCCCAGGAGAGACTGCTCGATGTCGCAGGAAAGCTTTTTTTAATTCTAGGCATTCTGGTTGTGATTATGGCCTTATCCAACTTCGGTGAGAGCTTCACGGCGCACGATGTGGCATATAGGATCCTGGCCGAATTCAGGATACGCCTGTATTCGGCGGTTGAAAGGGTTTGTCCTTCAATATTGCTTGATATGCGTTCAGGACAGCTTGCGTCAACTCTTATGAGCGATGTGGAGGTGCTGGAGTGGTTCTTCGCCCATACGTTCAGCAATGTTTTCGTAATGGTTATTGTTGACGCTATAATCCTTGTATATCTCGGATCGCTGCACTGGCTGCTGGCGGTGATTATTCTCGCGTTTCAGATAATCACTCTGGTCATTCCGTTTTTTATGAAGAAGAAAGCGGATGAACAGGGCGCTGCGTTGAGGGACAGGCTTGCGGACGCTAATGCGGTCACTGTTGAGGGAGTACATGGGATGAAAGAAATCTTGACCCTCAACTATAAAGATGCGTACAGGAAGAAAAACGAACAATATATGGGAGATCTTTATACCGCTCAGCTGGCATATGGGAAACGCCTCGGAACAGAAGGCTCTCTTATGGAGATTGCGGTAGGTTTAGCGATGTTGACGGCAAAACTCGCGACCATATATATGGTATTTGGCAATCTTCTTCCCTATGAACTCTATACAACGGTCGTGGTTCTGTCCGTACTGTGCTTTAATCCGATAATAGAGATAAGCGGCATGGCGCGGAATTTCGGAATAATAACCGCAGCCGCAGACAGAGTATACCGTGTAATGGAGGCAGAGCCGCTTGTTTATGATAGCGGCAAACAGATCAACACGGATGAAATTGGAAAGGACGTCAGCTTTGAAAATGTCAGCTTCCGTTACCACGAGGATGCCAAGAACGCCGTTGAAAACATCTCCTTTACCATAGACAAAGGCGAAACGGTCGCACTTGTAGGCCACTCGGGCGCGGGTAAGACAACCTGCGCGAATCTTCTGCTCAGGTACTGGGATGTCGATGAGGGCGGCATAAAAATAGGCGGTGTGGATATAAGGGATATGTCTTTGAGCAATGTCCGCAGCATTACATCGGCTGTCCTTCAGGATGTATATCTGTTCAATATCTCAATTAAAGAGAATATACGCCTCGGCAATGTCCAGGCAAGCGATGAGGACGTTATCCATGCCGCTAAACAGGCGTGTGCCGACGATTTTATTGTAGCTCTGCCGGACGGATATGACACTAATGTTGGAGAACGCGGCGCAAATCTCTCAGGGGGACAAAGACAGCGTATAGCCATTGCAAGAGCCATACTGAAGAATTCTCCTATACTGATTTTAGACGAGGCTGTTTCAAATCTCGACACTGAGAACGAAAGGGATATTCAGAGGGCGCTCAGAGAGGTGGCGCGTGACAGAACGACATTGGTTATAGCGCACAGGCTCTCTACAATAATGGCGGCGGATAAGCTTGTCGTGCTTGACAACGGAAGGATAGTCCAGTGCGGTACGCATTCTGAGCTGATCGAACAGGGCGGCCTGTACAGAACATTGGTAGAAGCACAGATGGAAAAAGAGAGAGTGGACGCTGTAGGCTGCTGACCGCTCTGTCGGGGGGCGGCTCGTTTATAAGCGCCTTAGACATGATTTGTGGTTCATCTCCGGAGATTTTTCGGAATCGTCATAGAGATAAAAAGTTCATAAAAAAAGCTGGAAATCCTTTTTATGGGACACTGGTATATATAAACTGATAGGGACGGTAATAAAACGTCCCTATTAGTCTTTCAGAATGGTGGAACAGACAAACAAGAATGGAGGTAAAGATGGAATATATCGCCCACATAAACGCTGAAACAGCCGAACAGCAGAAACTCATCGACCACCTCAACGGAACGGCGTATAGAGCAAAAAAATTTGCGGAAAAGTTCGGCGCCGAGGAAATTGCTGCACAGTGCGGCATGCTACACGACATAGGAAAATACTCCTGCGCGTTTCAGAGAAGGATAAGGGGCTCATCGGAGCAGGTGGACCACTCGACTGCGGGTGCGCAGGTTGCATTCAAGGAGTACAGGGATGTGCCGGCTGCTTTTTGTATATCCGGTCACCACGGCGGGCTGCCGGATGGAGGGAGCAGGGCGGATACCGGGGATATGCCTACATTCCAGGGGAAAATGAAACGTGTAGTCGGCAGGGACATTGAGGATTTCGGCGCATATTCCGACGAGGTGAGCGCAAGCAAGGCCGTAATACCGATGGAGCTGTGCGGGGACAACAAAAGCCGGTTTTTCTTTGTGCGTATGCTGTACTCCTGCCTTGTGGACGCGGATTTCCTCGATACGGAGGAGTTTATGTCAGGAGGGGGCGTTGCGCGCGGCGGCTATGACGATATATCGGCGCTCTGGGAGAAGCTAGAGCTTTACATATCCTCCTGGCGGGACCCAAAGACCGAACTCAACAAAAAGCGCTGCGAGATATTGAGTACACTGATTGACAGCGGCGAAGGAGAAAAGGGGCTGTTCTCTCTGACTGTACCCACAGGGGGCGGCAAGACCGTAAGTTCGATGGCATTTGCGCTGAGGCATGCACTGACCCACGGTATGAGCAGGATTATCTATGTGATACCGTATACCAGCATTATCGAGCAGACACAGGCCGAGTTCGAAAAAATCTTCGGCGAGGAAAATGTCGTGGCCCATTATGCTGATGTAAATTACGAGGCAGACGAGAGCAAAGCCGAAATGGACAGGCGACGACTGTCGACAGAGAACTGGGACGCCCCGATAATTATCACGACTTCGGTACAGTTTTTTGAGTCGCTGTTTTCAAACCGCTCGTCCCGCTGCCGCAAGCTGCACAATATCTCGGACAGTGTAATCATTTTTGACGAAGCGCAGATGCTCCCGGTGCCTGTTCTGCGGCCCTGCGTATACGCAATATCACAGCTTGTCGGCAAGTACGGCTGCTCGGCCGTTCTGTGTACGGCGACACAGCCGTCGCTTGCCCGTCTTTTTAAAGAAGAACTGCCGAATATTACTATAAGAGAGCTATGCCCTGATCTCTCTGATATGTTCGATGTCTTCCGCAGAGTAAAATTTGTTTTTACCGGAAAACTCTCGGATGATGAGCTGGCTGAAAGACTGCTAGACGAAAAGCAGGTTCTCTGTGTTGTGAACAGCAAGAGACAGGCTCAGCAGCTGTTTTTGCGGATAAAAAGCGGGTGTAGCGCCTACCATCTGTCCACTGCCATGACGGCGGCGGACAGGCAGGAGACCCTGTCTGTCATAAGGACGCTGCTGAAAGACGGGAAGCCCTGCAGGGTCGTTTCCACTAGCCTCATAGAGGCGGGGGTTGACGTTGATTTTCCCGTGGTATACAGAGCGCTGGCCGGGCTTGACTCTATGATACAGGCCGGCGGGAGATGCAACCGCGAGAGAAAGCGTCCGCCGGAAGAGAGCTGTGTATATCTATTTGAGACCGATGAGAAGCCGCCGAGGGCGATTGAACAGAATATCGGTGCGACAAGGCACGTAATGCGAAGCCATGATGATATTTTGTCGCCCGCTGCGGTCGAGGACTATTTCAGTTTTCTCTTCTATACGCTGAAAGACGATAAGGCTCTGGATTTAAAAGACATTATAGGGCAGGCAAACAGCGCAAAACTGCCGTTTGCAACTGTGGCATCGCAGTTCAAAATCATTGATAATGCGGACAGAACCGTTTTTATACCGATAGATGAGGGGGAGAGGCTGGTGCACGAGCTCACCGGGGCCGGCCCGGGCAAAAAGCTGCTGCGCAAACTCGGCAGATATTCCGTTGGGGTGTATCCGGAATACTTTGAATCCCTGATCGCCTCGGGCGCTGCGGTAAGGGTTGCCGAGAACGCCGCGGTATTGCACGATATGGATCTTTATGACAGAGAATGTGGGCTCAAATTTTCTGCCGAAGGAGGAAAAGCCCTTTTTGGGTGAAAACCGGGGAGACTGATCTCGCTGCTGGGTTTGATAGGGATATGGCGATTTCAGCCGGCTTGTAGCGTCTATATTCGTATGATAACAGAAGCAAATTGTATGGACAGACCTGCCAATACGATTATAATTAAAACAGTAAGCGAAAATTTTAACTGAAAGGAGAGATGATATGTCAGTAAGAGTTGAGGTCTGGGGAGAATATGCCTGTTTTTCGCGTCCGGAGCTCAAGGTAGAGCGTGTCAGCTATGACGTGATGACCCCGTCGGCGGCGCGCGGACTGCTGGAGGCGATTTACTGGCACCCGGGTCTGAGATGGTGCATAGACAGGATCTATGTGCTGAGACCTATTGAGTTCACAAACATCAGACGCAATGAGGTAAAATCGAAGATTCCGGCCTCAAATGTCCGCAGCGCAATGAATGGGGTGAAAGTGCCGCTTTATATCTGTACATCGGACGATATACAGCAGAGAGCGGCGATGGTGCTGAAAAATGTACGCTATGTCATTGAGGCGCATTTTGAGATGACGGGCAGTGCCGCACAGGGGGACAATCCCGGGAAGTTCTGCGACATAATGAAGCGCAGACTAGAAAAAGGGCAGTGCTACCACCAGCCCTGTTTCGGCTGTCGGGAGTTCCCGGCGAATTTCAGAAGATGGGGGGGCGGGGAGATAGTGACCGCCTACCCTGATAAGGACATAGATCTGGGACTGATGCTCTACGACATGGATTTCAGCGATAAGGAGAATATATCGCCCATGTTTTTTCAGGCAAAGCTCCTGAAAGGTGTCCTCGATCTGAGGAACTGCGAGGTGCTGAGATGATACTGCACTCACTTGTGGATTACTATCAGGCTCTCGAAGCTCAAGGCGGGGTATCACGCCC
>ENA-UOXR01000783-UOXR01000783.1-bioreactor-metagenome-genome-assembly--contig:-NODE-783-length-36703-cov-6.456778_pt1 | contig 36703 bp, 41 predicted proteins | sample MGYA00238164_ERZ764825 | MGnify/ENA primary metagenome ERZ764825 (study PRJEB28920, sample SAMN05720171) | bioreactor metagenome | isolation source: Anaerobic biogas reactor | place: USA:Washington... | reverse complement strand
GATTCGCAAGGTATTAGTTATTGCCCCACTTCGAGTTGCTCGAGACACATGGCCAGCAGAAATCGAAAAATGGGATCACTTGTATGGACTCACCTATTCAGTTGCCATAGGTAATGAAGCCCAGCGGAAAGCTGCCCTTTTGCAGAGAGCACAGGTATACCTAATAAATCGGGAAAATGTGGATTGGCTCATCAATGATAGTGGCATACCCTTCGATTATGACATGGTGGTTATCGATGAACTGTCATCATTTAAATCTCATACCTCAAAGCGGTTTCGGGCACTTCGAAAAGTACGACCAAATGTAAAAAGAATCGTTGGTTTAACAGGAACACCCTCAAGCAATGGATTGATGGACTTATGGGCCGAGATTGGCATCCTTGATATGGGTCAACGACTCGGAAGGTATATATCCCATTTCCGAAATGCCTATTTTGTACCGGATAAACGGAATCAGCAGATCATATTTACCTATAAGCCGAAGCCCGGTGCGGAGGAAGCCATTTATCGGCTTATTTCTGATATTACCATCAGCATGAAAAACACTGATTATCTGAAGCTACCTGATCTGGTGATAAATGAAATACCTGTCCTTTTATCAGAGGATGAACGACAGCAATATGAAATCATGAGGTCAGAGATGGTGCTTTCGATCAAAGGCAAAGAAATTGATGCAGTGAATGCTGCAGCATTAAGCAATAAATTACTTCAAATGGCCAACGGTGCGGTCTATGACGGGAATGGCGGAGTTATCCGTATTCACGACCGTAAGTTGGATGCTTTGGAGGACATTATCGAAGCTGCAAACGGAAAACCGGTGCTTATTGCCTACTGGTATAAGCATGACCTTGAGCGGATAATGGAGCGCTTCCCTGCTATTCAGTTGGATAACGCCGAATCCATAAAACGGTGGAATGACGGTGAAATCCCGGTGGCCGTTATCCATCCCGCATCCGCCGGACATGGACTAAACCTGCAGGCTGGCGGCTCCTGCCTTGTGTGGTTCGGACTGACATGGTCACTGGAATTATACCAACAGACGAATGCCCGCCTTTGGCGGCAAGGTCAAAAGGATACGGTGATAATTCATCACATCGTCGCGAAGGACACAATTGACGAACAAGTTATGAAAGCTCTCAAGCGAAAAGATAAAACCCAGACCGCTCTTATCGATGCGGTCAAAGCAAACCTAAAGGAGGCGGTCATATGATTGCGCTAAAATATATAAACAAGAATGCGGCGACTGTTGCTGCCATCCGGGACTATAACAATATGCGGTTTATTATCAATAACACCCCGCAGGAGATCAAGGATGTATATGAGAAAATGACTTCTCCCAGAACACCAAAGCTTTCTGGGATGCCGTCTGCAAGAAACCCGCAAGCTGGTGCTGACAAGCTGGCTGCACAACTTGATAAGATTGACATACTGCGAGAACGATATACTCAGGCGCTGGAATACATGTCTTGGTTTGAACCAGCCTGGTCAAGCCTTACGGATACCGAGCAGCATATCCTTGCCGAGTTTTACATGGGTAACGATCAGAAGTCCGGTGCTACTTACCGGCTTATGAATGAACTAAACTACAGTGAAAGCCATGTTGAACGCTTGCGGGCAGCAGCATTAAATCATCTGCGCAGCATGCTGTTTGGATAAACATGAGGGAATTGTGAGGGAATGTTTGCTTTCCTGTATGGTATAGTTATACCATCGAATATTGTGACGAGAGCCTTCGAGGGGAAACCCACGAGGGCTTTTCTTTTACCCAAGCGAGGTGATCCAGTTGCCCTATAAACCCAAGCGCCCTTGTTCTCATCCCGGCTGTCCTAAGTTGACGGATGGTAGGTTTTGTGACGAACATGCCAAGCAGGAAGCTAGACGTTATGAACGATATGACCGCGATCGCGCCGTGAGGAAACGGTATAACCGGACATGGAAGCGTATCCGAGACAGATACATAGCGGAGCACCCTCTCTGTGAGCGTTGCGAGAAGCAAGGTCGGATTACCCCTGCCGAAGAAGTACACCATATAAAACCACTGTCTTGTGGTGGGACAAATGAAACGAGTAATCTTATGTCCTTGTGTACTTCCTGTCACTCTGAGATTACTGCACGAGAAGGTGGAAGATGGAACAGGAAGGGGCGGTCAAAATCTCTGTGACTTTTTTAGCGTGCAACGGGCGTGGGGTCACGCGCGAAAAAATTCAGGTTCAAACGGGGTATTAAACCCTGCCACAGCAAGGAGGTGAAGGCACGTGGCAAAAGACGGTACAAATAGAGGTGGGCGCCGCGTGCGCGCCGGGGACAAACCACAACCTCTTGCGGAAAAGATCGCAGCAGGTAAAGCCGCACGGATTTTGGAGGCGCCAGAGTTTAAGCCAGAGTCCATGCTCGAAGCAAGCGAACTGGATGATACAGCAGACTTGAATGGTGAAGATATACCGGCGCCGAGTGAATACCTCAGCGCACGGCAAAAAGATGGTAAACCACTGGGTGCTGATGCCCTATTTATTGAAACATGGAAATGGCTCAAGGAACGTGGTTGTGAAAAATTCGTAAATCCCAGACTCGTCGAAGCCTATGCACAGTCGTTTACACGATACATCCAGTGTGAAGAAGCAATAAGCACATATGGCCTTTTAGGCAAGCACCCAACAACGGGAGGTGCGATTGCCAGTCCGTTCGTGCAAATGAGCCAGTCATTTCAAAAACAGGCTAACCTGCTCTGGTATGAAATCTTTGACATAGTCAAGCAAAACTGTACCACGGCTTTCATTGGTAATCCGCAGGACGATATTATGGAAGCTCTGCTTTCAGGTAGGAGAGGACGGTAGAAGATTGTGAATACAACTGAACGATTAGAAAAAGTAAATATTGATAAGCTGGTGCCATATGCAAGGAATGCTCGTACACATAGCAAGGAACAGATTCTACAGCTTCGTGCGAGCCTACGGGAGTTTGGTTTCGTCAATCCAGTCATAGTGGATAAAGACTTAAATATAATCGCAGGGCATGGCCGTGTTCTTGCAGCTAAAGAAGAAGGTATCACCGAAGTTCCATGTGTATTTGCGGAACATCTGACCGAAGCACAGAAGCGAGCATACATAATCGCTGACAACCGCCTTGCCTTGAACGCAGGCTGGGATACTGAAATGTTATCGGTAGAACTTTCCGAATTACAAGGTGTAGATTTTGATTTGTCGCTCCTGGGCTTTGACGATGCAGAGTTAAATAAGCTGTTAGGCGGTATTGAGGATATCAAAGACGATGACTTTGATGTGGACGAAGAACTTTCAAAACCTGCTATTACGAAGCTGGGTGATTTGTGGCTACTTGGACAGCACCGTCTGGTGTGTGGTGATAGCACGAAGGCTGAGACTTTCAATCTGCTTATGGACGGAAAGCTGGCAAACCTTACGGTGACTGATCCTCCGTACAATGTTAACTACGAAGGCACAGCCGGAAAGATTAAGAACGATAATATGGCGGATGAAAAGTTTTATCAGTTTCTTTTAGACGCGTTCACCCTCACTGAAAAAGCGATGGCGAAGGACGCGTCTATTTATGTATTCCATGCTGACACCGAAGGGCTCAATTTCCGTCGTGCTTTTGATGCCGCCGGATTTTACCTTTCTGGCACATGTATTTGGAAGAAGCAATCACTGGTGCTTGGACGATCACCGTATCAATGGCAGCATGAGCCAATCCTGTTCGGCTGGAAGAAAAACGGTAAGCATGTCTGGTATTCCGACCGCAAGCAGTCAACCATCTGGGAGTTTGACAAGCCCAAGAAGAATGCAGACCATCCCACGATGAAGCCGGTACCGCTGATAGCATACCCTATCCTAAATTCCAGCATGACAGGGTGCATCGTACTAGATCCATTCGGTGGATCAGGTAGTACCCTTATCGCCTGCGAGCAGACAAAGCGGATTTGCTACACAGTAGAATTGGATGAGAAGTTCTGTGATGTAATCGTGAAACGATATATCGAGCAGGTAGGCAGCAAGGATAATGTGTATCTCATTCGGGACGGTGTGAGCATGGCTTTCACCGAGGTTGAATCAGCCTGATACACATTTATTCCTGCTCAATATTACTTGCTATTCCACAGCTTTAGAGTGATATATGTAATCACCAAAAAGCTAAGGAGGCTAACGAAAATGGAAGCAAGATTCAATGTATCCGGCGAGGCAAGAAAAGCACTCGCCAAGGCAATAGGAGAAGCCCTCGGCCTTGAACCTGTTTATAAAGGTGCACCGAGCTTTGCCTATGTTGTAGGCAATATCAACATCAGCAAGGATGGGACTCTATCATGGGATGATCGCACGGACGAGATTACCATCCAGAACTTACTGAAAAAACTTCTGGAGCTCGGCTTTACCTACGAAAGTGACGAAGTAGGCGCCGATGAACTGTGTGACACGCTTACGATAGAAATGCCGCTTGATGGGTTTACCGACTCAGCACTGGAGAATCTGGAACGACTCATTGCAAGCAAAGAGTCTCTCATTAAAAAGGCAATCGGAGCCGAGACGCTGCCTATAGAGCGGACAGAAACAACAATCAGGTTTCCATGGTTCCGCTTCGGGATTGAGCCAGAGGAGCTTTCTGCTTACTCTCGCTTCATTGGTGCCCTCTGTGCAGCTGCAAAGGAACAGCATCGCGTGACTGCGAAGGATAAGCCTGTAGAGAATGAGAAGTTTGCATTTCGAGTGTTCCTTATAAGATTGGGTTTTGTGGGCGACGAGTACAAAGCGGCACGTAAAATCCTGCTCAGAAACCTGTCTGGCAATAGTGCCTTTAAGAATGGTGTTCCAGCCAAAGTGACGGAGGTATCAAATCATGAATAAGTTCCCTTCAAAGGAGACTGTGGAGAGGCTCCGAAAGCAATACCCGGCTGGTACTCGTGTTGAATTGGTACGGATGAATGACCAGTACTCCAAATTGAGACCCGGCGACAAAGGTACAGTGGACTTCGTGGATGATACGGGTACGATATTCTGTACTTGGGATAGAGGTTCAAGCCTTGGTGTCGTGTATGGTGAGGATTTAGTGAAAAAGCTGTAAAGTATTAGGCTCAGCGTGGTCTAGCCTACCCATATATTTGTGTGTTTTTTCTCTTGAATATTGCTTGCTATATAAGCCTTTTAGAGTGATATATGTACATGCCGAAAGGCACAAAGCATACAAGCACAGGAGGAAAATCACAGTGTTAACAAGCAAATTTGGAATTGAAATTGAATTTACAGGTATTACGAGAAACGAAGCAGCAAGAGTTACTGCTGAATACCTTGGTGGGACAATTACCAGCGTAGGCGACTATTACGACACCAAGAAGGTCATAGCGCCGGACGGACGAGTTTGGAAGCTTATGAGTGATGGAAGTATCTCCTGCCAAAAGCGAAGTGGCCGTCAAAAGGTAGCGGCTACCCGCGAATATAGTGTGGAACTGGTCAGCCCCATCCTCACCTACCGGGAGGACATAGAACGCCTACAGGAATTAGTGAGACGGTTGCGCAAAGCAGGGGCTTTTGCGAATGCTTCCTGCGGCATACACATTCACCTCGACGGCTCCAATCATACACCAAGGAGCATCCGAAACTTTATTAACATCATCGCCAGCAAGAATGACCTTTTTTACAAGGCACTTCAGATAGCGCCGGAGAGGATGAACTATTGCAAGAAGATGGACAGCATACTGGTCGACAAAATGAACCATCGCAAGCCTAAAACCATGCGAGCAATTGAGGAGATTTGGTATGAAGGATACAGCGAGAGTCGCGACAAGCATTATCACAACAGCCGCTACCACTTCCTGAACCTACACAGCTTTTTCACCGGCAATCACACTGTAGAGCTTAGGGGATTTAACAGTGAGCTTCATGCTGGAAAGATAAGAAGCTATGTGGTTTTAGCCTTGGCCCTTAACCATCAGGCGCTCACGCAAAAATGTGCATCAGCGAAGAAGCCGCAGACAGAGAACGAAAAGTTCGCAATGCGGACTTACTTGAACCGCATTGGCTTTATCGGTGAGGAGTTTGCAAACTGCCGCGAACACCTGACAGCTCACTTGAATGGATCGGCGGCATGGCGATTTCGGGCGGCCTGAACCGTCCGAGAAACCTAAGCTCAAGAAGGAGGATACAAAGAATAATGGATAAAAAACTGTACATTGCCTACGGCTCAAACCTTAACATAAAGCAAATGGCAAACCGGTGCCCCACAGCAAAGGTAGTGGGTACCAGCATGCTGAAAGATTGGCGGCTCCTATTCCGGGGCGCACATGCGGGTGCGGTGGCGACAGTAGAACCCTTTAAGGGCGGCAGCGTCCCTGTATTGGTTTGGGAACTAACTTCTGCAGACGAGGCTGCGCTCGACCGCTATGAAGGCTGGCCCTTTCTTTACCGAAAGGAAACGGTAAAGGTAAAACTGGGAGGCAAGAATGTCAAAGCTATGATGTATGTGATGAACGAGGGTAGACCGCTTGGCCAGCCAAGTTGCTATTACTATACCACTATTTTGGAAGGCTACAAGGACGCGGGCTTTGACTCGGATATCCTGCGCCAGGCCACCATTGACTCTGTGGAGAAAGAGGTACCCACTGATGACTGAAAAAATAAAGGAGCAAATCCTCGCTATACGAGATAGTGGCATTACAAATATGTTTGATGTGAATCGTGTACAATATGAGGCCAATGAGCGTGGCTACTACGAACTGGTAGATTACCTCATTGATCACAAAGCTGAATATTGTCGTTTCATTTTAACAGGTGAAACGCAAGAAGCAGAATAAAAGAAGAAATAGGTAAAAGCAAAGGGCTTCTGCGGAGGCTCTTTCCTTTTGCCTATTTTTATAAAGGAGGCGGCGCCTATGCGTAAATTAAAGAAATACAAGCCAACCGCTTTCATGGCCGAAGGCTCTTATTATGATAAAGATGCCGCAGATTATGCGGTTTCTTTTATACAAGCTCTTTCCCATACGAAAGGCTCCTGGGCAGGTAAACCTTTTGAGCTAATTGACTGGCAAGAGCAGATTGTCCGTGACATATTCGGCATTCTTAAGCCTAATGGTTACCGTCAGTTTAATACGGCGTATGTGGAGATCCCAAAGAAGCAGGGCAAATCAGAACTTGCTGCAGCTATTGCTCTTTTATTGACCTGCGGTGACGGTGAAGAACGTGCCGAAGTGTATGGCTGTGCGGCTGATCGCCAGCAAGCATCGATTGTTTTTGAGGTAGCAGCTGATATGGTACGGATGTGCCCGGCACTGTCCCGGCGTGTAAAGATACTGGCTTCAACAAAGCGACTAATATATCTTCCAACCAACAGCTTCTATCAGGTGCTGTCAGCTGAGGCTTATTCCAAGCACGGCTTCAACATCCACGGTGTGGTGTTTGACGAACTGCATACCCAGCCTAACAGGAAATTGTTTGACGTCATGACAAAGGGTTCTGGTGATGCAAGAATGCAGCCGCTATATTTCCTCATAACCACTGCAGGATCAGATACACAGAGCATTTGCTACGAAACACACCAGAAGGCGCTGGACATTTTAGAGGGAAGAAAACATGATCCTACTTTCTATCCCGTGATCTATGGCGCAAAGGAAGATGATGATTGGACTGATCCAAAAGTATGGAGGAAAGCGAATCCTTCCCTTGGAATAACGGTTGGAATTGATAAGGTTCGGGCTGCTTGTGAGAGTGCAAAGCAAAATCCAGCCGAAGAAAACAGCTTCAGACAGCTTCGACTTAATCAATGGGTCAAACAAGCCGTACGTTGGATGCCAATGGCAAAGTGGGATGCCTGCGCATTCCCGGTTGATGCTGACAGACTAGAAGGACGGGTATGTTATGGTGGACTTGATCTTTCCTCTACAACGGACATAACAGCTTTCGTGCTGGTATTCCCGCCACAGAACGAGGAGGACAAGTATGAGATACTCCCATTTTTCTGGATGCCGGAGGACAACATTGATCTCCGGGTACGTCGTGACCATGTCCAATACGACCTCTGGGTAAAACAGGGACATCTTATGACGACGGAAGGAAATGTTGTGCATTACGTCTTTATTGAAAGCTTTATTGAGCAACTCGGAATGAAGTATAACATCCGAGAAATTGCCTTTGACCGATGGGGAGCTGTTCAGATGACACAGAACCTTGAGGGTCTCGGGTTTACAGTCGTTCCTTTCGGACAGGGCTTTAAAGATATGTCTCCACCTACCAAGGAACTAATGAAGCTGACACTTGAGCAGAAAATCGCTCACGGTGGTCACCCTGTACTCCGTTGGATGATGGATAACATCTACATCAAGACCGATCCGGCAGGAAACATAAAGCCAGATAAGGAGAAGAGTACAGAAAGAATAGATGGCGCGGTAGCAACCATTATGGCACTTGACCGCGCCATTCGTTGTGGACATGGAAGTAGCGGCGAGTCTGTGTATAACGAGAGGGGGTTAATAATTCTGTGATTACTTTGCATTCTTTGGCACATAGCCTTTGCGAAGAGCGCTATCTCGGCGGTATGTTACGTTGCTTACAGAACACCCAAGTTCTTGAGCAGTCTCCCTTAGGGACATCTTCCTTCCGTAAATGCAGTCTACGACACGCTGCTCGGCCTCCGACAATTCAGCATTTTCAATTGGGAGATAGCCGTTTTTAACAAGCCAAGTATAGTATTTTTTGACCTGCGCCATGCTTACGCCAAGTTCTTTTGCTGTACCGGAATGCGTACCCCCTGCAAGATAAGATTTTAGGGCTTTTGCGTAGTTTTCATTTTCTGGCAGTGGTTTTAAGGGAGCAGTATCTTCCGATTGTGAAGATTCTTCGGCACTCAATCTTTGTATAATGCGTGTCTCGGCTTCTGAGAGTTCTTCCTTGATAATTTTGATGATTTGAGAAGTATCCATAGTTTCAATTCCTTTCATTTATTATCGGACATACTTGTGTATGTATTATACTCACACTATAACACGGAGTAAGTATAGTGTCAATATCAAAAATAAAAAAGTGAGGAAAAATGCATGAGTTTTATAAAAGGACTATTTCGATCACGTGATAAGCCTAAAAATCGTATTGGCAGTGCATTTTCGTTTCTGTTTGGCAGCACTACCAGTGGAAAGACAGTTAACGAACGGACGGCAATGCAATCAGCTGCAGTGTATGCCTGCGTGAGGATACTATCCGAGGCTATAGCAGGACTTCCGCTACACGTTTATCAATACCGAATGGACGGAAGCAAAGAACGTATACCACAACATCCGTTATACTATCTGCTTCATAATGAGCCTAACCCCGAGATGACTTCATTTGTGTTCCGAGAGACACTAATGAGTCATCTTTTACTTTGGGGCAATGCCTATGCGCAGATTTTGAGGAATGGTCGCGGACAGCCTATTGCACTGTACCCACTGCTTCCTAACAAGATGGAAGTTAGCCGAGCTTCAAACGGAGAATTGATATACACCTACCGCAGAGATTCCGAAGAAAGTCGGATCAATCCCAACAGCGGAACAGTGATACTTCGCAGAGATGAGATACTCCACATACCCGGACTCGGTTTTGATGGACTTATAGGATACAGTCCTATTGCTATGGCTAAAAACGCCATCGGCATGTCGCTTGCGACTGAAGAATACGGTGCTTCATTCTTCGCAAACGGAGCAAATCCAGGTGGTGTGCTGGAACATCCCGGTGTAATTAAGGACATCCAGAGAGTCAAGGACAGTTGGAACAGCGCTTATCAAGGCAGTGGAAACGCCCATAGAATCGCTGTGCTGGAGGAAGGAATGAAGTTTCAGGCAATTGGTATTCCTCCGGAGCAAGCTCAATTCTTGGAGACACGAAAATTTCAGATCAATGAAATCGCAAGGATATTCCGTATACCTCCGCACATGGTGGGTGACCTTGAAAAGTCCAGCTTCTCCAACATTGAGCAGCAATCGCTGGAGTTCGTAAAATACACGCTTAACCCATGGGTGGTGCGATGGGAGCAGAGTCTTCAGCAATCGTTACTCTTGCCATCTGAGAAGAACTCAATCTTTATTAAGTTTAATGTAGATGGCTTGCTGCGTGGCGACTACCAGAGCCGGATGAACGGATATGCTGTCGGGCGACAGAATGGCTGGCTGTCAGCGAATGATATCCGGGAGCTTGAAGATATGAATCGTATCCCTGCTGAAGAAGGCGGAGACCTGTATCTGGTGAACGGTAACATGCTCCCTCTTTCACAGGCAGGCAATTTTTATCAAAAGGAGGTTAACAGCCAATGAGGAAATTTTGGAATTGGGTGCGAGATGAAACTACCGAAGAACGCACCTTATACCTCAACGGAGAAATTTCAGACGAGACCTGGTATGGCGACGAAGTGACGCCAAAGATGTTTAGAGACGAACTGATGGCAGGCACAGGTGACGTCACGGTTTGGATTAACTCGCCCGGTGGGGATGTATTTGCGGCTGCGCAGATATATAACATGCTGATGGATTATACCGGCAAGGTCACAGTTAAAATTGATGGCCTTGCTGCAAGCGCCGCTTCTGTAATTGCTATGGCTGGCGGCGATGTATATATGTCGCCGGTATCCATGATGATGATCCATAACCCTTCGACAATTGCCATCGGTGATAGCGAGGAAATGCTCCGTGCCAAGGCCTTGCTGGATGAGGTCAAGGAAAGCATCATCAATGCATACGAACTGAAGTCAGGCCTTTCGCGAGCAAAGATCTCTCATCTCATGGATGCTGAGACATGGATGAATGCGAATAAAGCTATTGAGCTCGGATTTGCAGATAAAATTCTGTTCATGGAGAGCGATGAGCGCATTCCTCTGGATACAGGACAAGGCCTTATATTCTCTCGTGCAGCGGTGTACAACTCTCTGCTTGGGAAGATGCCCAAGAAACCAAAACCAAAAACCGGTACCCCAATAGAGCAGCTGGAAAAGCGGCTCTTTTTAATTTCTCACTAATTTGAAGGAGGAACATCAAAATGAATAAGATTCTTGAACTGCGTGAAAAGCGTGCAAAGGCTTGGGATGCTGCAAAAGCGTTCCTTGACGCCAAGCGTGGCAGTGATGGGCTTCTGTCAGCCGAGGATACTGCTACCTATGAAAAAATGGAAAACGAAGTTGTGGCTCTGGGCAAGGAAATCGAACGTCTTGAGCGCCAAGCAGTAATTGATTTAGAGCTTTCCAAAGCTACCAGCAATCCTATTACAAATGCGCCTACCAAGGTGGCTGAGGAAAAGACTGGTCGTGCATCCGCTGAGTACAAAAAAGCTTTCTGGAGTGCTATGCGTACTCGCGCAGGAGAAGGACTTGATCCAAACGTAAGGAATGCCCTACAAATCGGTACTGATTCAGAGGGAGGTTATCTGGTTCCCGATGAATTTGAGCGTACTCTTGTAGAAGCACTCGAGGATGAGAATATCTTCCGTACCCTGGCCAACGTTATCACTACTTCTTCCGGGGATAGAAAAATACCAGTTGTAGCGACTAAAGGTACTGCCGCATGGATCGACGAGGAAGGAACCATTCCCGAGAGCGATGACAACTTTGGTCAGGTATCTATTGGGGCATATAAGCTTGGCACTTTGATAAAGGTTTCCGAGGAACTGCTGAATGACTCTGTGTTTGACCTTGAAGCCTACATCTCCAGAGAGTTCGCTCGCCGTATTGGCAATAAGGAAGAAGAAGCATTTTTCACGGGTGATGGCTCTGGAAAACCAACTGGTATTCTCGCCGCTACAGGTGGGGCACAAGTCGGTGTGACTACTGCAAGTGCTACGTCAATTACTATGGACGAGGTGCTCGATCTGTTCTACAGTTTGAAAGCACCATACCGTAACAGAGCAGTGTTTGTCATGAACGATGCTACTGTCAAGGCTATCCGCAAACTAAAGGATGGTCAGGGTCAGTATCTCTGGCAGCCGTCCGTTCAGGCAGGTACACCTGACACCATTCTAAATCGACCGCTTTATACTTCGGCATATGTGCCCACTATTGCTGCGTCGGCAAAGACGATTGTCTTTGGTGACTTCAGCTATTACTGGGTAGCAGATCGTCAAGGGCGTGTATTTAAGCGACTCAACGAGCTTTATGCCGTCACCGGACAGGTCGGTTTTGTCGCTACTCAGCGTGTAGACGGAAAGCTGATTCTACCGGAGGCTATAAAAGTTCTCCAGCAGAAAGCTTAATGGAGGTGCAGTATGAGCTATAACACTAAGAACTACACCGAACAAGGCGGAGAGAAAACTGTAATAGGCGGAACACTTGAAATCAAAGAAGGAGCTACAGTAACAGGACTTTCTGCCAATCCGCTTCTTATGGCAACCGAGGAGACTCTCGGCGGTGTAAAAGCTGCTGCCGCAGGCGAGAGTGACACCGTTGAAGTTAAAATAGGCGAAGATGGGAAGCTGTATGCTCCAGCGTATCCTACCGATGCTACAGAGCAAGCCGCAGGATTGGTGAAAATGGCTGCGAATCAAGCCGACAGTACAGCTGAGGACACAGCCACACTTGTAACGGACTTCAATGCGCTTCTCTCGAAATTGAAAGCGGCTGGATTAATGGTGCCTGACGAAGAGTGAGCGAAAGGGGGCGTACAGCATGGCGGTATCAGATAATCTTTTACCCAAGGTCAAAGCCAACCTTATCCTCACTCACGACACGGACGATGACCTTCTACTAAGCTTCATTAGAGCCGCTGTGTCCTACGCCGAGAGCTACCAGCACGTTACTGCAGGATGGTATGAAACACACACAATGCCGCCAACCACAGAACAGGCGATTATTATGCTGTCGAGTCATTTCTATGAAAGCAGAGATGGCTCGACAGCAGGCTTTTATGCGGATAACGTTCAGGCGGGGCAACAGGTATGGAATACGGTAAATTTGTTATTAAGGCTCGACCGGGAGTGGGGTGTTTAATGTGAGCTTTGGAAAGATGAACACATTCATTGATGTTATCAGCACAGCGCCTGCCAAAGATGCAGAAGGTTTCGCTGCCGAAACTGATACCATTCTCGCATCTGTTCGGGCGTACAAGGAGGATCGCCATGGCAGCGAACGATGGAGTAATATGGCGGTGTTCTCTACGGCCTCCTCCCTATTCCGGTTCAGAAAGATACCTAACCTGGAGATTACAGCCGGAATGATTATCACCTGCGCTGAAGGTCGGTACCGGATACTCAGTGCAGAGGACGTTCGAGGTCGTGGTATGTATATCGAGGTTCTGGCCGAACGGCTGGAGCCGTCAGTGAGGTGAGATATATGGCAAAAGTCAGTATAAAGATGCCTGATGAATTCCTCCTGCGTATATCCAGACTTGGTGATCAGATAGACGTTATCGCACCACGTGTGCTCGAAGTGGGCGGCAAAGTTGTGTTGGAAAAGGTTAAAAGTAACCTTCGTACATCCATTGGCAAGGAAACAAAATACCCGTCGAGAGCAACTGGTGAGATGCTATCATCTTTGGGACTTTCGGAAGCCAAGCAGGACAGGGATGGCAACTTCAATGTTAAGGTTGGCTTTGCTGAGCCACGATCAGATGGAGAGAGCAATGCCAAGATTGCCAACATTATTGAGTACGGTAAGCACGGCCAACCTGCCAGACCCTTTCTCAGACCTGCCCGGACAGCATCCCAGAAACCATGCACTGAAGCCATGGTCGCCAAACTGGAGGAGGAAATCGGCAAGTTATGAGCATTTTATCGGAACTAAATACCCTTATATCCGCCGTGCCACTTCCTGTGGAGACCGGCGTTTTTTCAGATATGGCGCCGGATGAATATGTAGTCATTCTCCCGCTTTCGGACATTTTCGAAGTTCATGCAGATAACCGTCCTGGCTTTGAGGTACAGGAAGCGCGGATATCACTGTTTTCAAAGGCGAATTATCAGCTGCGTAAAAAGCAAATCATTGCTGCCTTGCTGAATGCAGATTTCATAGTAACCGAGCGACGGTATATCGGACACGAGGACGATACCGGCTATCACCATTATGCCATCGATGTGGCAAAAAACTATGGATTGGAGGAATAATGTATGGCAACCATCGGTCTTGACAGACTGTATTATTCAAAGATAACCGAAGATGCCAACGGCGAAGAAACATATGGAACACCTATTGTACTCGCTAAAGCTATTACTGCCGAGCTTTCGGTTGAATTAGTTGAAGCGATACTATATGCAGACGACGGAGCTGCTGAGGTAGTGAAGGAGTTCAACAGCGGTACGCTTACCCTTGGTATCGATGATATTGGACCCACTGTTGCGGCGGATCTGACTGGTGCAACTACTGATGATAATGGAGTTCTGATTTCAGCCAGCGAGAACTCCGGGACACCGGTCGCGGTGGGCTTTCGTGCACAAAAGGCTAACGGCACATACAGATATTTTTGGTTATACCGTGTGGTGTTTGGACTTCCAGCCACTAACCTGCAGACAAAGGCTGATTCTATCACCTTTTCTACACCTACCATTGAAGGGACAGTCATGCGCCGCAATAAGCTGGATGGTATGGGAAAACACCCGTGGAAAGCAGAGGTCACCGAAGGTGATCCAGGTGTATCTTCCTCAACTATTTCAGGCTGGTTTACACAGGTATATGAACCGGTCTACACGCCGGAGCCATAGGAGGATTGAAAGATGGATACAGAAAGAAGTGCTGTTATCAATATTGGTGGTATGGAATTTGAGCTGATACTTACCACCCGAGCCACAAAAGAGATTGCTCGCCGCTACGGGGGCTTAGAGAATCTGGGCGATAAATTGATGAAATCTGAAAACTTCGAAATGGCTCTGGACGAGATCGTGTGGTTGATCACTCTGCTGGCAAATCAGTCTATCCTCGTTTACAACTTAAAGAACAAGGATAATCCTAAAGAAATTCTCAAAGAAGAAGATGTAGAGCTTCTGACTTCACCACTGGAACTGGCTTCATATAAGAGCGCTATCACTGAGGCGATGTTCAAAGGCACAAAGCGTAATATAGTAAGCGAAGAAGAAGCATCAAAAAACGTGGAAGTCGGGTAACAGACGATGAGGTCTTTACCCGACTTTACTATTACGGCACAGTGCAGATGGGCATGAGCGCAGATGAATTCTGGCTTATGCCCATCGGTCTGTTTCTTGACTTGTGGGCCTGCCATAAGCAGTGGCACGGTATCGAGAAGCCAAAGAAAACGATAACGATCGATGATATTATCCCGACGGGATTGTAGGAGGTGAAACGGTATGGCGGATAACTTTGGCCTGAAGATTGGTCTTGAGGGAGAGAAGCAATTTAAGGATGCCCTGCGGGAAATCAATCAATCCTTTAAAGTATTGGGTAGCGAGATGACACTCGTATCCAGTCAATTTGATAAGAATGACAAATCTGTTCAGGCGATTACCGCCCGAAATGCGGTTTTGAATAAAGAAATAGATGCACAGCGGGAGAAAATCGCTACACTAAAGGCTGCATTGGACAACGCCGCCGCCTCCTTCGGTGAAAATGACAGACGCACGCAAAACTGGCAGATACAACTGAATAAGGCACAGGCTGAGCTCAACGGCATGGAGGGTGAGCTGGCTGAAAACGAAAAATCACTCCGTGATGTGAATCGTGGGTATAACGATGCAGGACAAAAGGTTGATGAGTTCGGCAATGTCGTAGAAGAATCCGTTGATGATGTCGAGGAGTCCTCAAACAAACTTGAAAAACTCGGTTCGGCCTTAAAAGGGATAGGCGTGGCCATGGGTGCCGCGTTTGCAGCTATTGGAACGGCTGCGGTCGGAGCGGCTAAAGCTCTCACCGATATGACTGTTGGTGCTTCACAGTATGCGGACGATATTCTCACCATGTCAACTGTTACCGGCATGAGTACTGAATCACTGCAAGCATATAAATATGCCGCCGAACTGGTAGATACCTCAATGGAAACCTTAACCGGCAGTATGGCGAGAAATATACGTTCCATGAACTCGGCTCGCGAGGGTACTGGTGCAGCTTCACAGGCGTACAAAGCACTGGGCATTTCTATAACCGATGCCAACGGTAACCTCAGGGATTCAGAAACCGTGTACTGGGAGACTATTGATGCGCTGGGGAACGTAGCAAACGAAACCGAGAGGGATGCTCTTGCTATGCAGCTTTTCGGCAAGAGTGCCCAAGAGTTAAATCCTCTTATTGCACAAGGCTCAGAAGGTATAAATCAACTTACCGAGGAAGCCAAAGCGATGGGGGCTGTTATGAGTCAGGAATCTTTGGAAGCCCTCGGTAAGTTTGATGATTCTATGCAGCGGCTTAAGTCTGGAGGTGAAGCAGCCAAGAATGCACTTGGCATGGTGCTCCTCCCGCAGCTTCAGGTTCTAGCAGACGATGGCGTGAGCTTGTTGGGTGAGTTTACGCGGGGACTAAACGAAGCAAACGGCGATTGGACGAAGATCAGTGAGGTTATCGGCAATACCGTGGGCGGCATCGTGAATATGCTTCTGGAACAGCTGCCCGATATTATAGAATTGGCTTTGAGCATCGTAACCTCCATAGGCTCTGCGATAATTGATAACCTGCCCATCATCGTGGACGCGGCCAGCCAAATTATAAATACACTCCTTCAGGCATTGGTAGGTGCGCTTCCAGGAATCACGGAGGGTGCTCTTCAGCTTGTACTGGCGCTGGTCGACGGAATTATAGCCAACCTTCCTGCAATAGTGGAAGCGGCAGTCCAGATGATAGCGACACTTGTTACCGGCATTGCTAATGCGCTGCCTGAGCTTATCCCGGCAGCTGTTTCTGCTGTAACTCAGATTGTGACGGCTCTCATTGAAAGTCTACCATTGCTGCTTGATGCGGCACTTCAGCTGATGCTCGGCTTGGCCCAGGGTATTGTTGAAGCTATACCGGTGCTGATTGAGTCGCTTCCGGCAGTAATTGATGCGCTCATCGGATTTGTAACAGGAGCCATTCCCCAAATCGTCGCAGTCATACCGGAGATCGTGCAGGCGTTGGTTACGGTGATTACCGAGAACATACCTCAAATTGTGCAAGCTGGTGTAGCTCTTTTCGTGTCGCTTGTGCAGGAGCTTCCATCCATCATTACACAGATACTGGAGGCCGTGCCGCAGATTATCGACGGAATTGTTGGAGCAGTACTGGATGCCCTGCCCCAGATTGTGCAGGCAGGCATCGAGCTTTTAACTTCCCTTGTGGATGCTTTGCCGGAGATTATTGATGCAATTGTGGAGGCAATACCTGAGATTATCGACAGCATTCTTGCTGCTGTGTTTGAAGCAATTCCTTTGATCGTTGAAGCAGGCATCAAGCTGCTGGTTGCACTTATCCAGAATCTACCGAGGATCATTACTACTGTTGTGGCGGCTATACCTAAAATCATAACTTCACTTGTGAGCGCCATACTTGGAAACATTGACAAGATTATTCTTGCAGGAGTCCAGCTGCTGGTGGCTTTGATAGCCAATTTGCCAACAATCATTGTGGAGGTTGTTAAGGCAATTCCACAAATCATTGTGGCTATTGTCAAGGCTATCATTGAGAATATCCCTAAGATGGCAAAAGCCGGTCTTGATCTCATTAAAGGGTTATGGCAGGGCATAAATGATGCCGCTGCGTGGTTGTGGGAAAAGATATCCGGTTTCTTCGGAAATGTAATGACCAAGATCAAGAACTTCTTCGGCATACACAGCCCCTCCTCCCTGTTTGCTGAACTGGGTAGCAATATGGGGCTTGGCATAGGTGTTGGCTTCGAGAAGGCGATGGATCGCGTCAGTGAAGACATGAGAAAGGCAATACCCACTGACTTCGAGGTTGATGCAGGGCTCAATTTAGCAGGTTCCCTTTCTCGAGGCACAGGGGTTCTTGGAGCAAACGGTACCGTTATAAACCAGAGTATTTCCGTAGTTACGCCCAAAGCCCTGTCCGAGAAGGAACTGGCACGGGAGTTTAAGAACCTGTCCCGTAAACTAGCTCTGGCATATTGAGGAGGTCGGCACATGGAGTTAACATACACTAACGCGGACGGCGAGAGCATTACACTTAAACAAAGCCGTCCGTATTTTATAACTAAAATTGATGGTACGGGAAATATCCGCCAAACCATAAATACCTTCAAGGCACCGGATCAAGACGGTGCTTTTTATATCTCGTCCACTTTGGATATGAGAAACATTACGTTAGAAGGTACGGTTATTGCGGATACGCCCGATGAAGCATATGAGCTTCGAAAGCACTTTTTAAATATATTCAGCCCGAAACTAAAAGGTACGCTTCTTTATAGAGAGCGGCAGATTGCTTGCGTTGTGGAGGAGGCCGGATTCACGGTATCCACCCGACATCGAATACCGAACTTCTTTGTTAGTTTACTCTGTCCATCGCCATTTTTTGAAACACCTGACGAGGTGCGGCAGGAGCTGGCATCGTGGATACCTATGTTCGAGTTTGAACTGGAGATACCTGAAACAGGCATGGAATTCGGGATGCGCCAGCCAAGCCAGATCATCACTGTGAACAATATCGGTGATGTGGCCTGCGGGTGTGAGATTGTGTTCCGGGCACTTGGAACAGTCACGAATCCTGAGCTTTTAAATATAGACACTGGCGAGTATATACGCTTGCTTACCACAATGAATGCCGGTGATGAAATAAGGGTATACACCCACTTTGCCGGTAAACGTGTGGTTAGTGTGGACGGTTCAACAGAAACAAATGCCTTTTCGTTATTGGATACAGGTTCAACCTTTTTTCAGCTTGCCGCTGGGCAAAACATCCTGCGTTATGATGCCTCGGTCAATATGGAACTGCTTGAAGTCAGTCTTTACTATCGACCGCAATTTCTGGGGGTGTGAGTATGGAGCTATATGTTTTTAATTCAAGCCGGCAACTTGCTGGTATTGTAGAGTCTTTCGAATACCTGCGTTGGACACGGCGCTACTCTCAGTGCGGTTCTTTTGAACTGAAAGCTATAGCCACGCCGGAGAATACTGCACTTCTTAAGGCTGGTAACATTCTTTGGAAGAGTGACGATGAAGAAGCCGGTATTATAGAGCATTTAGAACTGTCCCAAACCGACAGTGAGATCATCACAGCTACTGGACGCTTTGCTACCTCTTTCCTGGCCCGACGGATTATCTGGGAGACGGAGTCTCTCACAGGTGACCTGTCATCTTGTGTGGAACAGCTTCTTAATAAGAACCTTATTAATCCTTCCGATCCAGCACGGCAAATTACGGGCATTTCATTCTCATCGCCGTTACTTGACGTGCAAATCAATACACAGATATCGTATCGCAACCTGATGGAAGCGGTTATGGAACTCTGTGACGCTTCGGGTATCGGAATTAAGACTGTATTTACACCAGCCCAGGGGACATTTACGGTAACGCTGTACAAAGGCACAGCTTCTCAAGCAGTGTTCTCTAAGGAATACGAGAATCTGACAGAGCAGACATACACAGAAAGTGCTGCGGATTATGCCAACACTGCACTTGTCGGTGGCGAGGGAGAGGGGTCTGAACGCACATTCGTCGCTATTACTGGCGGTTCTGGTGAGGCTCGCCGTGAGATATTTGTTGATGCCAAAGACCTGCGAAAGGATGATTTCGGTACAGAATACACAGAGGCATTGACCTTCCGAGGGCAAAGCAGGCTAAGTGAATTGGCCATACGATATTCCTTTGATGTGTCTGTCAATCCACACGGTAACCTTGTCTATAAAACGGATTTTGACTTGGGCCAGACTGTCAAAGTAATCTCAAAGCCTTGGGGCGTGTCAATGTCAACCCGGATCATGGAAATCGAGGAAACATACGATGCAACTGGCTTAAGCATCGGTGTGACGTTCGGAAAGTCGGTGCTTTCCATTGCACAGAAGCTGAACTCTGATATGAGCCAGGTTAAAACAGCCCTGCAAGCTCCGTCAGGAATATCCGAGGTGGTAGAAGTCCTAGGTGACTTAGAGGATGTAAATCCGAAGATTCAAGGAGACACCGTTACAGATACAATTAACAATCTATTCGGTAAACTTCCTGCTCTTGAGGTAAATGTAGGTGAAGGAACAATATCTATCGGGCAGTATGCCATGCACCATATGGTTCCCGGAGATACCATTTATTTCACCTCATGGAGCGGAAATAAGTTCAGCGACCAGCCTAGTGATGATGGGCATGTCTTTTTAGTGAAGCATAATGGCGATAACACAGGAAATGGATACCAGCGGGCTATGGGCTTTTTCATTAGCAGGAACACCATGACGTTTTATGTAATATCGGTTTTCCTGTTTAACAATCCATCTGGCCAGGCTAACTGGTTGAGTTTTCCCCTTGGTAATCTTACGGATATTGCAGCCGCAGTACGAGGAAGCACCTTTGCAGCAAGTATCAATAATGTTTACAATGCGCCTGTATCAGGTGCGAGAATTGCAAACGGAGCTGTCACTACCGAAAAAATGGCTCAGGAAGCTGATACATCCCTCACTTACTCACTTGGTAGTGGCGTGAGCATGGGCTATAATATGTCATTTGTAAACAAGGGTGTTGTTTCTATCGGGATGCAGATTAACGTAGGGGCTTCGGGAGTTCCCTCCGGTGGAACGATTCTAACAATGACAAACCCGAACTTTTACCCCTACTCGACTGTACGTTCTGTTGCTACTACGGTCGGGGGCAGTGGTACTAGTATGCCGATTACGATTAACGCAGATGGTGTGGTGGCGAATGCCGCCGCTTCTACACTGCCTACAGGGTTTTACCTTATATCTTGCTCTTACGCGAGAGCTTAACAGGAGGAAATCAGTATGGAGAAAAGCGGTTTCTTTAACTCATCTGACGGAGACAGGGTATATGACGCGACAGATTTTGCAGCGTATTTTGGGAGCCTTGTATCCAATGGGATTTTTTATACTACTCCTACAAACTTGCAGGTATCGCCCGGTACCGGTTTAGCGGTGAGCGTGGCAGCAGGAAGTGCATGGATTAATGGTTATCGGTATGAAAATACCGATGCTTTGAATATTCCACTTGCTACTGCAAACGGTAGCAATCCTCGTATTGACAGGATTGTGGTTCGACTAAGCATGATTAACCGGAGTATTCAGCTAGCTGCTGTTACCGGAACTCCTGCCGTTACGCCAACTGCACCGGCGCTCACAAGGACAACTGATGTATATGAGCTTTGTATTGCAGACGTTTTAGTGCCTGCAGCTGCAACATCTATAGCTGCGAACAATATCACGGATACACGGTTGAATACGAATCTGTGTGGCTTGGTGAATTCCCTTGTATCAGCGGTATATGAGTGAGGTGAATTCTTATGGCAACTTATCAAGCCATTAACGCATGTACATGGAGAAACGGGAGCTGGATTCCAGGAGTTACGCCAAATGTAAGACAAGGAGTATATACACCAGCCAACAACTATGAGAATGTCGGTGTCATGGTTTTTGATCTCACCAGTATTAGGAATACCTATGCCGGATATTATCCCACATCTGCCAGTCTTCACTTAAATCGTGTGGCAGCAGGTGATTGGGGTTCTGCCAGAACCATGACGCTTTATGCAGGAAATCAATATGTAATTCCAGCCGTTGGATCGAGTACAAATGTATCTGCAAGTAGACCTGTAAAGGTAACGGCTGGATATAATTACACTATTTCAGCTGGACAAGGTGCAAAAGATATTGCTATTTCCACTGCCCTGATAGACTCTATCGGTAGCGGAGCCAGCAACTGTTTGTTTATTGATTGCGGCTCGAGTACCGTTAATTATATGGGCTTTACAGGCAGGGATGATTTAAGCCAGATTGTACTGACCATCAACTGGGCAAGCCGAACGACTGCCTGTGGGGCGCCAACCTCCTGTTCAGTAAGCAGCACTCTCTCTGAAGGTGGTATCACCCTGTCATGGAGCGGAGCAAAAAGTGGAACGAACAATGCAATTACGGGTTACGAAATCCAATATAGCGAATCGACGGACAATGCCACATGGGGTGAGTGGATACCACTTACTGTTGTTTCTACGTCTGCCACCAGCGGAAGTGTGGCAACTTCACCGTCATCCACAAGAGGAAATTACCGTAGATTCCAGGTGCGGACACGTGGTGCGGCAGGAGCAAGTTATTACTCTGGCTGGAAGGTATCAACGAATTCTGTCAGAAGAAATACGGTACCAAACCCACCCACCACTGCAGTTGCTTCACCTTCACACTACAGTAATGAGACCGTTACGCTCATATGGAGCGGGGCCTCTGGCGGAACCAGTGCCATCAAGGGATATCAGATTGCCAGTAGGACATCCACGGATAACAGTACATGGAGCTCATGGAATGTTCTAACCACCCTAACCTTAGCTTCAAGTGGTGGCAGTTACACTCCCGATGTATCAAGAACACCAGGCACATATACTCAATTTGGTATATGGACGATAGATAATCTCGATGTTTTCTCATCAGAGAAGATTAGTAACAGCATCTATTGCGATATTACTGCCTGTGCAGCGCCAACCTCTTGCACAGTGAGTGCAACAGTAGCGGAAGGAAATGTAACTTTGTCATGGAGTGGTGCAGCCAGCGGAGCGGGCAATGCCATTACATCCTATGAAATACAATACAGTGACTCGGTCGATAACAGCACATGGGGCGAGTGGATGGCTTTAACTACAGTGAATACATCTGCTACAAGCGGTAGTTTGAGCGTCAGCCCACCTGCCACACGTGGCAATTATCGCCGATTCCGGATAAGGACTCGCGGGACAGCCGGTGAGAGCTTTTATTCCGAGTGGAAGGTAACGAGCAACAGTGTACGTAAAAACACACTGCCTATGCCGCCTTCATCCTTTACCGCTTCCCCTGCCATTTATGAAATCAACACTGTAACACTCTCATGGAGCGGTACGGTACCAGGAACCAGTGCCATAAAGCAATATGTCATACAGAGATCTACCTCTGCGGGTGGTACAAACTGGTCTCCTTTTGAGGCTTTGGCGATTGTTACTTCAAGCGCGACCTCCGGGACTTACGAGACAAATGCATCTTCGATAGCTGGAATGTATACTCGATACCGAATTGGTGTAACGGATGTATTAGATGCAGTTTCTGCTTATGTACTTAGCAATGCGGTAAAGAAAAATAGTCCACCTGCCGCACCAGTAATCAGCTGCCCGATGTCCGGCAGTTCGACTTATAACACTAAACCGCGCTTTATGATTACTACGGGCAACGAGCCGGATGGTCAGCTGCAGATTGTGGAAGTAAGGATTGACTCCGGTGATTGGCATAATAGTGTTGACAACCCTGAATTTTTCTCCGTTGGTGGTTATCTGGGAAATGGTGTCAAAACAATATACCAGGCAGCAACACTGGCTGCCGGGAATCATACCGTTACTTTCAGATGTCGAGACAGTGATATTGAGTCAGCAAGTTCGGAGGTTACCCGTACATTTACGATACTGCCATCAGCTTTTGAGGAGATTACCGCAAACCTGACACATGTGAAAGCAGCACATATTCAGACCCTCAGAACTGCCGTGAACACAGTGCGCAATTACCACTGCCTGACACCGATAAACTGGAGCGAGGAAATCATTGTTGGAAAGACCACTGTCAAGAATTGGCCATTCCATATTCTTGAGCTTCGAAGGGCTATTGAGTCAGTTGTTACAATGATTAACGGTTTCGATAATTCATCGACTTTTGATATCCCGCCTGTCACATGGCTGCCCATTGGAACCGGACGCCCGAGAGCGGATGTGATGAACCAGCTCCATGACTTGCTATTGACTCTATAAACCATTATTTTTACAAGCACTCTCACAACAAATGGGAGTGCTTTTCTATATACAAATTTAGATTGGAGGTATTGATCATGAAAACGATATGGGCTTGGATTCAGACAGCGCTCACAGTTATTGGAGGCTTCCTTGGCTGGTTCCTGGGTGGACTGGACGGCTTTCTTTACGCGCTTATCGCCTTTGTTGCCATTGATTACCTGACAGGAGTGATCTGCGCAATTATTGATAGAAAGCTGTCAAGCGAAATTGGGGCAAAAGGTATCTTTAAAAAGGTACTCATCTTTGTGCTGGTGGGTATCGCTCACATTTTAGACACTCAGATATTAGGAAGTCAGAACGGAGGTGCCCTGCGAACGGCGATAATTTTCTTCTATTTAAGTAATGAGGGTATTTCTATCCTTGAAAACGCAGGACACATTGGACTACCCATCCCTGAAAAGCTCAAAGCTGTCCTTAAGCAGCTTCACGGGCATGATGAGGAGCCACCATCGGATGGTGATGGAACATGATTGACTTAACAAAAGTTGCAACAGTGTTTATCGGACGGCGCGGTGAGCATCATTACCGCAAAATTGAGTTTGATGTCTCAAGCCTGCTTGGTGATGAATATCCAGGTACGGCCTTAAACGCAATATACAAAAGGCCAGATGGAATTGCTTATCCTGTTGTCACAAGCTATTCTGATGGTGTTTTGACATGGTCTCCCAACTCTGCTGATACAGAGATTGTTGGTGTAGGACGGCTTGAGATAAGGGTAGTACAAGGTGAAGTGGTCGGGAAAAGTGTGCGAATACTCACTATCGTTGAGGAGGCTCTTGCTGATGGTATAGTCGAGCCACCGGAGCCACCCGCGCAGGAGTGGTTAAATCAGGTTTTGTCGGCCTTAGCTGCACTCGATGTTGATGAAACAAACAGCCTACTGAATCTTATATACGACTTACTAAATAGTAACTATGCGCTACTAAATACAACGCACAATCTTTTAGTCAGTGCCACATCACAGATCGGTGATACCTACAATCTACTTGGAGATATGCAAAATACGCTATACCAAAGAACAGGGATTCTACTCAATCATTGGCACCCGGTGGAAACGGCTACTGCCCCAGATATGGCAAGTCGCAGAGCGGCCATTACATTTTCAAGCATAGCATCTGGCAACAATCTTGTACTTGGCCCGGTAACATATACTTTCGTTACAGCTTTGGGTAGCCCGACTGATAACAATGTCCAGGTGCTTATACAAGACAATCTACGTGACACCGTAAAGAAACTTGCTGAAGCCATTAGAGGTGTCCAAGATGATGCAAACATTGCCTACGGCACAGGGACAGATCCCCATCCATCTTGTACTGCTTATTGGACGAGTCAGAGGTTTTCTGTAGGTGATACAACCATAGCTCCTGGTGAGAGCCTGTTTTTGCTTGAAAAAGCTGAGGATGTGACCACTGCTTTGACACTGACTTCAACTGCAGCAGCGAGCATCATTGCTTTTACCCGTGCTCCACATGTGAGATACATTCTGTCAGGGAACGTCTCTGGTGCGGGTGGTACCAACAGTGTCAGAGGGCCTTTACACACGATACTGCCTATTGGGAGTGTAGTTATTGGAGGACAAGGTGGAACGCTTTCACCGACTAGATATGACTGCCATTTGATAACCCTTTGCCGACAATCGGATACAAGCGAAAAGGAGCTAGACCTGTATATTTCAAACGATGAACAGAATTTCACAAGAATCTGTCGGAGTACGCCAATCGGAACAGACAGCAGTGCTGAAGCTCAGCATGTTCAAATTGAAATGCGGCAGGCTCGGGTTCCTACAGGATACGGTCTGTACATTCGCATGGGAAGCAACGGTACATCATCAACAGCATATTGCGATCTGAAATTTACCTACCACCTGTATCCGGCAGACCTTTAATGATGTTTTTATTGAGGTGATAAGTGATGAATTTGAGAAAACAAATCCTTACCAACAACGCCTGCTTCAAGGCAGGCAGGACGATAACGCCGAAAGGTATAATGGTTCATTCAACCGGGGCAAACAATCCTTGGTTGAAACGCTATGTAGCACCTGATGATGGCCTGTTGGGTAAAAACCAGTACGGCAATCACTGGAATCAGGACAAACCCGATGGTCGTCAAGTTTGTGTTCATGCTTTTATAGGCAAGCTGGCAGATGGTTCAATTGCAACTTATCAGACATTGCCATGGAACCATCGTGGCTGGCATGCCGGAGGTGCAGCGAATGATACCCATATCGGCTTTGAGATCTGTGAAGATGATTTATCCGATGCGACATATTTTCGTAAGGTATTTTCTGAAGCAGTAGAATTATGCGTGTATCTCTGTAAACTCTATAATCTGACTGAGAAGGACATCATTTGCCACAGTGAGGGATACAAGAAAGGGATTGCATCAAACCATTCCGATGTGATGCATTGGTTCCCACACCACGGCGAAAGCATGGACACCTTCCGTGCGGCAGTTAAGGCTGGATTGGCAGAAAAACCAAAACCAGAAACGCCTACAGGTGACGATAAGAAATACTACCGTGTTCAGGTAGGCGCATTCACATCCAAAGCAAATGCCGAATCATTGCTGAAAAAGCTTAAAGCGGCTGGCTTTGATGGTTTTATAAGATATAACTGAGATAAATTTTATAAGCCCACAGCTACGGTAACTATTCCGAGTTGTGGGCTTTATTTTTTTGCCCTTTTTCATGGGGTTCGAATCACGCTGTTTTTTCGCATATCGGCAGGAGGTAATGCCATATGCAAGTGAAGCAAATTACAGAACTTACGACTACTCATGTTGATGCCAAACGGAAACCGATAGCAGAGGAGAAACTCCAGAGCGAGTATGATTATTATCGCTCACTGAAATTGCTTCGGAAAATGCTCGATGCTGGCTTGATTACGAAGGAGGAATTCGTAAAAATAGACCGCCGAAACCGTCAATCTTTCTCTCCTTTTGGAGTCGAGTTAATGCCCTGAATTGCTTGATAATACAGGGGTTCAGAGGTAATATGTCACATACCCAGGGGGTGAAACATTGAAAAAGGTAAGAAAAATTGAGCCAAATTCAAAAATAATTAAGCCGAAACTACGGGTTGCTGCTTATGCCCGTGTTTCGACTGATAACGATGAACAGCTAATCAGTTTGGAGGCCCAGAAAACTCATTATGAATCCTTTATAAAATCAAATCCGGATTGGGAGTTTGCCGGAATTTATTATGACGAAGGTGTCACAGGTACAAACAAGGAAAATCGTTCAGAGCTTCAACGATTGATAGAAGATTGTGAAAACAGAAGGATTGACTTTATAGTCACCAAATCTATCAGCCGATTTGCCCGCAATACGATAGACTGCTTGGAGCTCATTCGAAAGCTGTCAGACCTTGGGGTGTTCCTCTTTTTTGAGAAGGAAAACATCAATACCCAATCAATGGATGGAGAATTGATGCTGACCATTTTAAGCAGTTTGGCTGAGAACGAATCGATTTCTATCTCACAGAATAATAAATGGTCAATCCAACGTCGTTTCCGAAACGGGACGTTTAAGCTTACATCACCACCATATGGGTATGATTATGATGATGGTGTATTGACTGTAAATGAAGAACAGGCTGCTGTCGTAAGGCGAATATTCTCCGAAGCCTTATCCGGCAAAGGAGCACAGAAAATTGCTGATGACTTGAATGCTGAAGGTATAACACCTAAAAAGGCTGCCTCATGGAAGTCTTCTACTATCCTCGGTATGCTATCCAACGAAAAATATACCGGTGATGTTGTCTTACAAAAAACATATACGGATGACCATTTCAAACGGCATCGTAACAACGGAGAAAAAGACCAGATCATGATCCGTAGGAACCATGAGGCAATTATCAGCCATGAGGAATTTGATGCTGTAAATGAATTGCTAAGGCAGCACGGTGACGAGAAAGGCATAGAAAAAGGAAAAGGTAAATATCAAAAGAGATATCCTTTTTCCGGCAAAATCATATGTTCGGAGTGCGGAAGTCACTTCAAACGCAGGATTCATTCCTATGGTGGAAGTCAATATATTGCTTGGTGTTGTTCAAAGCACATCCATGATATTACAAAGTGTTCAATGCGTTTTATTCGTGAGGATGATATTCATCATGCATTTATTACGATGATCAATAAGCTTATCTTCGGACATGAGTTTATTCTAAAGCCTTTATTAAAGAGTCTGCGGTCTTTTAATTATTCAGAAAACCTGACCGAAATACTGGAGCTTGAGCAAAAGCTGGAGGAAAATATGGAGCGAAGCCGGGTACTGACAAACCTATTAACCAAGGGGTATCTTTCCTCCTCCCTGTTCAGTGAACAAAGCAATGAACTGCGAGCAGAAGCAGCTATGCTAAAGGAGAAGAAAAAAGCGCTTTCTCGTAGTGTGAATAGTGGTATGACCGCTATAACAGAAGTTGAGCAACTTCTTAAGTGGACTTCGAAATCAGACATGATTGATGGATTTGATGAAGCCATATTCAATCGGTATGTAGAAAACATCATCGTTTATTCGCAGGAAGAACTCGGATTCAAGCTAAAATGTGGGCTTACTTTAAAGGAAAGGCTGGTGAGATAGATGGCTCATATACCTTATGGTTATATCATCAAAAATGGAATAGCAGTCGTGGACGATAAGTCTGCGAATCAGGTAAAAGAACTGTTTCGTGCTTATCTATCAGGACTCTCGCTGGCGGACGCCGCCCGACGAGCGGGCATTGAGCGCTGCCATTCTTCGATAGCAAAGATGCTTACCAGCAAGCGATACCTTGGGGATGCCTTTTATCCACCAATTATAGACGAGGATACCTTCAAGCAGGTTGAAGCCGAGAAGATAAAAAGAGCCCGGATGCTTGGACGAATACGGGAGCAGGTAGAACCAAAAAAGTCATTCGCGAAGATGCGTTTCTCGGCGCCTTCCCCTGAAACACTTTATGAAGACCCTTTTACCCAAGCTGAATACGCCTACAGTTTGATAGAAAGCGAGGTGATAGTGGATGGGCAATCTTAAGAATATAACAGTCATACCAGCTCGTGCTCGCATTGGAAATACGGTAACAGCGGAGGATAAGCCTAAACTGCGGGTTGCCGCCTACTGTCGTGTATCTACTGACAGTGAGGAACAGGCCACGAGTTATGAAGCCCAGGTTGAGCATTATACAAACTACATTAAAGGCAACTCTGAGTGGGAGCTTGCAGGTATTTATGCCGATGATGGGATAACAGGAACCAATACAAAAAAGCGAGATGAATTTAACCGAATGATCGAGGACTGTATGGAAGGTAAAATTGACATGGTCATTACCAAATCCATCAGCCGGTTCGCTCGAAATACTCTGGACTGTTTAAAATACATCCGACAGTTAAAAGATAAGAACATCCCAGTATTCTTCGAAAAAGAGAACATAAACTCCATGGATTCAAAGGGCGAGATAATGTTGACTATTATGGCTTCCCTCGCCCAGCAAGAAAGTCAATCCCTGAGCCAGAACGTAAAGCTCGGATTCCAATTTCGATACCAGCAAGGAGAGGTACAGGTTAATCACAATCGTTTCTTGGGATATACCAAAGATGAGAACAAGCGCCTTGTTATTGTTCCGGAAGAAGCCGAGGTTGTTAAGCGGATTTACCGGGAATACCTTGAGGGCGCAAGTCTATTGCAGATTGCACGCGGCCTTGAAGCAGATGGTATCCTAACTGCCGCAAACAAACGAAAATGGCGCCCGGAGACATTAAAGAAAATACTACAAAACGAGAAGTACATCGGTGACGCCCTGCTTCAAAAGACTTATACCGTTGACTTCCTCTCAAAGAAGCGAGTTGTAAACAACGGAATTGTTCCTCAATATTATGTTGAAAACAGCCATGAACCTATTATCCCGCGTGAAATTTTCATGCAGGTGCAGGAGGAGATAGTGCGTAGGGCCAATTTACAAGCTGGAAAAGGCGGCAAAAGGCGAATATATAGCAGCAAGTACGCATTGTCCAGTATTGTGTATTGCGGAGAGTGCGGAGATATTTACCGTCGTGTGCATTGGAACAACAGAGGATGCAAATCCATCGTTTGGAGATGCGTCAGCCGCCTTGAGGAAAAGGGATCTGATTGTTCCTCTCGGACTATTAATGAGACTACCTTACAAGAGGCTGTTGTGAAGGCAATTAATGAAGTTTTAGGAAGTAAAGAAACCTTCCTCACAGTTCTACAAGAGAATATTGCTGCGGTTTTAAATGAGGATAATGATCAGACTATTCAGGAGATAGAAATCAGGCTAAATGAGCTGCAGCAAGAGCTACTTCGACTGGTAAATGCAAAAACGGACTATCAAAAAGTGGCGGATGAGATTTACCGTCTGCGCGAACTCAAGCAGAACATACTGGCCGAGAATGCCGAGCGAGAAGGAAAGCGGGAGCGTATCGCAGAAATGGCAGAGTTTTTGAATGAACAGAAGCAAAACCTTATGGAATACGATGAGCAGCTGGTACGCAGGTTGATTGAGAAAATCACAGTACACGATGATCGACTAGTCATTGAGTTCAAGTCCAGCATGGAAATAAACATAGTAATTTAATAAGGGAAACGAATAGCCGCTAGTTGATGGGTTGAACACCATCGCTCGCGGCTTAATTTTTTATTTTAGTTACCATGTCTAAGAAAGTGACATAAGGTAACTCACAAATTTTTCATAAGATTTCCCACTTTCACATTGACATTTTTCGATTTGACGCATATAATATATCATATCGAAGTTTTTAGATTTGAGGTGATGTTATGGACTACTACTTGGAGAACACCAAAGTGTTTAAAGCGTTGGGAGATCCTAAAAGAGCGATGATCGTAGATATGCTTTCCTGCGGGGAGCTTTGTGCCTGCAATATTCTGGAGAAGTTTGAAATGTCCCAATCCACATTGTCTCATCACATGAAAATCCTGTGTGAATGTGGGATTGTTAAAGCGCGTGAAGAAGGCAAATGGACGTATTACTCGCTGGATGATGATACCATCAGCAAAACAAAACAGTTTTTCTGTGCTATCACATCCGCTAAAGAAAATTGTATTTGCAAAGAAAATTCTAATTGTTGTAAGGGGTGTAATGAAAATGAGTAAATGTTGCTGTTCTTCCGATAACTGTTGCCAGCCGCAGCCGAAAAAACCGATCAACATTGATTTTCTGTATCTGGACACGACCGTTTGCGGTAGATGCCAGGATACTGAAAAGGCACTGGACGAAGCAGTTTCCAGCGTAGCCGTGGTACTTAATGCGGCAGGATATGAAGTCAAGGTAAACAAAGTAAATATTTCAACGAGGGAGTTGGCGATTGAGTATCAATTTATCAGTTCGCCGACCATCCGCGTGAATGGAAATGACATCGCTGTAGAGCTTAGAGAATCACTTTGCGAAGATTGTGGAACGCTGTGCGAAGATAACGTTGACTGCCGTGTATGGGTATATAACGGAGTCGAATATACATCCCCTCCAAAGGAATTGATTGTAGACGCCATCCTGCGCGAGGTATATAACGCCGGACAACATGAACCTGAGAGCAAAGCTTATCAGCTTCCTGAAAATCTTGAAACATATTTTACAGCCAAGGCGCACAAGGATGAAGCTGAACTGCAGGAGAAAGGCGGTAAAACGATATGAGCAGAGAAAAAACACAAGGAATCGGTTTCTTTGAAAAATACTTAACGGTTTGGGTGCTTCTTTGCATGGCAGTGGGTATCCTGATCGGAAGGTTTTTGCCCGGAATCCCGGCGTTTTTAGGACGTTTTGAATATGCAAACGTATCAATACCTATGGCGATTTTAATCTGGCTTATGATATATCCGATGATGCTGAAAGTAGATTTTCAAAGTATCAGAAATGTAGGCAAAAATCCTAAGGGGCTTTTTGTTACATGGATAACCAACTGGCTGATAAAGCCTTTTACCATGTTCGGCATTGCATGGCTGTTTTTCTTTGTAATTTTTAAATCTCTGATTCCCGCGGAATTGGCGAAAGACTATCTTGCAGGAGCAATACTTCTCGGAGCGGCACCGTGTACGGCAATGGTATTTGTATGGAGTTATCTGACCCGTGGCAACGCGGCTTATACCGTCGTGCAAGTGGCAACAAATGATCTTATAATCCTCTTCGCTTTCACGCCCATAGTTGCGTTTCTTCTGGGTGTGGGTGGTGTAACCATACCCTGGGACACTCTTATTTTGTCTGTAGTATTGTTTGTTGTTATCCCGCTGGCCGGGGGTATCATTACCCGTAATACCATCACAAAAAGGCGGGGACTCGATTACTTTGAAAAGAGTTTTATACCGAAGTTTGGGAATATCACGACCATAGGTCTATTGCTGACACTAATAATAATCTTTTCATTCCAGGGCGATGTAATTCTAAATAATCCACTGCATATTGTTTTGATTGCGATACCATTGATTCTTCAGACTTTCCTAATCTTTTTCATTGCGTATCTGGCAAGCAAGGCTATAAAACTACCCCATGAGATAGCAGCGCCTGCCGGTATGATTGGTGCATCTAACTTTTTTGAACTTGCAGTTGCCGTCGCGATTTCATTATTTGGAACACAAAGTCCAGCTGCACTTGCTACCATTGTAGGGGTTCTAACAGAAGTGCCTGTTATGTTGATATTAGTGAAGATAGCGAATAATACAAGGCACTGGTTTCCGGCGGAAGGAGGGCTGAACAGTGAGCAGTAAAAACTATTTCGATAATGTATCAGACCAATGGGATACGATACGCCAGTCTTTTTTCTCCGACAGTCTTCGAGAAAAAATGTGTGAAGCGGCACAGGTAAAAGAAGGTTCAACAGCTGTCGATATCGGTGCAGGCACCGGTTTTGTAACGCAGGAACTACTTAACAGGAAGCTTCGTGTCATAGCAATAGACCAGTCCAAGGAAATGCTTAATGTATTGGAGCAAAAGTTCGGTTCAAGCGGCGCGGTTACCTGTATACAGGCAGACGCTTATACACTACCTATAGAGAGCGAAAGCGTCGATTATGTGATGGCAAATATGTTCTTGCATCACGTTGAAAATCCGGGTCAAGCAATTTTAGAGATGACACGTATATTAAAGCCCGGCGGCAAATTAATAATTGCCGATTTAGACCAGCATGATTATGAGTTTTTACGGAAAGAGCAGTTTGATGTTTGGCTTGGTTTTGAACGTTCAGATATTAGGGAATGGTTTACTAAAGCGAACCTATCCAATATAAAAATTGAAGATTTAAATGGGCAATGCTGCTGCGATTCCTGTGAATCCTGCAGTAGTGCAGCAATTAACATCTTTATTGCTTCAGCTGAAAAATCATCTACATAAAAGGAGTTGTTCTTTATGAAAAAAATCAAAATATTCGAACCTGCTATGTGCTGCCCAACCGGACTCTGTGGTGTGGGCGTAGACCCTGAACTTTTGCGTATTTCTACAGTGCTTGACACGTTGAAAAAACATGGTGTTATTGTTGATCGCTTCAACCTTAACAGTGCACCTGCTGAATTTATCAAAGATAAGACCATCAACGCTTATATCAATGAAAAAGGAACAGAGGGATTACCAGCAGTAATGGTTGATGGTGAGATAGTCATTACAGGCCGCTACCCTACCAATGAGGAATTTACCAAGCTGCTTGGCCTTCCCAGAGATGTGTTGGGAGTGAAGAGCACACCCGTCAAAGTAAAGGTTTCTAAGAAAAATTCCGGCGGTTGTAACTGTAAGGGAGGTTGCTGCTAAATTGAATAAATTCGATCCGCAAAACATCAATTTAACGAAATATCTTTTCTATACCGGCAAGGGTGGCGTTGGTAAAACCAGCGTCGCCTGTGCCACCGCCGTTTCCCTCGCGGACAGAGGCAAGCGTGTGCTGCTCATCAGTACCGACCCGGCTTCCAACCTCCAGGACGTATTCTCGATGGAACTGACTAATAAGGGTACTCCCATTCCCGGCGTGCCTAATTTATATGTGGCTAACCTCGACCCTATACAGGCCGCAGCTGAGTATCGGGAGAGCGTAATCGCGCCTTATCGAGGCAAGTTGCCCGCTTCTGTTATCGCAAATATGGAGGAGCAGCTTTCTGGCTCCTGCACCATAGAAATAGCAGCATTCAACGAGTTCTCCAATTTCATAACAGACGAAAAGGTTCAGCAGGAGTACGATCATATCATTTTTGATACTGCTCCTACCGGTCATACTCTGCGAATGCTTCAGCTTCCTTCTGCTTGGAGCAGATTCATAAGTGAAAGCACGCACGGCGCATCCTGCCTCGGTCAACTTTCCGGTTTAGAGAGCAAAAAATCAATATACAAGCAAGCTGTGGAAACGCTGGCAGATGGTAGCCTAACTACGCTGATTCTCGTCACTCGTCCCGAAACCGCACCATTTAAAGAAGCGGAACGGGCTTCCGGTGAACTGTCTGCGTTAGGTGTTAACAATCAGATGCTGGTTATCAATGGACTATTGATGGAGCATACTGATGCTCTTTCTTCCAGCCTTTACGAAAAACAGCAAGCAGCTATTTCTAATATGCCGGAAGCCTTAAAGGCGTTTCCAATCTATATGGTACCTTTACGCTCATATAATGTCACTGGTTTGGAAAATGTACGCGCTTTACTTACCACTGACTATGTCCCTACTGAGCCGCGAAAATTGAATACTGACCATATTCCTTCACTCAGCGATGTGATAGATGAACTAGCGGCAGAAGGCAAGCGTGTAATATTTACGATGGGTAAAGGCGGTGTAGGCAAGACCACCGTTGCGGCTGCAATTGCGTTAGGACTTGCAAAGCGAGGAAAGAAAGTCCACCTTACCACTACTGACCCGGCTGCGCATTTAAAATTTGTGATAGACGAAACAAGCGGTATATCCATGAGCCATATTGATGAAGCTAAGGAACTTAAAAAGTATCAGCAAGAGGTGCTCTCCAAGGCGCGCGCATCCGGCATGAGTGACGAGGATATTGCCTATATTGAGGAAGATCTTCGCTCACCCTGTACACAGGAGATAGCTGTTTTCCGTGCTTTTGCAGAGAAAGTTGACATGGCTGACGATCAGGTGGTAGTTATAGACACTGCTCCCACAGGCCATACCCTGCTTCTGTTGGAATCCACGCAGAGTTATAATCACGAAATTGAGCGTACTAAGGGCGAGATACCCGAATCGGTGGCGCGACTGTTGCCGCGGTTGAAATCAGACGAAACCGAGGTCATTATTGTAACCCTACCGGAAGCGACTCCCGTTTATGAGGCTCTTCGTCTTGAAGATGATTTAAAGCGTGCAGGAATTGCCGCTAAGTGGTGGGTGGTCAATCAGTCACTTTATGGCACGGATACTTCCAATCCCATACTGACGGCTAAGGCAGCTGGTGAAATAGAATGGCTCAACCGCATCAATGAACATGCAAATGGGAAGTTCGCACTGATTTCATGGAGTCCTGAGGATATCAAGGGTGAACGCTTATTGGCGCTGTAAGGAGAATACAATGATAAAAGTTGCATTTATTTGTGTTCATAATTCATGTCGAAGCCAAATAGCTGAGGCACTGGGCAAACATTTAGCAGGAGATGTATTTGAAAGCTATTCTGCTGGCACAGAAACAAAACCTCAAATTAATCAGGATGCTGTGCGCCTAATGAAAGAGCTTTATGATATAGATATGGAGAAAACCCAATATCCAAAGTTACTTGATGATATCCCACCGGTAGATATTGTTATTACAATGGGATGCAATGTGGAATGCCCTTACCTTCCCTGCAAGCATAGAGAGGATTGGGGACTGGATGATCCTACGGGTAAGAGTGATGAGGAATTTAAAAAAGTAATTTCAATAATTGAAGCCCGAATAATTGAATTGAAGAAGAAACTGATATAATATTAATTAACGCCAATCGCACATTCAGTGGTTGGCGTTATTGTTAATTGACATGTTTCCTCGTACGACGGTTTTTCAAAAATGACCGAAAAACCCATTGACATGTTCCCGCGTACAGATGCTATAAAAAATAGCCCGCAGACATCAATTCCATCAACTCGAGCCATTGTGAGACGGTAGTATTGATGTCGAGGGAAAATCCTTGATTTCAAAGGCTTTCCGGGATTGGGGCAATAATCATATTGCTGAAAATAGCCTACTTAAAAACATGGGATCAGTAAGCGAAAACCGATCTGCGGCTCCATGTCAGACGCCAGTTCGGATGTTTTGGAAAGTCGGGCATCAGTTTCGATGTCAAAAGAAACAGGTGCACAAACTTGAATCTGGAGGATAAATAATGAGACATCAGGGAACTGTCAGATTGGAAACACCGCGATTAATCTTAAGACGCTTTGAGATGGATGATGCGCAGTCAATGTTTGACAACTGGGCTTCAGATGATAATGTTACCAGGTTTCTGACATGGTCAACACACCACGATGTGGACATTACAAAGAAAACTATACAAAGTTGGATTGATCAGTATTCAAATCCGAAATTCTATCAGTGGGTTATTGTACTTGACGAAATAAAGGAACTGATAGGAACAATCAGCGTAGTACATCCAATAGACGATAAGATTCAGGCTGCTGAAATCGGCTACTGTATAGGGGAAAAATGGTGGAATCAAGGGATAACTTCGGAAGCATTACAGGAAGTCATTCGGTTTCTGCTTGATGAAGTGCAGGTAAATTGCGTGTTGGCTCGACATGATACAAGAAATCCGAATTCTGGAAAGGTAATGGAAAAGTGTGGAATGAAGTATGATGGAACCCTGCGTCAGTATGACTGGAATAATCAGGGTATTTGTGACGTGTCGTTTTATTCCATATTGGCTTCTGAATGGTAAATCCCGATTTTGCTGTGCAAATAGAGACAGGCACTCTGCGACTAAAAC
>ENA-UOXR01000778-UOXR01000778.1-bioreactor-metagenome-genome-assembly--contig:-NODE-778-length-36850-cov-20.591086_pt1 | contig 36850 bp, 33 predicted proteins | sample MGYA00238164_ERZ764825 | MGnify/ENA primary metagenome ERZ764825 (study PRJEB28920, sample SAMN05720171) | bioreactor metagenome | isolation source: Anaerobic biogas reactor | place: USA:Washington... | reverse complement strand
CCGATACGCCTGAGCCAAGCGCAACAGCGACGGAAACACCGCTCCCTACAGAAACGCCACTCCCTACAGAAACACCACTCCCTACAGATACTCCTGTTGCAGAACCCACGGAACTTCCTCCAGTGGATGAACCAACTACAAACCCAATTCCATGAAAGAGGATTATGACTTTTGAATTGCTTCCCTTCTTAAAGTCGATGCTCTCTGTTGCCGGTCTGTCAGGCTACGAGACACCGATACGTGATGTCATCACCCCGGTCTGGCAAGAACTAAGCGACCGAACCTGGGTGAGCAGCCACGGCAGCTTGCACGCCGTGCGTTATGGTAATGGGGCTGAACCGCGCCCTAAAGTGATGATCGCCGCTCATATGGACGCCATCGGACTGATGGTCACTGGAATCGAAGATGGATTCCTGCGTATCACCCAGGTAGGTGGGGTGGATCCGCGAATATTGCCCGGTCAGATGGTTTTGGTTCATGGCAGCAATTCTGGTGAAATCATTGAGCTCCCAGGTATGGTTGTCATGCCGCCCGCACACCTTTTACCAAAAGATGGCAAAGGCGGAACACTTCCCCAAAAATACCTGCTGGTAGACACTGGATTACGAGCCGGTGAAGTGGATGCACTTATTCGTGTAGGTGATGTGATCTCGTTTGCAACTGAACCTCGCGAATTGAGCGGTGATACGATCAGCGGTCACACACTGGATAACCGTGCTTCTGTCGCCGCAACAACCGTGGCATTAGACCTGCTCTCCCGACGAAAACATCTTTGGGATGTGATCGCGGTTGCAACAGCCCAGGAAGAAGTTGGCGGAATTGGCGCGATGGGCAGTTCTTTTGATATCATGCCTGATTTTGCGATCGTGATCGACGTGACCTTTGCCAACGGTCCCGGTGGTGGCGGCGTAGGCGTGTTTGATATGGGCAAGACCGTTCCCCTTACCTGGGGTTCTTGCGACCATCCCGCCCTCTATAACGCCATGAAGGCGACTGCCGATGAATATGAAATCTCAGTCACGCGGGATTTTGCTCCCAGCGGTTCCGGCACGGATGCCTATGACGTCCAGGTTGCCCAGGCAGGCATCCCGGTGGTGGAACTGGGAATCCCTCTGCGATACATGCACACACCGGTCGAGGTGGTCAGTATTAAAGACATCAAACGCGCAGGAAGACTGATGGCTGAATTTATCTGTGACCTTCCGCTTGATTTTATGAATTCAGTGAGATGGGAGTAAAAAATGGCGAGAAAAGTTGAAACCTCGAAGAAGTATTCTCCCAAATTGGGCAAAAAAGAACTGAACCTGCTCACACGCCTGAGCAACGCTTTGTCTGTTTCGGGTGATGAACAAGAAGTGCGCGAGATTGTCTATGAAGAATTGAAAAAGTTCAAAGATTCCATGCACACCGACGCGATGGGCAATGTTTTGGTGAGACGCGAAGGTACTGGAAACGACCGCGTCAGAGTGATGATCGCCGCGCATATGGACGAAGTTGGAATGATGCTGACCAAAGAAGACGGCGATGGGCTATTTGAATTTGTGGTCATTGGCGGGGTAGATCCGCGTCAGCTGGTTGGCAAACCTGTGATCGTTGGACGTTCGCACATCCCCGGTGTGATCGGTGCCAAAGCAATCCACCTGACCACCAAAGAGGAACGCGAACAGGTGTTGAAAGTGAGTTCTTTGCGAATCGATGTCGGGCTCGGCGGTTCAAAACTGGTTGAAATCGGCGATCGGGCTACTTTCGCAACCAGCCTGGCTGTTTTAGGTCCGAGTTTGCGCGGTAAAGCCCTGGATGACCGATTAGGAGTGTTCAACCTGATCCAGCTGCTTAAGAACGCTCCGGAGAATGTCGATCTGCTGGCTGCATTTACTGTACAGGAAGAACTGGGTCTGCGGGGTGCCAAAGTGGCTGCTTATCACTTCAATCCCGAAATCGGCATCGCCATGGACTCGACTCCGGCGAACGATATGCCTCACTTTGACGGAGAGGTTAATCCCACCCACAACACCAAATTGGATGGCGGACCGGCAATTTACCTGATGGACGGAGCTACTATTGGCGACCGACGCCTGGTGAAATGGCTGACCGAAACCGCTGATGCCGAAAAGATCCCCTGGCAATATCGCCAGCCCGGCAGAGGCGGCACGGATGCTGGTGCCATCCATAAAAGTCGTGCAGGCATACCCAGCGTGTCCGTTTCTGTGCCGCAACGCTACTTACACTCACCCGCTGGATTGGTGCGGATTGATGACGAGTTAAATACCTTAAAATTAATGCATGCCGCCCTTTCACGGCTCGATAGAAGCATCCTAAACCCGCAGGAGAATAAATAATGGCGAAGAAAAGTAACGATTTATTGGACGTTTTACAGATGTTGGTTGAAACCCCCGGTCCTTCCGGATCCGAGCATCTTATCCGCTCGAAAATTGAGGATGATATCCGCGATCATGTTGATGAAATCTATACAGACGCGCTTGGAAACCTGGTTGCCAAAAAGGGCAGCAAAAAAGAGGGCGGCAAACGCGTGATGGTATCTTCCCACGTAGACGAGATCGGTCTGATGGTCACCCACATTGATGACAATGGTTTCGCCCGATTCATTACCATTGGCGGTGTCAGTCCGTTTACATGCATCGGGGGCAGAGTGTTATTCATGAACGGCTCCCAGGGCGTGATCGGTATGGAAAGGCTGGATAAAGACGAACACCCCAGTCTGGAGAAACTCTTCATCGATACCGGGGCGACCTCTAAAACCGACAGCAAAATCGGCGTTGGTGACGTTGCTGGCTTTGAGCGACCGTTCGTGAACCTGGGCAAACGTCTTGTGGCGAAATCGATGGACGATCGCGCGGCAGTGGCTGTGGCAATTGAAGCTTTGAAGGCAATCAAGAAAAGCCCAAATGAGATCTACTTCGTTTTCAGCGTACAGGAAGAAGTAGGCTTGCGCGGTGCCATCACCGCTGCTTACGGTGTTGACCCTGAGGTTGGCATTGCTGTGGACGTGACCCGCACTGGTGACACGCCCAAGGGTGTCAAAATGGAAGTCGCCTTGGGTAAGGGACCTGCGATCAAAGTGCGTGATTCGTCCTTTATCGCTGACCCGCGAGTTGTCAACTGGATGGTTGATGAAGCGAAAGCCCAAAATCTGCCTTACCAGATGGAAGTTTTGGAAGCAGGCGGGACTGACGGCGCTGCCATCCAACGCACGCGGGCTGGTGTGCCGGCTGGTTGTCTTTCGATCCCCTGCCGTTACATTCACTCACCCTCTGAAATGGTGGATGCCGATGACTTGCAGCATTGCGTCAGCCTGTTGGCAGGTTTATTAAGCAAAGAAATCGGGATCTAGACCAAAAGCAGCCTCGCTGAGATGCTTTACAATTGATTTGATGAAAACAAAGAAGTTTGGGCTCAAACGAAGCGCGTTTCCGCGTGGTTGGCTGATCGCTGTGCTTGTCGTGCTGCTTTTTTCTACGGCTTGCCAGGGTTTACCCATCGAAATCGACCTGCCCTGGGTTAACACCCCCGTGCCCACTGAAGACCCGGATCCACCGCTGGACACCTTGGTTACACCTACGCCAGAATCTACTGAGCCCGAACCCACGCTAACTACTGAGACCGGCGCCGGAAGGCTGATTTTATGGCTGCCGCCTGAGTTAAGCCCCCACGGAGACAGCCTGGCGGGTCATCTGCTGCAAGAAAAACTAAATAGCTTTGCACAGGAAAAGAAGATAGAAATCGAAGTGCGGGTGAAAGCGCAGACTGGTAGCGGCAGCCTGATGGATTCCCTGGCTGCCACCAACCTGGCGGCTCCCCCGATTTTGCCCGACCTGATCGTACTTTCGGCTACCGATCTGCATCTGGCTGCCAAACGGGAACTGATTTACCCCAACACACGCCTGCAGGAGATGATGAATGACATCGACTGGTATCCAATCGGGCAAGAAGTGAGCCTGGTCAATAGTCAGGTGCTGGGTGTCCCCTTGCTTGCTAATCCTCTTGCCCTGGTTTATAACGAAGCCTCATTGCTGGTGCCATCCAGTGACTGGACCGCCATTAAAGATAATTTTGGTTATTTTGGCTTCGCAGCAGACGACGCACAAGCGAAATACTTGCTGCTGTTATACAGTTCGGTGGGTGGGGAAGTGATGGATGCCCAGGGGCGCGCCATCCTGGAGGAAGCTCCCCTGACAGAAGCCTTGATAGCTCTCAAGGAAGGACAAGGCGCACTTCATATCAGCAACCTCACGGTCGGTTTCCAGACGGAAGATCAGGTATGGAACGCCTTTTTGAATCGCAGCCTGGACACGGCAGTTGTACCAGTTGTAACCATATTAAATCAACAGGAAGAGGTCAACAACCAACCGAAACCGGCATTAACAGAACCTGAAATCACGTTGGGAAGTGCCATGGCATTGGCGCTGGGTAACTCGGACCCAACCCGCCAGGAGCTTGCCCTGGAATTGCTTTTAGAATTGACGGAGACCGAATTTCTTTCCAGTTGGAGCGAGGCATTGGGTTGGCTGCCTGCACGACCATCGGCATTGGCAGCCTGGAAGAACCCAAACCTGAAGCCGGCATTGGAGAAAATTGCACAGGCAGCCAGGCTTTACCCGCCGGAAGAGGTTGTCAACCGTTTGGGTCCGGCACTGCGTAACGCCGCATTACTGATCTTAAGAGATGGAGCCGATCCGGTTGAGACTGCCAAAACAACCATTGAGAGTATTAAATGACCCAAAAATCTGAAAGAGACCAGAAGAACAAAAGGCTGAACGGCACCATATGGAGCATCATTGTGCTCGGAATTATGGTTATTGCCCTGGTTGTGATCGTGATGACCGTTGATCGCAGTAATAGCAACACAGCCATTGCTGTGGCACGAACAGCAACCTACCTGCAGACTCTGCAAGCAGGCACAGCCACTCTGGACAACCAGGCATACCCAATCAGCCTGCCGGCTGAGGTCAATGTCAACGGCATCCTGATCATGGGAGGTCTGATCGTCCTGGTTGTTTTTTTCACAGTGGTCCGCGAAGCTATCCTCCACAAGAAAGTAAAGTGAACTAATGAACGATCGCATGGAACGTTTGCGCGAGATGGTAGCCCACCACGGATTGGATGGCGTGGTTGTGAATCCGGGGGCGAGTATGCGCTGGTTGACCGGGCTCGGTTTTCATCTGATGGAACGACCGGTCATCCTTTTCCTTGGAAAAGAAGGAAAACCCCTGGTCATTTTACCGGAGCTGGAACTGGCAAAACTGGACGGATTCGCTGATCGCCTTGAGATTCACACCTTTGGGGATAACCCTTCCACCTGGCAGGGATTGTTTGGCAAAGCGTTTGGGTTTACTAAAGGTAAGAAGCTGCGCATCGGTGTGGAACCTACCGGGTTGCGCTATTTGGAGCTTGATTTGCTTCAAAACGCTTTCAGTGATGCTGAATTTGTGGACGGCAGTGCCATATTCGCCAACCTTCGTATGATCAAGGACGAGCAGGAATTGGCAAAGATGCGCAAAGCCGCCGAGATTGCTGAAGCTGCTTTACTTGAAACATTAAAAACCATCCAGGTCGGGCAAACGGAAAAGGAAGTTGCCGCTGAACTTTTGGTACAGCTCTATCGCCATGGTTCAGACCAGGAACTGCCTTTTGCTCCGATTGTTTCCTCTGGACCAAATTCTGCCAACCCGCATGCCTCCCCTTCAGAACGAAGGTTGGGAGCCGGTGATGTCCTCTTGTTCGATTGGGGAGCCAGTTTCGAAGGTTACTATTCTGATATCACCCGCTGTTTCTTTGTCGATCTTGTGGACAACCGCATGGTAAAAATCGCCGAGACTGTCCAACACGCCAACCACTATGCCATTGCAGGCGGAAAAGCGGGCATGCTGGCGGGCGATGTTGATTCAATCGCCCGGCAGGAAATTGAAGAGAGCGGGTTTGGTAAGTACTTCACCCACCGCACCGGGCATGGTCTGGGAATGGAAGCACATGAGGAGCCCTATATTTTCAGTGGAAATACGTTGAACCTCAAGGAGGGAATGGTCTTCACGGTTGAGCCTGGGATTTATGTGCCCGGTTTGGGCGGCGTTCGCATCGAAGATGATGTTGTTGTCGATTCGGACGGCTTGACTTGCCTGACGTCCCTGCCAAGGGAAGTCATGACCATTGAACGATACCTCGATTTGATGAGGATATTTGAGAATAAATGAAACTTGCTTACGAGACCCTGACCCTTGGTCCCATGGGCAACAATATTTACTTTTTGATTGATCAGGACACGCAAGATTGCGTGGTCATTGACCCGGGCTTTCTGCCCAAAACTCAACTCGATTTCATCAGGAATAATGGCTGGAATTTGCGCCAGATCTGGGTGACGCATGGGCATTTTGACCATGTTGCTGGTGTGAAATCCCTCAGTGAGGCGTATGACCCGCCTGTTCCCATCGCCATGCACCCCGAAAGCTTTAAAGCGGCAAAAGAAAATCCCTCCGGCGGGATGTATGGCATCCGCGTGGATGAAGTACCGCGGGTGGATATCCCGCTGGCGCATGGGATGAAGCTGGGGATCGACCCCCAATCTGCGGAAAAGATTGTTGAAGTCCGAGACGTCTCAGGGCATAACCCGGGATCCGTCATTTTCTATTGTGTTGAGTTGAAGATCGCGGTGGTAGGGGATGCGATTTTCAGGGAGAGTATCGGACGGACGGATTTTGCAGGTAGCAACCACCAACTCTTGCTAAACAACATTAAAGAGCAAATCTTTAGTTTGCCGGATGATACCATCCTGCTGCCCGGGCATATGGAAGCAACCACTGTCGGGCACGAGAAGCGCTTTAATCCATTTGTCAGAGGTTAGTTTCAACGTACCGGCGCTATTTCTGAGTGCGCGTATCTATTGTAGGGATGGCGGCTCTATTGCCCTGTAAGGGTGTCCCCATCCGAAGGATCGTATTGGCTCAAATATGACGGAGTGAGGTGGAACATTTTCATTAAATAATCCAGGCACTTGCCCATCTCATTTCGCCCTGTAAGAAAACTTCTTTGATTTGCTTGGTATAAACGATGGTGCTGTAAAAATCCGCTACTCTGGCATTTCAAGACCGCCGGTTGCTGCCATCCAATCCACGATGCTATTGACCGCTCTGGGCACGTCATTGTCACTGATATCCACCCGGAGGACAGGCAAAAGAGAGCGGCTCACCAGCTCTTCAAGCACTTCCTGCTCTCTTTTGAAAAGCTCCAGGTCATCATATTGCCTTGGGTTCCCGGACACTTTCAGGCGCTCTTCCCGGGCAGCGGCAAAAGATTCAGGCGATCGGGTGCAGAAGATCAAGCGAAAGTTGAGGGGAAGCAAGCGCTCTTCCAACCAGGTGAAGTCATAGTCTTTCCCGTAAGTCAACCGCTGAACCATTTGGGTGGAAATGTGAAAACGGTCCACCACCCAGGAGTAATAACGATTCAGCTCAAACAGCCGAACCCAGGTCTGGTAGGTTTCCATTGCCTGGGCTTCTTCTTCCGGGGCAAAGTTGATCAAACCGCGACCCCAGGGGTAGTTTGTAAAAGTGCACCATTCGGCAGAAATAAGCGGCGAATGGTAGCGATATTTGCGCGGACCGGTGAACCGGGGATGTTCATTGAGTTCAAAGGCGATCTCCGTTTTAAAGGTCAGACGGGTGCCTTCCAGGATCACTTTGGGAGTCAGTTTAGACATATTCACCTCTCAACGCTGAACCGACGATTTAATCGTCAAATGGAAAATCCACTCACATTATCGTACTCCCAGTAATCTTGTTCGTCCAGATGCATAACGGCAGAATGAGGAGCCATTATTTGCAGTTTATGCTCAACTGCTGTTACTCGTTCCATCAATTCTTTCAAATTGCTCACAACGGCATCGGGCATACTGGTGTGATCCAGGTCTGCTGCCATGCCAACTACCTGCTGCTTGCGCAGGATGATCTGACCGGGCACGCCCACCACCACTGACTGCGGGGGGACGTCTTTGACCACCACCGCATTGGCGCCAATTCGGCTGTGAGCGCCAACGGTGATGTCCCCTAAAATCTTAGCCCCTGCTCCAACGACAACACAGGACTCCAGGGTGGGGTGGCGCTTCACTTTCTCGAGGCTGGTGCCTCCCAACGTTACCCCGTGATAGATGGTCACATTGTCACCAACAACCGAAGTCTCACCGATCACGACCCCCATTCCGTGATCGATGAACACCCGACGACCAATGACGGCACCTGGGTGGATCTCCACACCAGTAAAAAAGCGGGTGATCTGAGCCAGAAAGCGAGCCAGACCTTGAGCACCATTTTTCCACAGCCAGTGCTCGAAATGGTGTGCCCAGAGGGCATGCAGACCGGAATAGGTGCTAAAGATGCTGAGTTTACTGGTGGCTGCCGGATCACGTTCGAGCGCGCAGTGAAGGTCTTCGGCAATCATACCCAATAGCCCCGGCTTCTCTTTGATGATGCCATCGGAACCGGGAGGGCAGAGTGGTGTGGGAGTTTCAGCTCTTGCCATTGAGTTCCTCCCGCAAATTTGCATAAAGCGGTGTGGAGAGGTAGCGCTCAGCGAAACTAGGTAAGATCACCACAATGCGCTTACCCTTATTTTGTTGTCGGCTTGCTACCTGCAGTGCTGCCCAGGTTGCCGCGCCGGAGGAGATACCTCCCGGAATGCCTTCGAGGGTTGCCAGGTGCTGTGTGGTTCTAAAAGCATCCTCGGCAGTCACCTGGACGATCTCGTTGATCAGTTCCCGCTTCAACACAGAAGGCACAAAACCTGCGCCAATGCCCTGCAATGGGTGTGAACCAGCTTGACCGCCGGAAAGCACTGGTGACGCGCTTGGTTCGACTGCCACAATTTCCACCGATGGGTTCTTTTCTCTCAAGGCTTCGCCGGCACCAGTGATTGTGCCCCCAGTACCTACACCCGCCACAAAAATATCCACCCTTCCATCTGTGTCCTGCCAAATTTCCGGACCGGTGGTAAGACGATGGATCTGAGGATTGGCAGGGTTGTTAAATTGGTCCGCCAGCCAGTACCGGCTGTCTTGCTGTCGTAATTGAATGGCTTTTTCAAGAGCCGCTGTCATTCCGCCTGCAGCTGGTGTAAGGATCAGCTCAGCCCCCAGGGCGCGCATGAGCAGTTTTCTTTCTGTGCTGACCGATTCGGGCATGATGATGACGGATTTGTATCCGCGGGCAGCCGCAACGTTGGCAAGACCAATTCCGGTATTACCACTGGTTGCTTCCACCAGGATGCTTTCAGAATGCAGGATGCCCTTTGATTCAGCGTCATCCACCATATTGATTGCAATGCGATCTTTTACGCTGTGAGTAGGATTGAAGAATTCCAGCTTGGCAAGAATTTCAACGTCCTTATTGGGGTTAATTCGTTTGATTCGCACCAGGGGTGTGTGCCCAACCAGTTGGGTCATGTTTTGATAAATTGTCATATTAATCTCCAGGTTTAGGTGAGAGCCAGTTAAATGAAAACAGCAGCCTGTCACACTCCAAAAGCGGGGGAGCGCCGCTGCTGCTGGCTTGGCTCATAAAGTTCAGCGCAGGCGGTTAGCTGCCCCGCCCGGACACAAGCAAATAAAAATGAATAACTCGATTTTAAGTCTATTCATAATCGAAATTATAGACCTGTGGAGGGTGGAATCCAAAGGTATGTACAACGAGGGAATTGTTTAATAAGGATGGCGGCTTTATTGTCCTGTAATGGTTTCCACATCCGCCATGTAGGTGTGGAATCCTTGAAGCGCAGCCTATAGGGTTCCATACATAGAGAATAAGGAGACTGGCACAATCGACTGATTGACAAGTCCATATCATTGTCAAAAGACAAAGAAGTATAATTAGCAAGATTTTTTCATTATTGAGCTGGAAGCTGGGAGTCTTGAATGAATATCATAGATGTAAAAAACCTAACCAAGTATTATGGCAAGTCACGCGGGATTGAGGATCTGAGTTTTTCGGTCAGGGAAGGTGAAATTTTTGGCTTTATCGGACCGAATGGAGCGGGAAAATCCACTACGATCCGCTTATTGCTTTCATTGATCCATCCCACCAGTGGGCAGGCAACCATTTTTGGAAAAGACGTCACCAGGTATGGTCCTGAAATACGCCGGAATATAGGCTATCTGCCCTCAGAAGTTTTCTACTATGATGACTTGCGGGTCCGCGATCTGCTTGACTATTCAGCCAGTTTCTATCCCGGCGATCACCGCGAACGCCTGGCATACCTGGCCGATGTAATGGAACTGGAGCTAAATCGCAAGATCCGCGACCTCTCCTATGGAAACAAGAAAAAAGTGGGTATCGTGCAGGGGATGCTGCATGAGCCGCAACTTTTATTCCTGGACGAACCTACCAGCGGGTTGGACCCATTGATGCAGCGCAAATTTTTTGACCTGATCAGGGAGGAGAACAAAAAAGGCGTTACAGTCTTCTTCTCTTCACACTTTTTGGGTGAGGTGCAGCGTATTTGTGACCGGGTGGGGATCATTCGCGAAGGAAGAATGGTGGAAGTATCCGATATCCACACTCTGCAGAAAAACAATTACAAGAAAATTCGGGTCCTGAGCGGGCACGCGCCAGCCAACTTTGAGATTTCTGGTGTGAGCAACTTACAACAGGAAGATGGATGGATCCAATTCTTCTATTCAGGCGACATTAACCGGGTGCTGCAGCGTGTGAGCGATTTTGAGATTGAAGATTTGAGCATCGAAGAACCTACGCTTGAAGAGATCTTCATGCACTATTACGAGTAGGCAGCCCATGAATAAAGCCATCTACCGTTATGAATTACGTCAACGCTGGTCCTCTGTCGGAGTTTGGGTTGCATCGTTGGCTGGACTGGTGCTGGTATTCATGTCACTCTTCTCGAGTTTTTCCTCTGATATGGCGGCTATGAACCAGATGCTGGAGAAGTTTCCGCCAGAGTTTAAAGCGGTGTTTGGATTGACCGCGCTTGATCTCGCCACGCTGGAAGGTTACTTAGCCTTTTGCTTCATTTTTTGCCAACTTTGTTTGGCAATTCAGGCGGCGAATTATGGATTGAGCCTGATTTCAGTGGAAGAGTCTGAACTAACTGCAGATTTTCTGCTCACCAGACCGCTGAGCCGCTCTACGATCCTCACCAGCAAACTCCTGGCTGCCCTTACGAGCTTGTTAGTAACGCAAGTTTTGTTCTGGGGTGCCAGCCTGGCAAGTATCAGCTTATTTAAGGGCGATGCGCAATATGACCTGAGTGCTGTTGCTCTCGTGCTTGGAAGCACTGTGATCTTCCAATTACTCTTTTTTAGTGTGGGTTTGCTGATTTCTCTATTAGTGAGAAGAATGCATAGTGTCACACCCTGGAGCCTGGGATTGGCTTTTGGAACCTACGTGATCAGTGCCTTCAGCGGGATCCTGGGAGACGCGAAACTGGAATACTTGAGCCCTTTCAAGCATTTTGAACCTGGGAAAATAATCCGGGATATGCAATACGATACGCGCCTGGTTCTCCTGGATATGGCGCTAATCATATTGGCTGTCGGCGTTTCTTACTGGCTTTACCAGAAGAGAGATATCGCCTCGCCATCTTAGGAGCAGGATATGAGAATGTATTTTCGAGAATTAAAAGCCGGAATAAAATCCCTGCTAATTTGGACAGCGGTGATTGCGTTTCTGATCTTTGTGGCAGTGGGCAAATTTGCCGCTTTTGAGGGCAGTCCTGAGAGCCTGGCTATTCTGGATAACATGCCGCCGCAACTTTTGGATGCGCTTAGTATGCGTGCTTTTAATCTGACCACGCTGGAAGGCTTTTTTGGGGTGATGTTTGTCTATTTCGCACTGATGGGCGCAATGGCAGCAGCGCTTTGGGGAAGCGAGGCAATTTCCAAGGAGGAACGCAACCGGACAGTGGAATTTACATTGGTGTTGCCCGTTCAGCGAAGGCGGATTGTTACAACCAAATTACTGGCAGCGTTAACCAACTGCGCCCTCTTTGTTCTGTTTACCTGGATCCTCTCAGTTATCGCTGTGCGCGGCTATGCACCTGAGAAATCTTTATATGACCTGCTGCGGCTTGAGATGCTGGCAATGTTTATGATTGAACTGGTTTTCCTGAGCATGGGCACCATGCTGGCGTGTGTGTCAAAAACGCCACGACGGGTGGGATCCATGGCAATTGGTCTGATTTTGTGGCTCTACTTCCTCAGCATTATTGCAGGGATGCATGAGAAACTGACCTGGCTTAGGTACCTGACCCCCTTTGGCTGGTTCAATGCCAGCGAGTTTTTTAGGAGCGGACGCTTTGAGCCTTACGCTCTGGTGCTTACAGGCTTGATCGTAGTTATCTTCTTGTTTGCGGCATACGCTGTTTATGACCGTAGGGATCTGTTTATCTAAGTCAGTCGTTTAACACTTGCTAATAGACCGGTATAACCCCGATACTCTAAGAATAAACATTCGATAATTAAGTAAAGCCGGCTTCAAATGCAGAAGCCGGCCTACTTTTAAGGTTCAATCGTTATTTTGCGTAGCTCACCGAGCGGGTTTCGCGGATGACGGTCACCTGGATCTGACCAGGATACTGCATGGTCTGTTCGATCTCATTGGCGATGTCTTTGGCGAGCGTGTGCGCCTGGTAATCGTCGATCTCTTCGGGCTTGACGATAATGCGCACTTCGCGTCCTGCCTGGATGGCATAGCTCTGTTCCACGCCTTCATGATTGTTGGCAACGGTTTCCAAAGCTTTCAGCCGTTTGATGTATTGCTCCAGGTCCTCACGGCGGGCACCGGGACGGGCACCAGAGATGGCGTCGGCGGCTTCAACCAAAATCGCTTCAATGGATTCCTGGTCTGTTTCGTGGTGATGCGAAGCGATGGCATTGACAACCTTGGGGTTCACGCCGTGTCTGCGGGCAAACTCCGCGCCCAGGAGGGCGTGTGTGCCTTCCGAGTTATGATCCATGGCTTTGCCCAGGTCGTGCAGCAGGGCGGCTGTGCGCGTGACTTCTACATCGGCGCCCAGTTCGGCTGCCAGGATACTGGCGATCTTGGAGGTCTCAACTGCGTGTGCCAGTTGATTTTGACCATACGAGGTGCGGTACTTCAGGCGTCCCAGCTTCTTCACCACCTCAGGGTGAAGCCCATGCACGCCAGCTTCATAGACCGCGTCTTTGCCGGCTTTAGCGATGTCTTCATCCATCTCCTTACGTTCTTCTTCGAGAATCTTCTCGATGTAAGCGGGGTGGATGCGACCATCATTCACCAGGCGGGTGAGGGTGCGGCGGGCGATTTCGCGTCGGACGGAATCGAAACAAGAGACTGTGACAGCCTCGGGGGTGTCATCTACGATCACATCAACACCGGTCGCCTGTTCAAAAGCACGGATGTTGCGCCCGTTTCGACCGACGATGCGACCTTTCATCTCTTCATTGGGCAGGGTGACCACCGAGGTGGTGACTTCGGCAACCTTATCTGAAGCAACGCGCTGGATCGCATCGGCGATCATCTCGCGCGCCTTCTCCATGCCGGTTTCACGGGCTTCGGTCTCGATTTGGCGAATAATGCGCGCCATATCGGCATGGGATTCTTTTTCAACCTCTTCCAACAAAATTGAGCGCGCTTCATCGACCGACATTTCACTGACGCGTTGAAGTTCGGCGGCGCGTTCTTCATAAAGCAGGTCGATTTCATTGGCACGCTTATCGATCCGGCTTTGGCGTTTGTTCAGATTGTTTTCGCGCAACTGCATCTGATCGAAACGGTTGTCCAATTCTTCCCGGCGTTTGACCAGACGGTCATCTTCCTTGTTGAGTTCACTTCTGCGGTTCTTGATTTCGGCTTCGGCATCGCGGATGATCTTGAGTGCCTGATCTTTGGCATCCAGTTCAGCCAGTCTTGCTTTTTCGCGTGCTTCTGCGATGATGTCATTGCTGGTTTGTTTCAGTTTTTCGTCTTTATTTTTGCGGATCGTGGAAAATACCAGGTACCCAACCAGGGCACCGACCAGCAAGGCGAGACCGATCCATAAAAATTGCATGGGATTCGGTCCGGGGGGGATTTGTTGCATTAAGATTTTCATTGTGTCAGTAGCTCCATTATTTTATTGATCCACACCTGAGGATTCTGACCTTTCCTTCCATAACACTGGAAGGCACTCCCGGACAATTCCATAAGAGAAACCACGGCGCTGTAAACTAGCGCCGAGTTTTCGGTTAAATTCAAATTTGTCCAGTAAGTGATAACGGCGGCTCAGTTTTCTTCCGGCTTTCAGGGCTAATTCGTAATCGTCCAGCCCTGTAGATTGGATCGCTTGCTCGATGTCGGTTTCGGCAACGCCTTTTTGACGCAGTTCGAGTTTCATCAAACTCCGACTGCGTGGGCGGAACCTCTGGCGGTTGTCCAGCCAGTTTTGGGCGAAATCGAGATCGTCGACCAACTTTTCTTCTTTCAGCCTGGAAATCACGCGTTCGATCAATGCAGGTTCATAACCTTTGTTGTGAAGATAGGTTTGCATCTCCTGCAGGGAGCGGGCGCGATAGCTGAGGAAGTGAAGCGCGCGGTTCAGTGCAGATTCGAACTCATCTTTTTCCTGAAGACGAGCAATCTCCTGATCGCTAAGACTGCGACCAACCGTCAACCAGCCGGCAGCCATCCTGTCGAGTGAGAACGCATACTGACCGCCCAGGTAAATATTTACCCGGTTGCGATTGCGCTTCTGCGCTTGAATGTCCGTGATCAAATTTGCCATCGTTATCAAAAAAGCCAAGGTCCTTGACCATGGCTTTAAAGTCCTCACGTAAAAGGGATAGATGCGTTTTTTGGAATCGGTTCAGGTTCCGACCACAATTAAGAGTACAGTACTAACTTATTATTGTTAACAATCAACTGCCGTCTCGCCTTATTTTCATAGCTCTTAAGCGATAAGAGCAATAAATTCCAAAAGTCGGTGGGCGCTACCCATCCGATCCACAACCAAACCAATTGTCAAATGACTCAAAGTCCATGATCCAACTCAGAACCATGCACAGGTGTTTTATTCTTAAATAAATTATACAGTAATTATACAAAATAATCGAACCAATTTTGTGAGGTTTTATATGGTTTGCCGTCTTACAATTCCCAGCAGATCATTACAACCAAAAATTCCAGTAACCTAAAGGCAGCTACCACGCTGAGCAAATCAGACATGTTAACACCAGAGAGCTGTAACTGAGCAGGGGTTCAGAAGAAAGATTTCCTCTACATTCCCCAGCAATCCCAGTTCTCATGTTAAAATGAACCTATGGACCAGACCGAGAACAGCCATTATTTTGAAACCCCAGCCGCCAAGACGCACGAACAAGAACGTTTTTGGCAGATCCTCCTGCCAGTCATTCTGTTTTCTGTTCTGTTGCTGGCAGGGTTGGTTTTTCTAATAATCCGGAATGGACGCTTCAGCCCGGGGGTTGCTGAAGTTAGCGGTGCTGCGACTGTTCTGGTAATACTGCCGGTGCTGTTTTTTGCTCTTATTCAACTGATTATTTTGATAGCTATCATTATTGGGCTAACCAAGCTAAAAGCCTTGATTCCGCCGGCGGGCATCAAGGTACTGCAATTATTGGAGAAAGCACGCTGGAACATTCGCAAAGGGGCTGATATCAGCGTTCAACCTATTTTGAGCCTGAATCAAAACAGCGAGAAGGTAAAGCAGGTAGCACGTAGTTTAAACACCAGGCTTATGGCTAAAAGGAATTAACTCATGAATCAAAACGTCAAAACATTAACTCTGATCGTCGGAACCCTGCTGGGGGCTTTTCTAGGATATCGGGCTGCTTTGAATTTCGTTACGACCGCCGAAGAAGATTCAGGCAAGCTGCCCATCACGGCTTCGCAGGGTCTGCAATTAGGCTTAACTGCTGTCAACGCACTCAAGCAAATCGGAAAAATCAGCCAAAATCCAGGATAAGCGCAGGCACTCTTAACCTTGTTTGAACTAACCTTTTTAGGCACATCTGCCTCTGCCCCTTCTATTAAACGTGGTCTCTCTTCTCTTGTCGTGCAACACGACGAATATCGCTTTATGGTAGATTGCGGCGAAGGCACACAGCGCCAGATCCTCAAAAGTGGTATTGGCTTCAAACGTCTCAACCACATTCTGCTTACGCATGGTCACCTCGACCATATTTTAGGGCTGGCGGGATTGCTCTCAACCTTTTTGCGTTGGGAAGCGATTGAGGAAGTGAATATTTATGGCAGCCGCCACACCATGGAGCGGGTGGATGACCTGATCAATGGTGTCGTGCTGCGCCGCCAACCTGCTGAGATCCCTGTTAACCTGTTTGATATCAAACCGGGTTTGATTTTTTCATCCGAAAAATTCCAGATCACAGCCTTCAATGTAGACCATCGCGGCTCTGGCTCGCTTGGCTTTCGCTTTGATGAATTTGGCAGGCGACCTTTTATTCCTGAGGCAGCGGAAGCGTTGGCGATCCCACCCGGACCCTGGCGTAAGGACCTGGTGGCAGGCAATGCGATCACCCTGGCAGACGGGCGCGTTATCCAGCCTGACCAGGTGTTAGGTCCGGAAGTGCCTGGCACAAGCCTGGTTGTGGTTGGCGACGTGGGAAAACCAGAAAAGCTGCTGGAACACGTGCAAGGTGCGGATGGGTTGGTGATGGAAGCCACCTATTTAAATGAAGAACGTGAAATGGCTTTGACTTTTGGTCACAGCACAGCTGAACAATCTGCCGCTTTGGCAAAAGAGGCTGGAGTGGGGCAATTGTTTTTGACGCATGTCTCCCGCCGCTATCGCGATGAGGACATCCTGGCAGAAGCCAGGGCGGTCTTCCCTCAAACCTGGCTGGCGAGAGATTTTGACAGTTATCAGGTTAAACGGGCAGATTAATCGAGTTTTGATCACACCACCGCTTTTAGAGCAAGCTTTGTATGTGCCATAGAGGATGGAGACACCTTCGGTGATAATGCGTGCCCGGTGAAGATACAGACACAAACAAAGGGCATGCTCCCATGATAAAATCTGCATTTGATATGCATGACAAAAAATTGATCCTTGCCTCTGGTTCTCCGCGTAGAAATGAATTGCTGCGTTTGTTTGGCATTCCTTTTAGCAAACGACCATCCGACATTGATGAAGCCAAATTGGGGGCTGAGAGTCCCCGCCAATACGTTCAGCGCATGGCATTGGAAAAAGGAGAAACTCTTGAGATTTTCTCTGATGAACTGGTTCTCTCGGCTGATACCATCGTCGACCTGGAGGGGCAGGTTTTGGGCAAACCGATTGACAAGGATGATGCAAGGCGGATCCTGAAACTGATGCGAGGAAAAACTCACCATGTGCATACAGGCTTGGCTTTGCACAATGGCGAGGAGGGTACAATCGCGAATGAGATCTGCCTGACAAACGTGAGAATGCGCGATTATTCTGCCGACGAAATCGAAGCTTACCTGGCACGCGCAGATTACCATGACAAAGCTGGCGCGTATGCCATCCAGGACAGCCAGTTTCACCCGGTTGAACATATCCAAGGCTGTTATGCGAACGTGATGGGTTTACCTCTCTGCCACGTTTATCGAATGTTCAGCCAGGCTGCCATCTGCATGGACGTCGAGATTGCGGATTTATGTCAGCGGTATAATGACATCAATTGCGAAGTCTATCCTTCCATATTATATGAGCAGAAACATGAAAACGATATCTAAATATCTGTCGCTCCTGATCATTTTGGTTACGCTGCTGAGTGCCTGCAACCAGAATGCTGCTGTTACACCCACTGCCGAACCGACCGCCACAGTCCCTTTGCCCACACCTAATGTCAATATCGATTCCGGTCCAAATGTTGAAGAGGCAGCAATCGAGTACATGGAGCTGTGGAAAGTGGAAGACTACCCGGCGATGTATGAGCGTCTCAGCCGGCTCACCAAAGATGCCATTACCCTGGAAGCTTTTGAAAGCAGCCATCGGGATACTGCCAAAAAGCTGACCATGCAAGGGGTCGAGTTTCAAATACTCTCCAGCATGTTGAGCATCACGACCGCCCAGGTAAATTACCAGGTCGATTACGAAACAGCCTTGCTCGGTACAATCAGCCGTCAGACAATCATGAACCTGATCCTTGAGGATGGCGCCTGGCATGTCCAATGGGACGCCAGCATGATGCTGCCAGAACTTGCAGACGGAAATTATCTTGAGCTGGTGATCGAAGTGCCCGCCAGAGGCAACATTTACGCCTCAGATTCTTCTGACAATTACCCTTTGGTCTCCTTTGAAGATGTCGTGACGATCACAGTGACCCCTGGAAACATCGAAGAGGGCACCGAAGGAGACATGGTAGCGCTTCTTGCTGAAATCCTGATGCGCACAGAAGACAGCATTCGGTCGGAATATGCCGATGTGGCTGGATACCAATATGCGATCATCGGCGATATCACCGCCGACGTCGCCGAACAATATTATGACCGGCTGACTGCCTATGCCGCCATTGGGCTGGAAAGTTTCAAGGCTCGTTTTTATCATGACGGCGGCATCGCCCCTCATGTAACTGGTTATGTATTGAATGTGCCGGCTGAAAATCTGGAATACTACCAGCGCCTTGGCTATACCGGTGATGAAAAAATTGGTTATTCCGGTTTGGAAGCCTGGGGAGAGGAATATCTGTCTGGAACCCACGGTGCCGACCTGTACGTGAAAGATGCGCAGGGGCAGGTTTTGACCAAGATCGCCGAGGAGGACGCCAAACCAGCCCAGTCCATCTATACCACTATCGAGAGCCAGCTGCAATACTGGCTGCAGCAGAGCATGGGCGATAACGTTGGCGCGATCGTAGTGATGGAGCGCGACACGAGCAAAGTGATCGCCATGGTTTCCAACCCGGGCTATGACCCGAATGTGTTTGTGGGACCCTATTACACCTCCTATTCCATTGCCGAGGTGACCCAGAATCCCTACAATCCGATGTACAACCGGGCGGCACAGGGTGTTTACCCACCAGGCTCTGTTTTCAAAATTGTCACCATGGCTGCCGCCCTGGAAACAGGCGTTTTTACCAAAGATTACCCCTATTTCTGTGACAGCCTCTGGTATGAGCTGGATGGATGGGTCGGGAAAGACTGGACCTACGACAAAGGTTTTGGCGCATCCGGCTTGCTGACGCTGCAACAAGGTCTGATGCGCTCCTGCAACCCCTGGTTCTGGCACATCGCCTACACTCTTTGGAACGATGGCTACCGCACCGCTATTCCGGATGTTGCGGCTGGCTTTGGGCTCGGAAAGCCGACTGGGATCGAGATCCCTGAATTCGAAGGCAACATCAATATGACTCCAACCGACATCAACGAATACGTACAGATGGCGATCGGACAAAGCACGCTGCAGAACAGCCCCTTACAGATTGCCAACTTTGTGGCGGCTGTCGGTAATGGCGGCACACTCCACCAACCTACTGTGGTGGACCGGATCGGTCTGACTGGTCAGGACCCGGTTTACCAGTTTGAACCAGTGGAGATTGGCAAATTACCGGTTACGCCAGAAAACCTCGAATCCATTCAGCAAGCCATGCTCATGGTCATTCGCAATCCAAGCGGCACAGCCAATTTCCAATTCGGAAATTACCCATGGAATATCGCCGGTAAAACCGGAACGGCAGAAAACTCAACCGGTACACCGCATGCCTGGTTTGCCGGATATACCTTCGAAGAAAACCCTGACCGACCGGACATCGCCATTGCGATCATCCTCGAAAACGCCGGGGAAGGTTCAGAAATGGCGGCTCCGCTCTTCAGGCGGATCGTCTCGCTCTACTTCTCGAATATGGAAAACGCCGGTGGCATCATGCCCTGGGAATCTGCACCATACATTCCCGCCCAACCTGATGAGGAATAAATGCGCATAGATAGCGAGACGCATGCCTGATCTGATCCAGGGATTGGTGGTCCGCACCCAGGCGGGATACCAGGATGTGCATACTGAAGCTGGGGTTTATCGCTGCCGGTTGAGAGGGCGCTTACGCAAGGGACGCGCTGAAGGCGACCTGGTGGCGGTTGGCGACCAGGTGTTGATCGATCCGCAGCCGGATATGACCGGCAGCATCGAAAAGATCTTGCCCCGCAGAAGTGTATTCTCACGTCAACTCTCCGGAGTCAATTATGACTATCAGCAAATCATCCTGGCAAATGCCGATTTGGCAATGCTGGTTTTTGCTTGTGCCAACCCCGAACCGCGCCGCAGAATGCTTGACCGATTCCTGGTTGTTACTGAGCGGGCGCACATCCCGGCAGTGATTGTTGCCAATAAAATCGATTTGTGCGGCATCGAAAAAGCACGTGAAATCTTCTCACTTTATGAAGAAATCGGTTATGAAGTGCTGTACGTTTCCGCCAAAACTGGTGAAGGCGTGGAAGAAATGCGCCGACATCTGGCTGGTAGACTGACCACCCTGGCAGGACCCTCCGGTGCTGGAAAGTCGAGCCTGATCAACCAGATTTTGCCCGGTGTTGCACTGGGAACTGGAGCAGTGGGGCAGGAATCGGGCAGAGGACGCCACACCACCCAGGTTCGGCAGTTGTTTGCGTTGCCAGGTGGTGGCTACATTGCTGACGTTCCCGGACTGCGCACTTTGGCATTATGGGACATTGAAGGCGAAGAGCTGGATGCCTATTTCAAAGAAATCGCTCCCCTGGTTCCGGATTGCCAGTTCAATGACTGCAGCCATTCACACGAACCAGGATGCGCTGTCCGAAAGGCGGTCACCAGGGGGGAAATCCACCCTGCCAGGTATGACTCTTACCTGAGACTGCGATTTGGCGGCAGCACAACTGAGGATGAAGAAGAATGAAACGAACAAGAACGCTTCTGGTGGCGTTGATCATAAGCCTTTTATTAGCTGCCTGTGGAAATGACCAACCCCAGGTCAGTCCTCAATCCCCTGAAAAGACGGCAGCTCATACAGCAACACTTGCTCCCACCTCAACTGCGACTGAGATTCCACCCCTGGTATTGAACATTTGCACAGCAGAGGAACCTGTGGGCCTATACCGTTATGATGGCAGCACGAGCCAGGCAAAACAAAGCATTTTTTCTGCAATTTATATTGACTTACTCGAGACAGAACCGGACACAAACCGAAGCCTGTTCTTTGAAAGCATTCCCACTGAGGAAAATGGAGGAGTCTTGCTCCAGGCAGTACCGGTCAAGGTTGGACAACCCGTATTGGACGCCGCAGGCAACGTTGTTTACCTGGCTGAAGGCACCCTGATCGAACACGCCATCAATATCTCAGTCGCAAACCCGGTAACGTGGAACTTTGAGCAGGATTACCAGATGAACCAGTTCACAGTAACCTTCAAACTACTCCCCGGATTGAAATGGTCTGATGGTGAAACGCTGGTCGCGGAAGACTTTGTATTCTCCTATCACCTGGCAGAACGGAGCCGCTTGGGGCATTACCAGTGGGCGCTGGAGAGAACAAACAGCCTGATCGCTGTTGATGAACAGACCCTGGTCTGGACCGGCATCCCCGGTTTTGTTCCCCGCGATCTTAAGGATATCTTGTGGCAACCTCTGCCCTCTCATCAACTAAAGGACTTTTCCGATGCCGAATTGATTGTCTCGGAGTTGACCACCCGTATCCCTGTTGGTTGGGGAGCCTATCGACTGGTGAACTGGAATGCTGGAAATCAGATCGTCCTGGAAAAGAACCCCCATTTCATCATGGCTCAGCAAGGTATTCCCGCTTATGATGAACTAGTCTTCCAGGTGGAGCCGGAACTGGAAGCTGCCCTTCAAAAATTGCATAACGGTCAATGTGATGTGTTGGACAAGACTTATCGGCTGGAAGCACTGGAAAAAAGCCAGTTGGAAACCCTGTCCACTGAAAACAGACTGATTGCTGAGAATTGGGAACCCGTGCAACAACTGGTATTCGGGATACAACCGGCGGCTTATGATGATGGGCTTTACAGCCAATGGACCAGCGAACGTCAGGACATCTTCGGTGATCTGGAGACAAGAAAGGCAATTGCGGCATGTATAGACGCTGACAGCCTGGTGATGGATTATCTGACTGAGCATCTTCCGGAGGATCTGATCCCGCCGCAGGCAAACCTGCCTTCGCAGAGCAGCGACCCCAATACCTGGCTTGAAGAAATCGGATGGATCTTGACCAGCGGGGACGAGGGAATGCAGCGTAGTGCCCAGGGTGTTCCGAATGTGCTCGACGGTACCTATCTTCGCTTTAACCTGAGTACTGGGCAAAGCCTGGTCGATCAACGCATCTCCGAAGAGATCATTGATCGCTTGAAAGCGTGTGGGATATCGGTCACAAAACTTTCCATGCCGCTAGCAGATCTATATCGTCCTGGACCAGAGGGGTCCTTATTTGGCAGGAATTTCGATATGGCATTAGTCTCATGGCAACCGGAACATCTTGACCTTTGCCAGATGTACACCAGTGACCAGGTGCCTTCTTCTATTAATAGCTGGGTGGGAACGAACCTGGCGGGGCTCAGCAGTGCGGATTTTGATGAGGCTTGCTGGAGAAATACAACCTGGCTTTCAGGTGAGGACGGACAGGATAGTGCCGTTTTGATGGCCGAATACTTACCGGCTATTCCCTTGATGCCGCACTACCGGTTGTGGGTAGCTTCCGACCGGATCAGTTTGCCGGAGGATTCTTCTTTTCTTCACTTGTGGCAATTTTCACCTGCCCGGTAGTGAGCCATGAGGGCTTAGTAAATTATGAAACATTTCCTTCCGGTAAAAGAGAATTATTTGATACAATAGGCTGACTAAACGTTATGGCCACAAAGAAATACTTAAAGGACTACGACCTGGTCGAAACGGAAGACGAAAAAGGTCGTTCCCGGAAGACGGCAGTCTATCACGGTGATTATTTCCGCCTGCACCTGGAAGAATCCCAGATCAAACAACTTAAATTAAAGTTGGCACTGTTTTTTGTGGCAGCTGTGGCATTGCATGTTTGTGCCGGATTGATCAATAATCCGGGTCTAAACCAAATGTATACTGCACTACCTTATACAGGCTCATTTTTTCCGATCGTCTTCCTGGGAGCAGGGATCCTGCGGATCCCAGTTCAAAAAGGACCATATCGCAGTGAAGAAGTGGGTTTGTCATACAATCGCATCGTCAATATGAGTCGCTTGTACCTGATCTTTATGACAGCCGGAGCGGTTGGACTGATCATCTATTTGATCTTTGCCTCTCATGGTCGCGCTCTGGACCGGGAAGCGATCTACCTGGGGGTGGTATTGGGAGCGGCGCTGCTTGTTTGGTCGATCTTCCGAAAAGCCAAAGAAATTGTGATCGAAAAGGAGGAAACTCCGATAAATAGCGAATAAATTAATCAGATTTTAGCGAGACCGACCGTTGTTGACACTATTTTCTAATTAATTTATAATGAACCAAATCTTAGAAGGAGAAATAGGAGAATAATGAGTAAATTTGCACGTAACCTTTCAATCTTGATTGTGCTCGTCATGTTTGGCGTAGCACTCGCCGCTTGCGGCACTCCCACCGAAGCTCCGGTGGAAACCGAACCCCCAGTGGTAGAACAACCCACCGAAGAACCCACTGAGGAACCCACTGAAGAACCTACCGAAGTCGTTGTGACCGAAGAAGTCCCGGTGTTCGAGGAACAACCATTTGGCGAGAACCTGCCCACTGAACCGACAATCGACACTCCATTCGTAGTTGCATACCAGGACTTCTCACAGAAGTTCAGCCCATTCTTCGGCGATACCGCCTATGATATGGACGTTGCCGGTATGACTCAGATCAGCATTATGACCACCGACCGCGTTGGCGGTATCGTCTACAATGCAATCGAAGGTGAAACCCACAACTACAACGGCGTGGATTACCTCTATAAGGGCGCTGCTGACATCGCTGTGGATTACGATGAAGCAACTGACACCACCAAATACACTGCTCGCCTGCGCGTTGGAATGAAATTCTCCGATGGCGAACCTGTGACTGCTGATGATGTCATCTTCACCTATTACACCTATCTGGATCCTTCCTACGTTGGCTCCACATCTCTGGCTTCCTATCCGATCGTCGGTTTGAAAGACTATCAGACCCAGACCACCAGTGAAGTCTATGATAAGTACGATGCACTCTTTGAAGAGATCTACGCCGCTGGTTTGGATCACGAATTTGCTGATACCGATGCATGGACCGCTGAACAACAAGCCTATGTCTGGGATGAACTGAAAGCCGCTGGTTTGGCTGAAGCCCAGGGTATTGTTGACTATGTTGATGCCAACTATCGCGATGCTTATGCCCTCGATTACATTGGGCAAGAGCCAGCCGTTGTTGCTGAAAATCCTGGTCTCCAGGTTGCCCTTGGTATGCTCCTGTGGGGCTTTGGCGAACTCGGCGATGATGGTGTTTTGACTGCTCCTTCCGGTGCAACCTTTGACCTCGTCGAAACCTTCCCAACCGTGGAAGACTACTACAACGAGATCATGTTCTCCTACGAGAACGATTACCGCGCAGCATTCCCCTACGAATCTGCAGCCGGCACTGATATTGCTGCAAATGTCAAGACCGCTTATATCGGTCTCTTCGGTCCCCAGGATGAGTCCATGGGCGAAGGCGGCGTTCCCAATATCGCTGGTATCAAGAAAATCGATGATTACACCGTCGAAGTTACCACCAATGGCTACGAGGCTCCCGCTGTCTACAGCATTCTTGGTGTTAATATCACTCCTCTGCACTACTATGGCAGCAGAGAACTGTATGACTACGAAAACAACATGTTCGGTTTCGAATTTGGCGATCTTTCCAAACAGGAAAGCCTGACCGCCACCCCCATGGGCGCTGGCGCTTACAAATTCATTGAATACAACAACCGTGTTGTTTATTTCGAAGCCAACGAAAATTACTATCGTGGTTGCCCCAAGATTCGCGAAATCCAATTCCGCGAAACCCAATCCGCTGAAGTTGTTACCGCTTTGACCTCTGGTGTCGCAGACGCTGGCGAAATGAGCTACAACAAGACCCGCTTCGAAGAAGTTATGACCGCCAATGCTAATGGCGAAATGACCGGTCCCGTGATCACCTCCAGCCTGGTTGACAACCTTGGTTATGGCTATGTCGGTATCAATGCCTCCACCGTAAAAGTTGGTGAAGATCAGGCATCAGATGCCTCCAAGAACCTGCGCCGTGCACTCGCCACCATCCTGTCCGTCTACCGCGATGTCGCTGTTGACAGCTACTATGGTGAAGGCGCTGCCGTTATCAACTACCCGATTTCCAACACCTCTTGGGCTGCACCCCAGCCTACTGATGAAGGCTACGCAATTGCATTCTCTGTTGACGTCGATGGCAACCCCATCTACACCGCAGAAATGACCCAGGAAGAAAAATATGCTGCCGCAGAAGTTGCAGCCCTCGGCTTCTTCGAAGCTGCTGGCTTCACTGTTGCTGATGGCAAAGTCACTGCTGCTCCCGAAGGCGCGAAACTTTCTTACGAAGTTATCGTTCCTGGTGGCGGTACTGGCGACCATCCTGCTTTCGCAATCCTGACTGGTGCCCGCGATTCTTTGGCCAACCTCGGTGTCGAACTCAAGATCAACGACCCCGCTGATGCCAACATCCTCTGGGATGCCCTCGATTCCGGCGAACAGGAACTCTGGACTGCAGCTTGGGGCTCAACCATTGACCCCGATATGTACCAGGTCTATCACAGCTCCAACATTGTTGGTCTGGAAGGCTCTTCTGAGTCTAACCACTATCACATCCAGGACGAGGAACTCGACGGCTTCATCATGGAAGCTCGCTTGAGCGACGACCAGGCTTTCCGCAAGGCTATTTACAAACAGGCTTTGGATCGCATCATTGACTGGGCTGTCGAAATCCCGACCTATCAGCGCAAGAACGTCATCATCTTCAGCACCGAACGTGTCAATATCGAGTCTTTGACTCCCGATATCACCACCTTCTGGGGTTGGATGAACGACCTTGAACTGGTTGAGATGAATTAATCCGTGAACTATAACGGGTAAAGAATCCGATGAGCCCACCCAAATGGGTGGGCTCATTGTGTCTTACTCATACTGTATTGTCCTTTACCCACACAGTAAACTGAGGGAGCATTTATGAGAAATTTTATTATTAGGAGAGTCATCTTAGGCCTCTTTATTACCTTTTTTGGCGCTATGCTTTCCTATACGGTTATTCGTAGTCTGCCTACGTCGTATGTCGAGTCGATCGCCAGACAACGTGCATCTAACCCGCTTAGCACAAAATCCTATCAGGAGTGGTTGGCGGAGCTGAACCAGGTTTATGGTTTGGACAAAGGAATCATCCCCGGTTTCTTTGGCTGGATGGGCAATGCCATTAAAGGCGATTTTGGTGATTCCTGGCACTACGGTATCCCAGTGACGGAGAAATTTGCGGATGTCATCTGGGTCTCGATGATCCTGAATGTTATTACCACCTTAGTACAGTTTTTTATAGCGATACCATTAGGCATCCTGGCGGCGCGGAAGCAATATAGCCGCACGGATTACGCGATTACTTTCTTTGCCTTGATGGGTATCTCGTTACCTACCTTCTTCCTCGCGACGATCCTGAAATACGTCTTCGCGATCAAGTTGCAATGGTTCGATCTTTACGGTCTGACTGGGCGCTTCCACACCACGATGACTCCTTTCCAGCAAACCATGGATATTGCCTATCATCTTGTGTTGCCTGTTATCACACTCATGATGCTCTCTATTGGTTCTCTCATGCGTTATACGCGTACTAATATGCTGGAAGTGCTAAATTCTGACTATATCCGGACTGCCCGCGCCAAAGGCTTGCCTGAAAAGGTCGTGATCAACAAACACGCCTTCCGGAATACGTTGATCCCCCTGGTGACTTCACTCAGTGGTATTCTGCCAGGTATGTTTACTGGAGCTATGATCACTGAGACGCTCTATCAGATCCCCGGGATTGGCTATATCTCTTATCAGGCAATTATTCGCGGTGACATTCCGTTTGCTATGTTTTACATGGTATTTTTGATTTTATTAACCCAGGTCAGTATTTTACTGTCCGATATCCTCTACGCGATTGTAGACCCCCGCATTCGGGTCAATTAGGAGGTGGCAGATGAGTGAATTAGACGCAACCAACTTAATGAACGAACCCATCCAAAACAAGCCGCCTCAGGATCAGGGCATGGCTTTGGACGACGCACGTCGTGTCAAAACCCTGTCACCTGGTATGTTGGTGTTCAAACGCTTCATCCGCAACAAGCTTGCTGTTATTGGCTTGGTCATCCTTGTGGCGATGTTCTTGTTTTCGTTTCTGGGACCCTTCCTTTCCCCTTATACTCAGACGGAAGTCTTCTATAAAGAAGATACCATCAGCAAAGACTATGCCGGTGCAATCTACAACACAGAATTACGGTATTCGGTAAAAGAGGGTGAGAATTTTAGCGGAGCAGAACAGGCGAGATTCTTGCTTGCTCTTGGTAAAAACCAGGATCAATTCAAGTCAGGCGAGCATAATTATTCCTATATTGAAGAAGGCGAAAACTTCTACCGCATCGTCCAACTCGACAGATTTGCTGAATCGATCATGGGAAGGGTTAATCCGCTGCCCGGTAACACACTACCAGCAGGATTTGCAGATACCTTCCAGAAAGCAGAAGAAGCTGGAAAAACTTCTTTTGTCTTTGATGGAACTACCTATATTCTGACGAAAGAATTAAAAACAACCCAGATCTCCACCCAAAGGGATGTGGCGATTGCTAGCTATTCCATTTTCGATGCATACAATGCGGCTGACGCGGCGTTAATCAATACTTATGACTTCCGTTTTCTGAGCGAGTCTGCTGGAGTCAATAATAGTAAAACATTTGGAGTTGACGGAAAAATTTACCGGATCGAGGAAAGCGAAGGGCAAATCACCATTTTTGATGATAAAGGTGAACCATTTGCCGAAGTCTCAAATATCATTGTGAATCCCTTGGATCAAGATGAATTTCTTTCTGTAGATTTTAAATCAATAGCCCGCGAAGCGATCAACAACCGAGTAAACAACTTTGAGTTTGTGGATGAAGATGGTGTTACAACAGAATATGACATACACCGTGTAAACACTAACTATTACATAAAACGCGAAACCCCTACTGTCCTGATCGATATGTTCAGTTTCCCAAGTGCCGAACATTTATTGGGAACGGACAACAATGGTATGGATATGCTGACACGTCTTATGTATGGTGGACGGGTTTCATTGATGGTGGGTTTTGTTGCCGTCTTCCTGGAACTGGTCATCGGGGTTGTGGTCGGTGGTATTTCGGGTTATTTTGGCGGCGGCGTGGATACGGCTCTGATGCGTTTTGTAGACCTGTTCAACAGTATCCCGACCATGCCATTGATTTTGATCTTCGGATCGGTAATGGACACGTTGGAAGTCACCCCGGTCAACCGTATGTTCATCCTAATGGCTATCCTTGGCTTGTTGGGTTGGACTGGTATCGCCCGAGTGGTTCGTGGTCAGATCCTGAGCTTGCGTGAGCAGGACTTCATGGTTGCCACAGAAGCCACAGGCATTCGAACCAGCCGGAAAATTTTCCGTCATTTGGTCCCAAATGTAATGCCGATCCTGATTGTGACTGCTACCGCCAGCCTGGGCGGCTTGATCATTACTGAGGCAACCTTGGGCTTCCTCGGACTGGGCATCAAATACCCATTGGCATCCTGGGGCAGCATTATCAATATTTCTTCAGACGCTTTTATCATGGAGACCTATTGGTTTATGTGGATCCCGGCTGGCATGTTGATCTTGCTGACTGTTCTGGGCTTCAACTTTGTCGGTGATGGTCTTCGTGACGCATACGACCCGAAAATGAAACGCTAAGGTGTGGATAATGACCGAAGAAAAAGATTTAACTCAATACGATACTACTGATCTGGAGGACAACCGTGTTACCGAGCGGATCCATTTAACCGCCAGAGAATCTGCCCGGATCAGTCGTGAAAACCGTAAAATAACTGACGCAATTGAGAAACAGCGCAAGCGCACAAACGTACCTGAAAGTGAATACATCACTCAGATGCGCGATCCGAACAATGTGGTGGAATTCGATAATATTCACACCTATTTTTTCACCGATATTGGCACAGTCAAAGCCGTGGACGGGGTTTCCTACGATGTCCCGGTTGGCTCGACTGTCGGTGTGGTGGGAGAATCTGGATGTGGTAAATCCGTGACCGCTCTCTCACTCATGCAACTGGTACAACGACCACAGGGTCAGATCATCAAAGGTACTGTTCGTCTGAACACCGGTGAAAAAGCCTATGACATTGCCAAAACCCCTTCATCAGAAATGGAAAAGATCCGCGGAAACGAAGTTTCCATGATCTTCCAGGAGCCAATGACCAGTTTGAACCCGGTCTTTAAAGCGGGTTTTCAGATCGATGAAGTTATCGAACTGCATAATCCGGACATGACTAAAGAACAGGTCAAAGCCCGTACTCTTGAAATGATCGACCTGGTAGGCATTGCCAATGCTGAAGGTGTATACGAAATGTATCCACATCAGTTGTCTGGTGGAATGCGCCAGCGCATTATGATTGCCATGGCATTGGCTTGTAATCCCCGCCTGATCATTGCAGACGAACCAACAACGGCATTGGATGTGACCATCCAGGCGCAAATTCTGGACCTGCTGCGTAGCCTGAAAGACAAAATCAACTCCAGCATTATGCTCATCACCCATGACCTGGGCGTAGTAGCTGAAATGGCTGATTTTGTTGTTGTGATGTATGCGGGTCGGATCGTTGAAAAAGGTACCGCAGACGAAGTCTTTAACCACCCGATGCATCCCTATACAGTCGGTCTGATGGCTTCAAAACCAGTGATCAATAAGCATGTCGATCACTTGTACAGCATCCCTGGAACCGTACCAAACCCGATCAATATGCCCAACTACTGTTACTTCAGAGACCGATGTAATCGCAGGATGCCCATCTGTGACGGACCCTACCCACCCGAATACTTCCTCTCCCCAACCCACATGGCGGTATGCTATCTCTATGAAGATGAAGAGGTAAAAGCAAATTATGGCAAATAATAACAACGGCACGAATAATAACGGCAATAATCCCAATATTGTCGAAGTTAAAAACCTGAAACAATATTTCCCGATCAAAGCCGGTCTGATGCAAAAGATCGTCGGCTACGTGAAAGCAGTCGATGATGTCAGTTTCCGTATTGAACGCGGTAAAACCATGGGTTTGGTTGGCGAGTCCGGCAGCGGCAAGACCACTGTCGGCAAGACCATGCTTCGTTTGAACGAGGCAACCAGCGGTAAGGTGCTGTTCAATGGTGAAGATGTCTTTTCATTGAACCGGGCTGAGCTTCGCAGGGTCCGCCCCAAGCTGCAAATGATTTTCCAGGACCCATATTCAAGCCTGTCACCACGTATGCCGATTAGCGAAATTATTGGCGAAGCGGTGCGTGAGCATAATATTGTTCCAGCATCAGAATTTGAAGATCACCTTGAAAAAGTAATGCTCCAGTGTGGACTTCAGCCATACCATAAAGACCGCTACCCCCATGAATTCTCTGGAGGTCAGCGACAGCGCATTTGTATTGCCCGTTCGTTAGCCTTGAACCCGGAATTTGTGGTCTGCGACGAGCCGGTCTCGGCTTTGGATGTCTCCATTCAGGCGCAAATCATCAATTTGTTGGAAGAACTGCAGGTAAACAATGGAATCGCCTATTTGTTTATCTCGCATGACCTTTCCGTTGTTCAACACATCTCCGATTATGTCGGAGTGATGTATCTGGGCGACCTGGTGGAATATAGCGGGAAAAAGAGTCTGTTTGAGAACCCTGCTCATCCTTATACCAAGGCTTTGTTGAGCGCGGTTCCAGTGCCAGACCCGAATTACAAGATGAACCGTATCATTTTGGAAGGCAGCATTCCTTCACCCGCCAATCCTCCCAAGGGTTGTAAGTTCCATACGCGCTGCCCTTATGTGATGGATATTTGTAAGACTCAGGTTCCACAAACACGTGAAATTGAACCAGGACATATGGTAGTATGTCACTTATTCAATGACGTAGGGACTTTGGTAGATGCAGAATCAGAAAAAGCAATATGACGATGACGATGGCAGGACGATCGTCAGCATGGATGTGGACGGAACGCCCTGGCATGATCGAAACGTCAATTTTGCGGAAAAACAGGCGCAAGATTTAGGGCGCAGGCAAAAGGTTGCGATGTATGGCGAACGAATGACCGGTTCGGAAGCCCGACGCTACACCTTCTACGCTATGCTGGCTGGTCTCGCCCTTACAGCAGCACTGGCTACCGTCTGGATTTTGCTTGTTTTGTTTATGACACAAGTCTGGTTTAAGTGAGTAACAGAGCCGCCTCGCAAGAGGCGGTTCTTGATCACCTGCGGGTCGAAAATACAACAGCTACGTCTATATCTTAGACCCACACTGTCATTAATTCTCAGTTACAATAACACCCTATGAAAACAAAAATAACGAAAACACTATTAATTCTACTTTTCCTTGCGTTTCTTTCGGCGTGTGCGGTTAATCAAGGCAGCCCCGAACCAGTTATTGATCCGCAGACAGAACAACAAGCCGAACAGAACGGTTATCAGGCGAATGCCATTCTCAATGATGATCTGATCTTCACCTTTAAAACCAATGAAGTACTTGATGGGGATGGGGTAATGGCTTTCTCACAGGCGTTGGATAATAACAGACAGCAATTCACTACCAATAACATAATTTATCATTATGAACCGTTGGGTGAATATTCTTATCGCATTTACCGATTGACCCCTATCGCCGAATCTCTCCTTGGTACGGTTGAGCCTGTTGGTGGTGCCATCCTTTCCAATGAGTTGATTACAGCAATCGAAACCGCCCTGGCAGAAAACGAACTGACATTCGAGCATCAAGGAACAATTTTCGTGCTTTCGGAGGCGCGAAAGGCCGTCCAGATCTCAACAGCGACTGAAGCGGCGATCGCGAACCGCTATTATTTGGAAGCATACGACCCAGCTTACAACGAGATCATTCGGTCATACAATTTCATCCTGAATCTTGAGCTGGCACTGCAGAAGCACGAGCGCTCTTTCTTCCATCAGGGTGACAAATATGGCATCCTTGAGGTGGCAGGCGGTTACACCATCAGCGATTCTCAGTCAAACCTGTTTGCAGAGCTTTCCAATATTTACGTCATTCCAAAGAGCAGCAGCACCTCCATTCCCCTTGGATTTAAAAATCTTGTGCGGAATGCGATCGAAAATGAACAAACGGAATTTTCCTACAGCGATTCTGCGGGAATTGAGACTGAATACCAGGTAGAAAAACTCGATAATTCCTGGGCAATAAACCCCGCAAAGTAAGCTTACAGAGATTGGTTCTTTTGATATACAATTGACCACTGTGGCTGATTTGGCAGGTAACCGAAACTATGCTAAAATATTGGCTACGATTTGGGGCATGGTGCAATGGCAGCACACCGGACTTTGAATCCGTTGGTCTTGGTTCGACTCCAAGTGCCCCGGCTGATTTATTGTGGATACAGACTCAGACGATTCACACCTATCTGTTTACAAGATGAGACAGAAGTACCATCTTGTGTTTCTGTTTGTTAACTCACGGAGCAACCAATGACAATCGCATCTGTTGTACTCGCCGCTGGCATGGGTACGCGTATGAAGTCACGCACACCAAAGATGCTGCATAAGCTTTTAGGCAAACCTTTACTCACCTATTCCATTTCGAGCGTGATCGGCATCAGTACGCTTCCTCCGGTTATCGTTGTCGGACACGGCAGTGAAGGTGTGACTCTGGCAGTGAAAGATGTTTATGGTGAGCAGGTGCAGTTCGCCCTCCAGTCAGAACAACTGGGCACCGGGCATGCTGTCATGAGCGCTGAAAAACTGCTGGCAGGTAAATCGGACCTGGTTTTAGTGACCCTGGCAGATATGCCCATGCTGAGGGAAGAAACCATCGCCGCTATTCTGAAATTTCACCAGGACTCAGGGAATGTTCTGACTATGACCAGTGTCGTGGGGGACGTACCTCGTGGTTTTGGTCGGGTTATCCGGGATGAAAGCGGAAATGTGATTGCAATCGTTGAAGAAGCAGTCGCCACCCCGGAACAGCTGAAAATATGTGAATACAACATTTCTGTGTACTGTTTTGAAGCCAGCTGGCTTTGGGAAAACCTGAGAAACATCAAAACTTCTGCCAAAGGGGAATATTACCTAACGGACCTGATCGCGATGGCGGTGGATCAAGGAAAAAAACTGGACGCCTATATTCTGCAGGATCCGGTTGAAGGATTGGGGATCAACAATCGTGTGGACCTGGCAGATTGTGAACTTGCCATGCGCAAGCGCGTGATCCGGCAGTGGATGCTGGATGGGGTCACCTTTCTTGACCCGGGAAGTTGCACCATCGAAAGCGATGTAGTAATCGGGCAGGATACTGTCATTTTGCCCAACACCCACCTACAGGGCAGCACCCGTATCGGCGAGAACTGCCAGATCGGACCAGACACAACTCTCACTGACACCACAGTAGGCAACGAATGCATGGTCACTTACAGTGTTGCCGAAAAAGCGACACTTGGGAACCATGTCAGCATGGGTCCTTTCTGTCATTTGCGAAAAGGCGCAGTGTTGATGGATGGCGTTCATCTTGGCAATTTTGGCGAAGTGAAAGATTCGGTGCTGGAAGAATGTGTCAAGATGGGGCATTTCTCCTATATTGGTAATGCGAAAATCGGGAAAAATGTGAATATTGGTGCCGGAACCATTACCTGCAATTACGATGGTAAGTTCAAGCATCCGACTGAGATCGGTGAAAATACATTTATTGGCAGCGACACAATGTTGGTTGCGCCATTGAAAATTGGCAAAAATGCCAAAACCGGGGCAGGCTCGGTGGTAACCAAAGACATACCGGATGACACGCTGGTGTACGGTGTGCCCGCCCGCCCAAAAGAGAGAAAGGAATAACGTGACGGAACCTATTTTGCTGGGAGTCCTTTGGGCAGTTTTTTTCATACTTACTCTGGTCTCCTCAGCTGCCAAATCATCATTCACCCATGTTCGCTTACCATGGCTGCTCAGTCTGCGTTTCGAGAGCCCAGTCAAGGTCGATAAAACTATCGCGCTGATCGAGAAACAGGGCTTGCGGACAGCTCTACGCTTAGGGCTTGTGATCGCCCATTACCTGCTGGCTGGCGTTACGGTTTTATTGCTTGCCCGCCTTGTAAAAATGGAAAACATTTGGTTGACACTGTTGATTTTATTGCTGGTCTTTGTGGTTGTCACGGCTTTCGAATTTCTTATTGAACGAAAAATCCTGGCTGCGCCTGAAAAGGCGGCTCTGGCATGGACGGGTCCTGCTGGTGTGATCAGCGCCCTGGTATCCCCTTTCACCAAATTGATGACCGCGATTTTGGGCGAATTTGCTGAAAAAGTGACCCTTTCTGTGACGGATGAGACCCTGCGGGATTGGGTTGAACAGGAACAACCTGAAAGCACTCTGGACCAGGGTGAGAGGGAAATGATCTACTCAATTTTTCATTTCAGCGAAACCATGACCAAAGAGATCATGGTCCCACGGATGGACGTCTTGGCACTGGATGTGAACACCACCATCCGGGAAGCCAGACAGGAATTTATTTCAGCCGGGCATTCACGGGTACCGGTATACGATGACACGATCGACAATGTGATCGGTCTGCTGTATGCCAAAGACTTACTGGCTGTTGTGGATGGGGATGATACCATCTTGAACCAACGCCACCTTGTTCGGCCCGCGTATTTTGTGCCTGAAGCTAAAAAAGTGGACGAACTGCTCACGGAAATGCAGTCCCGCGGGGTGCATATGGCTCTGGTAGTTGATGAATATGGCGGTGTGGCAGGGGTTGTCACGCTGGAAGATATCGTGGAAGAGATCGTCGGAGAGATCCGCGATGAATATGACCAGGGCGAAGTTCAACTTTATGAAAGATTACCCGAAGGCGGCTATCTGATCCAGGGACGCGCCACCATTGATGAGTTCAATGAAATCACTGGTCTGGACCTCTCGGACGAATATGCGGATACCCTCGGGGGTTACATCTATGGGCAGCTTGGTAGGGTTCCGCAGCCCGGTGAAGTGGTCAGGAACGATAATTTCGATTTTACAGTTGAAGAGGTGGTTGCCCGGCGTATCCTAAAGGTAAAGGTCCAGAAAATCCCGGAACCGGAATCTACCACTGAGGAGATATCCCATGACAAAGTTGGCACTTGAGCTCAAACAAGCCTTGGTTGAAAAGGCTTGTCTTTATCAAAAGCGCGCATACATCCCCTATTCACACTATGCTGTTGGGGCTGCTGTTCTGATGGAGGACGGTCAGATTTATGGCGGTGCAAATATTGAAAATTCAGCTTATCCTTCCGGTCTTTGCGCTGAACGAGTGGCGATTTTCAAGGCTGTTTCAGAGGGAAACCGCCAGATCAAGGGGATCGCGGTGGTCACCAGCAATGGCGGCTCCCCCTGCGGTGCATGTCGTCAGGTGATGCGCGAATTTGCCGCACTGGATATGCCGGTCATATTGGCAAATGAGCAGGGTGAGATCGTGTTTGAGAGTACCATGGATGGTATCCTGCCGCGCTCGTTTGGCCCGGAAGACCTGGAGATTTAGAGCAGGTCTAATGATGACCAAGGAAGCGAGATCGTATCGCGCGCAGGGGTTAGTGATCCGCCACCGTGAATTCGGAGAGGCGGATCGTATTTTAACGCTCTATACGCTCGAAAAGGGCAAGCTCCAGGCTATCGCCAAAGGAGTAAGAAAGCTTAAGAGCCGCAAAGCCGGACACCTCGAACCGTTCAGCCAGGTTGCGCTGCAGTTAGCCAAAGGACGCAACCTCGAAGTGATCACCCAGGTCGAAACCATACGAAATCTTTCCAATATCCGCGAAAACCTAAAGCTGACAGCTCTGGCTGCATATGTATTGGAGTTGTTGGATCGTTTCACCTACGAAGAAGGTGAAAACCGGGCGTTGTATAACCTGGTGGTCGAAACGCTTTCCCGCCTGGATGCCGGTGTCTCACCCGCCCTGGTGGTGCATTACTATGAAGTACATCTAATGGATATTCTGGGCTTCAAACCCCAGCTTCAGCAGTGCGTGATCTGCGGGTCGGACATCCAGCCGGAAGATCAATATTTTTCCGCCAAGCTTGGGGGTGTGATCTGCCCAAACTCGTTATCCAGCGACCCCTCTGCCTGGTCTGTGAGCATGAATGCCCTACGATACCTGCGATTTTTCCAACGGTCCCCCTGGCCTCAGGTAAAAAGCCGTACCATTCCAGAGGAAGTCGACCGCGAATTGAGCAAGTTGATCGAGAAATATCTGACTTACCTGCTCGAATATAGTCTCAAAACCCCTGGTTTTCTGGATGCAGTTTCGTAAGCGGACTGTAGGGAAGGTTCTCGCACCCTTCCGTCCATAAGTTTGTTGACTATAGTCGACAAAAACTATGAAATCACCAATCTCTTCGATTATGACCGATAAAAAAGTGATTGTTATGCTTTTTCTCTAGTGTCACATTTTTTTATCGGTGTAGGATACGGCTGCCACGCTGACCCGCCTTTCGAATTAGCCGTTCCTGCGAGACCGTGGCAGATCTCCCCTAAAAAGAACTTCGCCGTCGGGTTCTACCCTAACCAGGGTTGGTAATGGAACCCAGGCCACAAAGCGGTGATGTATAATCAAGCGGATAAATACTGAGGTGTTATATGAACCAGGGATTAGATTTTCAGTCAATCATTTTCAACTTACAAACCTACTGG
>ENA-UOXR01000764-UOXR01000764.1-bioreactor-metagenome-genome-assembly--contig:-NODE-764-length-37180-cov-22.921401_pt1 | contig 37180 bp, 27 predicted proteins | sample MGYA00238164_ERZ764825 | MGnify/ENA primary metagenome ERZ764825 (study PRJEB28920, sample SAMN05720171) | bioreactor metagenome | isolation source: Anaerobic biogas reactor | place: USA:Washington... | reverse complement strand
GGTGCGATCAAGGCGGTCAAGAAACTGCAATCATTTCTCGGGGATATCCATGATTGCGATGTATGGATCGCGAATCTTGGAACGTTCATCGAGCAGGAGCGGAACCGGACCATCGCGTATTTCGGGCATGCCCAGCCGTTCAACCGGTTCAAGCCCGGACTCGAGTTCCTTCGCGCCGAGCGGGCGAACCACCGTCGGCAGGTCTTCGCCGAACTCGTCGAGTATTGGCAACGCCTCGACGAAGAGCGGTTCTGGAGCGACCTGGAGACGATGCTGGAAACGTACATAGAGATCGCCCCGCGACCCAACCACGACAAACCGGATGAGCCGATCCATGGCACGGAAGAAGAGACCGAAGACGATAGCCCTTCTCAGTGACGTTCACGGCAACCTGCCCTCGCTGGAGGCCGTGCTCGAGGACGCGGCGCACCATGGCGCCGCCGAGATCTGGAATCTTGGGGACATGCTCGGATATGGGCCGTTTCCCAACGAGGTCCTCGGGCGGCTTCGCGAGGTGGCAAAGGTCAATATTGTGGGCAACTACGACCGCAAAGTGCTCGATTTCTCGCGCAAGCGCGATAAATGGAAGCGCAAGAAGCCTCCGGCCAAGTATACGGCGTTTCAGTGGAATGATGCCCATCTCGATGCCGCCGGCAGGGACTTTCTCGGGTCACTTCCGGAGCAGGCTCGCCGCACGGTCGGCGGACTCGAAGTGCTGCTGGTGCACGGCAGCCCGGCCTCGATCGATGAGTTGCTGAACTCTGATACGTCCCGACAGCGCTTCAGCGAGCTGGCCCGGTTCGCCCAGGCAGATGTCGTGGTCTGCGGGCATTCGCACGATCCGTTCGTCCGTCACATCGACGATGTATGGTTCGTCAACCCAGGCAGCGTGGGGCGGCCGGAAGCCGGCGACTGGCGGGCCTCGTATGCGTTGCTGGAGTTCTCCGACGGGAATCTGAAGGTGGGGCACCGTCGCGTCCCGTACGACATCGACCGGGTGGCCCGTGCCGTTCACGCCGCAGGACTGCCGGGAGAATTTATCGATGTGTTTCGTAAGGGAAGAAGCCTCGATCAGCTTCAGGACGATGTATCGGCGGGAACGGGCTGGGACGACAAACGTTTGGAGGCTGTCCTGGCCTTGGCGACGGACTGTCAATACGAGCGCGAACACACGCATCAGGTGACGAGGCTGGCTCTGGAGATGTTCGACGCCCTCAAAGAAATCCATCAGATGGGCTCTGAAGAGCGGTTCCGACTTCACTGTGCGGCACTGCTGCATGACATCGGCTGGGTGGAAGGCCCCCAGGGGCACCACAAAACGGCGATGAAGCTGATCGTGTCCGATCCCCGGCTTCCTTTTCGGCGGTCGGAACGGCAGATGATCGCACTGATTGCCCGCTACCATCGGAAGGCCCTGCCGGATGTGCGTCACAAGTACTATGGGAACCTCAGCGACGCCGAACAGTATTGCGTGCGGGTACTGGCGGGCATTCTCCGGGTAGCCGACGGTCTCGACCGCAGCCACAACCGCATCGTACGAGGCATCGCGTGCCAGGCGTCGGATCGGAAAATCGTCATGACCTGCGACGTGCGGGGCCCGGCCGATGCGGAACTGGCCGCGGCGGCGAAGAAGGCCGACCTCTTCAGGGAAGCCTTCGGACGACCTCTGGAGCTGAAGGTGACCAGCAAGCAGGGATGACGCCATTTTGGGCTGCGGCGTGGATCGAGCAGGTTGATTATGGCCACGACAGATGACAGAGCGAAGACGCCGGGGCTGGCCGAGATCATGGCGGTCGTTGACATCGGCTCCAATTCCATTCGCATGATGGTCGGCCAGGTGTTGCCCGACGGCCGGGTCCAGATCCTCGAACGACTCCGACGGGCCGTGCGCCTGGGGCAGGACGTGTTCCGCAGCGGTCAAATCCGCGCCGAGACTCTGCGAATTGCCGTGGGGATCCTGCGGGATTACCGTCACGTCCTGAACACGTACGGGGTCCATCGCGTTCGTGCGGTGGCGACCAGCGCCGTGCGCGAAGCCACCAACGGAGACACCTTCGTCGATCGCGTCCTGATGGCCGCCGGACTGGAAGTCTCGATCATCAGCGTGACTGAAGAAGGGCGGCTCACCGTCTCGGCGGTGCGCGAAGCGGTGGGGGAGAAGCTGCTGGGACGAGGCAAGGCCCTGGTGGTCGAGGTCGGAGGCGGCAGCACCGTGCTGAACCTGCTCAGTCGGGGGGAGATCACCGCGTCGCAGAGCCTGCCCACCGGCTCGGTCCGCATGCAGGAAGTGCTGGCGACGACGGGGGAGCGGGCCGGCCAGGCCGCTCGTCTGATTCAGGGGCAGGTCGCCAGCGCGATCTCCGCCTTCCGCAGCCTTCTACCGCTCAAGAGCGTTCAGACCTTCATTGCCGTCGGTGGCGATGCACGATGGGCGGCGGCGCAGGTCGGCAGGCCTCTGGGCGCTGACCGCCTCGAAGCGGTGTCGGCCGAGGCCCTGGGCAAGCTGCTCGATCGCTGCCGGCCCCTGACAGCCGATGAGCTGGCGCGCTCCTATCAACTGCCCTATACGGATGCTGAGACGATCACGCCGGCCCTGCTGGTCTACCAGGTCCTACTGGAGGCGACGCGGGCCAAGCGGATGATCGTGACCGATGTGTCCATGCGCGACGGTCTGCTCCTGGAGTTGGCGCGTGATGCCGCCGGCACCAAGGACGACGCGGCGTATCGAGAGATCATCCAGTCGGCCCAGGGCATCGCACAGAAGTATCAGGTGGATGTCAGTCATGCCGAGCAGACGCGTTCGCTGGCGGTGCAACTGTTCGATCAACTGGCCGGCGAGCACCGCCTGGCGGAACGTCACCGGCTCCTGCTGGAGGTGGCTGCCATCCTGCATGAGATCGGGACCTTCGTCGCCAGCCGGGCCCATCACAAGCACAGCTTCTACCTGATCGCCAACTCGGAAATCGTCGGGTTGACGCAGGACGAACTGGCCGTGGTGGCCAACGTGGCACGCTACCACCGTCGCAGCCGACCGAAACCTTCGCATCTGGATTACATCTCTCTGCCGCGGGAGCGTCGGATGATCGTGAACAAGCTGGCGGCGTTGTTGCGCGTCGCCGAGTCGCTGGACAGCAGCCGGACACAGCAGATTCAGACGCTTCGATCGCGCATCGACGGAAATGGTCTGGTCATCCTGGTCAAGGCCAGCGGAGACTACACCCTCGAACGCCGGGCCCTGGCCGACGCGGCGGACATGATGCTGGACATTTATGGTTTGGACGTGCGTCTGGAAGAGGCCGCTCGGCTGTGAGACGCCTCGATGGAACGGTGGGAAGAGTGCTATGGCGAAGAAAGCCCTGAAGGCATCGGAGTTCCTCATCAATCGCGAACTGAGTTGGCTCGAGTTCAACAACCGTGTCCTCCAGGAAGGGCGCTCGCGGGATGTGCCGCTGGGGGAACGACTGAAATTCCTGGCCATTGTCAGCTCCAATCTCGATGAGTTCTTCATGATTCGAGCGGCGGGGCTCAAGCAGCAGAAGGCGGCCGGTCTGCGCAAGAGAGACCCCAGCGGCCTGACGGCCTCGCAGCAGTTGCTTCTCATCGGCGGCAAGGTCCAGGAGATGGTGGCTCAGCAGACAGCCGCCGTCGCCGAGGTGCTTGGAGAACTCAAGGGCCACGATTTCCACCTGGTTCGGCGAGAGGAATGGACGTCGCCGCAGCGTCAGTTCCTGGCGCGCTTCTTCGCCACAGAGATGTTGGCGGTGCTGACGCCGCTGGCGGTGGAGGACCTCGATCCATGTCCTCTGTTGCCGGGGCTGCAACTGTTCGTCGCTCTGATGGTCTGTACCTCTCGCATCGGTCCGTCGTCGCAGAAGCTGGTGGTGATTCCCGTCCCCGGCTCGCTGCCCCGATTCGTGAACGTGCCCGCCGAGAAGGGGGTCTATGTCGCGCCCTTGGAGGAGATCATCATCGACAATGCCCGCGCAATGTTCGGTGGGTGCAGGATCGGCGAGGCCGCGGTTTTCCGCATCACGCGTGATGCCGATGTGTCTATCCAGGAGGACGAGGCGGCAGACCTGCTCAGCACGGTCCAGGACGCTGTGCACGCCAGGCGGCATCGCGGTGTGGTCCGTCTGGAGATTAGCGCCGGGCCCGATCCGCGCATCCAGCAGTGGCTCACTTCGACGCTGCGGCTGCTCCGGCATGACGTGTACGAGATCGACGGCCTGCTCGATGCGCGGGCCCTGATGCAGTTGATCGACATTCCCCCGGTGCAGGACCTCTGCGCCGGCGAATGGCCCCCGCAGGAGCCGGCGGATCTGATCGGCGCCGAGGAACTCTGGCCGGCGATCCAGGAACGGGACGTAATGCTGTTTCACCCCTACGAGCGATTCGATCCGGTCGTCGAGCTGGTGCAAACGGCGGCCGAGGACCCGGCCGTCCTGGCGATCAAGCAGACTCTCTACCGGACCAGCGGGCAGTCGCCCGTCGTCGGCGCCCTGGCCCGGGCCGCGGAGAACGGCAAGGAGGTTACCGTCCTGGTCGAGCTGAAGGCGCGCTTCGATGAGGCCAAAAACGTCAACTGGGCCCGGCAGTTGGAGGATGCCGGATGTCACGTGATCTACGGCATTGCGGGGCTCAAGACCCACGCCAAGGCCCTTCTTGTAATTCGTCGCGATGCGGCCCGCATTCGCCGGTACGTCCATTTGGGCACGGGCAACTACAACGACCGGACGGCCAGGCTCTACTCCGATATCGGCCTGATGACCTGTGACGACGAACTGGCGTCGGACGTTGCGGCGTTCTTCAATCTGCTCACCGGGCTCTCCGAGGCGGTCGAATGGCAGCAACTGGTCATCGCGCCCACAGACCTGCGCACAAGACTGACTGAACTGATCGAACGCGAGATCCAGGTCTCGACGCCGGATCGGCCGGGCCTGATCATGGCCAAGATCAACTCGCTCGAAGACAAGGGCATTTGTCAGGCCCTGTACGAGGCGAGCCGGGCAGGCGTGGATATCCGACTCAATGTTCGAGGGATCTGTTGTCTCCGGCCCGGCGTCGACGGGCTCTCCGAGCGGATCGCTGTCCGCTCGATCGTGGACCGGTATCTCGAACACGCTCGGATTCTCTATTTCGCCAATGGCGGCCATGAGGAAGTCTATCTCAGCAGCGCCGACTGGATGAGACGGAATCTCGACCGGCGGCTTGAACTGCTGTTTCCCGTTCGGGACGCACGGATTCGGCGGCGTCTCGTCGGCATTGTCAAGACGTTCTTCAGAGACAATGTCAAGGCCTGGGACCTGCTGGAAGATGGGCAGTACCGTCGCGTCGTGCGCAAGGGACGTGCCGTCCGAGCTCAGGAGGTATTCCATCATGACGCCGTGACGGCGGCGCGGTCGGCGGAGCACGCGAGCCGTCAGTTTCGGCCTCTGATGCGGCCAAAGTGACGCGCCGTTCGCTTCGGTGATCTCCTTTTGTCGGAACCGGTGGCTCGTGGATTCGTATGGTTCTGTTGTGAATTTCCCACGCGATCGCGGTGATGATCGAACGATGTTGGCCGGGGAGGCATATGGCCGCCAGGAAACTCTGTACGCTTGTCAAAAAAGGCATCCACAAGGAGCATCCGGAGGCGTATAAGGAGTTGCTTCGTGGCGCCAGGTACGCGTGCAAGAGATGTGGACGGGCTGCCGCCAGGGCCAAATGCCTCTGCAAGCCCACGAAGTTCTGATCGTATTATAGGGCGTTTCGTTTCCGTTTGTTCCCCAAGGGCTCATTTTCCACCCGCCGGCATTCCAGCTTTGCAGAAATATCGCCGCATCGGCCTGTCCGGCTCCGCAACGGCGGTTCTGCAATCAAGTCGGCGTGCCGATCGGTCGATGCTACGGCTGAACCGTGACCTACTTGGAGATGCAACGAATGGATGATCACAACGAACGCCGACAGGAGAAGCGATTGGGCTACCAGTGGCCGGTCTGGTTCAGCGAGGACTTCACCGAGACGCTGTCTCAGGGGCTGATGATCGATGTTTCCAGTGGGGGCATCGGGTTTAGCTGCGAGCCCGGCAAGGAGTGCCCGCGGGAAGGCCAACATCTGACGGTCCGCTTCAGCATCCCGCGATTCGAAGGCGACGATCCGACGGCCACGGTCAGCATCACTCGTACGGGCGAGGTACGCCGGGTCGAGCGAACCGCGGCCGGGGTGTGCGCGGTGGGCATCGAATTCGATACTCCGCTCGGTCTGCGACCGGCGGAGGTCAGTTCGCTCAATGCCATGTGCGGCAACCGCCCTGGGGTGTAGCAGGTCGCATCGGTCTGCTGATGACGGACCGATGCCCTTGGGCCGAACCATCGCGACTTTGCCGAGAACTAACAGGACGCTAACGCTCGTTTAGCAATCCCCCCGTAATATCCACGGAGTGGTCCGATCCCTTTGGATGGGGAGGGACCCGCCGAAACAAGTCTTTTTGCAGGGTTGGACGACGCCCTGCGGGAGCAGGCAACGTGGATACGCAGTTCAACGTCTTCGAGATTCTCCGAATCGCTGAGGAGATCGAACACAAAGCAGCGAAGTTCTATCTGAGGGCGGCCGGGCGGTTTGCCGACGCGAAGCGACGAGACCTCTGCTACGATCTTGCCTCCTGGCGGGTCAAGCACGAGCGCGCCTGGATCCGTCTGCGACAGGAATACTCTGACAAGACGGGGGAATTCGGTACGTTCGATCCGGACAACTACGTTCGGTCCAATCCCCAGGTGATGGCAGGGTTGCCGTGGTTTGGTCCCGGCTGTGGTTCTCCGCACGGACCCACGGGTTGCGAAACCGCAACGCAGATTGTTCGCGATGCCCTCCGAAGGGCCGAAGCGGCGTGGATCTTCTACCACGGTCTCAAAGAGTTCGCCTGCGACCCGGGCGTTCAGCGCATGATCGACGCGATGATCGCTGAGGAAGACCGCCACATTCGCCAATTGAACCGGTCTCTCGACCAGATGCTGGGGGGATCGGGCGATTCTGATCGACGGGCCCACTCCGATTCCGCCGGTATGGCCAACCATCCTTGAGCTTGACCCCACAGGCCCGCAGTCGGCCACCCTGGCGCTCTCGACACGACCGCGATTGGACACCCCCTCCAGAAGGCCCAGGCTGCCATAGGCGCCCTGTCCATCGACAACCGTGCGGCGGCGTCGAAAGGCCCACAAGATACTTGCCTCTCATCCGTACCGTTTCTCTGGTAAAGCAGGTCGACGCGTTGGCCGATATGGACCCCTGAAAGAGACTTCCCTTTCATAAAGCAGCTCCTGCTTCTGGACCGGCAGGAGCTGTCTTTTCTTCCTCGATGGCGCAGAGATCTATTTCTGTTTGTCTTCTTCTTTCTTGCTGCCGCCGAGCAGGCCGCCGAGACCGTCGACGATACTCTTGCCGGGTGTCTTGACGGCGTCTTTCAACTGATCCGGCACCTTGTCGCCCAGCTTGTCGCCGAGTTGCTCCTGGAGCTTGCTGTCGATCTCTTTCTGGAGGCGGTCTTTGCCGGCCTTGACGAGGGCCTGTTTGAATTCCTCGCCCAGCCCCTTCGTGTCGAAGACCAGGCGCGGTGATGTGATCGGGCCGACGACGCGGATCGTCGTACTCAGTTCGTTCATGACGGCCAGGACCTCCGAGGTCTGCTCGGCCCCAAGTCCGAGAACGCCTTTGCCCTGTCCCTTGGCCTTGAGGTCCTTCAGGTTCACGTTGATGGTCAGATCGACGAGTTCTTTGGTCAGTTGCCCTGTGAAGGTCCCCGATGCCGCTCCGGAATCAAATGCAATGCCGGAGTCCTCGCCAAGTCCGGTCTGGATCTTGCTCAGATCGAAGCCCTCGAACGTGCCGCTGACCTGAGGCGCTCCGGTCGAATAGTCCACCTGAGTCTTCAGGGCGGCCGGGGTCTCGTGCGAAGTCAGTTCCAGTGTGATCGGCTCGCCGAGCACCTCCGGTGCATCGCTCAGGTTCGTCAGGAGGACGGCGCTGTTGCCGAACAACTCGCTTGGCAACGCCACCTTGTCTGCCAGGATGCGCTTGGCGAGCATGGTGACAGTCGGAGTGGTTGCCGCCTTTGCCTGAAGGTACTCCAGATAGGAGTCGGGCGGCTGCGTCGTATCGACGGGGGCCTCGTCCTTGCCCTGTGGCAGCCACTTGCGGAGTTGCTCCAGTTGCTCCTTGAGTTTCCTGGCGTCCTTGACGTACTTCTCGAGCTTGGCGATATCGTTGGCGTCTACGGCGTAGCCGTTCGGGTCGAAGGGCTCTTCCTCCGCCCCTGGGACTTCAAGCACCTCGCCGGGCGTCTGTCTGGCCTGGTTGAACTGCATGCCCGAGACCTCGACGTTCTCCATCACAAGGCGACCGAGCAAAAGGTCGTAGATGCTGGCGCTGGCGGCCATCTTCTCGACTGCCACCTGGTTCTGCGCGGGCTCCTGTGCGTTGGTAACCTGCAGGCCCTCAGCCGAGACGCTGCCTCCCAGCAGTGAGATTCCCAAGTTGCCGAGGTTTACCTCGGCCCCATTGGCTCGCGTCAGGGTCTGCGTGGCGTAGTCCTTGACGGTGGTGTTTTGCAGAAAGTGTGCCGCCGCGAAGAACGCCCCGAGCACGATGATCGCCAGCACGACGCCCGCCTTGCGGATGTAACGGGTCTTGACGAACATGCTCTTGACGTCCTTGGCCCGTTTGCCGATCAGGAGGCGGTCCAGGATCCGGACCCAGGTCTTGGAGTAGTAGGTGCGGAACTTCTCCGATTTCTCATCGGCCTTGACCATCATCCGGCGAAAGTTGATCACGGCAAAGGCCAGTGCCAGACCTGCAATCGCCCCGATCACCGGGCCGATCACCAGCGCTCCGGCCAGAGCATACCGGCTGAAATCCGTCATGCCGATCACCGGAATCGACGACAGCGTCTGGAGAAGGCCGGCAAAGTGGTCCTGGACGTATATGCCGACGTGGTACAGCAGCGGCGCGGCCGCTAGGGCCGCCGCTTTGCCGATGCCCAGCGATAGCAGGAACAGACCCAGGTGCACGTTGAGTATGAGCACGACGACGACCAGTGCGGTATGCAGGCCCGACCAGCCCGGCATCAGACCGGTCCAAAACCCGATCATGACTGACAACAGAATCAGCGGCGGAGCCACGCTGCCCCGAAACACGGCCAGCAGTTTCTTGATGAACCCGGGAAGAAGCATCGTTCGGCCTCCCTGCAATCGATTGGTTTTTCTTACCCCCGTAACAACGGACCTATAGTCAGGCTGATTATACCGGAGCCCGCGGCTTTCAGGCAAGGCAATTTGGCCCTGTCCAAAATCCGCCCGTATGCCGACTACGCCGGCGATCGGTGGCAGGTAGCGGGCCGGGAAAGCCCTTGCCAGTGTCGGCGGCCCCTGGTATGCTCTGGGGATTCGTTTCGTCGATAGCAGGTGCAACGCTAACTCTTTGTTATGGGAAGGTGCGATGAGTCATCCGGGGTTGTCGAAACTTGATGAATTGTGCGTCAATACGATCCGTTTTCTGGCCGCCGACGGGGTGCAGAAGGCCAAGTCGGGCCATCCCGGGATGCCGATCGGCATGGCGCCGGCGGCCTACGTGCTGTGGACGCGGCACATGCGATACAGTCCGGCCAATCCGCTCTGGCACAACCGCGACCGTTTCATCCTCTCCGGCGGGCACGGCAGCATGCTGCTCTATTCGCTGCTGCATCTGACCGGCTACGACATGAGTCTGGATGATCTGAAGAGCTTCCGCCAGTGGGGCAGCAAGACGCCGGGACACCCGGAGTACGATCCGTCGCTGGGCATCGAGGCAACCACCGGCCCGCTCGGCCAGGGCATCTCAAACGCGGTCGGCATGGCCATCGCTCAGAAGTACCTGGCGAATTACTTCAATCGCGAGGGCTTCCCGATCGTCGACTACAAGGTCTACGTCTTCGCCGGCGACGGCGACCTCGAAGAGGGGATCAGCGGCGAGGCCAGCTCGCTGGCCGGGCACCTGGGCCTGGACAATCTCGTCGTGATCTACGACGACAATCATATCTCCATCGACGGTCCCACCGAGTTGTCTTTCACTGAGGACCGTGCCAAGCGCTATGAGGCCTACGGGTGGTACGTCCAGGAAGTCGGCGGCGACGGCAACGACATGAAACGGTTCGAGAAGGCCCTGATCAATGCCAAGAGCGAGGTGCAGCGGCCGTCGATCATCAAGCTGCGCACGCACATCGCCTACGGGTCGCCGAACATGCAGGACACAGCCGAAGCGCACGGCTCGCCGTTGGGCGAGGAGGAGATCCGGCTGATGAAGGGGCGGTTCGGTTGGGACCCCGACAAGAGCTTCCACGTTCCCGATGAGGTCGTCGCCCACATGCGTGAGGCGGTTGAACGAGGCAAAGAGGCCGAGGAGGAGTGGAATGCCTTGTTCGCGTCGTATGAGAAAGAGTATCCCGATCTGGCGAAGGCGTTCCGCGACGCCGCCGAAGGGAAGCTGCAGGTCAAGGTCGATTCGCTTCTGCCGACGTTCGACGTGAGCAAACCCCTTGCCACGCGACAGGCGTCGGGCCAGGTCCTCAGCGCTCTGATGCCGCAGATGCCGCTGGTGCTGGGCGGCTCGGCCGACCTGACGCCGTCGAACAACACGCAGTTCAAAGGGGCCGAGGACTTCCAGAAGGACTCCCCCGGCGGCCGCTACATCCGCTACGGCGTGCGCGAGCACGCCATGGGCGCAATCCTCAACGGGATCAACATCTCGGGTCTGTTGCGCGCTTACGGCGGGACGTTCATGGTCTTCTCCGATTACATGCGGGGCGCGGTTCGCGTGGCGGCCCTGTCGAAGTATCCGTCGATTTACGTCTGGACGCACGACAGCATCGGGATCGGTGAGGATGGGCCGACGCACCAGCCGGTGGAGCATTTCGCGGCGTTGCGGGCGATCCCCAATCTTCTCGTCTTCCGCCCGGCCGACGCCAATGAGACTGCCCATGCGTGGAAGCATGCCCTGGAGCATCAAGACGGCCCGGTCGCGCTGCTACTGACGCGGCAGGGTGTGCCCGTGATCGATCAACGCAAGTTCGCTTCGGCCGCCAACGTCAGCCGGGGCGCCTACATCCTCACCAGCCGGGGCAAGCCCGATGTGGTTCTGTTGGCTACCGGCTCGGAAGTCGCGATTGCGCTCGAAGCGGCCAAAATGCTCGAAGCCGATGGCTTGTCCCCGCAGGTGGTGAGCATGCCGTGCTGGAAGCTCTTCGAGAAGCAGGACGACAAGTACAGGAACTCGGTGATCCCGCGCGACGTCAAGGCCCGCGTGGCTGTCGAGGCCGGCATCGAGATGGGTTGGCGCAAGTGGCTCGGCGACGACGGTGTCTTCGTGGGCATGACGGGGTTCGGCGCCTCAGCGCCGGGCAAGGTCTGCTTCCAGGAGTTCGGCATCACCGCCGAGAACGTCGCCGCTGCCGCCAGAGACCTGGTCAAGCGGCTCAAAGAAGAAAATTGATCGGGCTAAGTCGCGGGTCGAATGAGAATCCTCTGCGGGCGTGCTACTGACGGGTGGCACGCCCGTCTTGCATACGATGGACGTATGGATGGACGACTATGATTCGCATCCGCTGCATCACCAGTTCTGCTCTGCCGTTGGCGCGGGATCGCATCGCCCAGGTCAGGCATATCTTCACCGAGAATTTCCCGAAGCTGGCCGGCTATGCCGAGAGGATTCCCGATCTCCTGACCGATCCGATCAAGCACGAATACCAGACGGCGCTGATCGTCTCCGAGACCGGCCTGGGCAGGGTTACGGGGTTCGTCCTGTTGCTGCATTTCCCCTCCATCGGCAGTTCGTTTCTGGACTTCATCGCGGTGCGGAAAGAGCAGTGGGGCGGCGGGCTTGGCAGTGCTTTGTATGAAGCAGCCCGCGAATACTGTCACGGGCTATCGTCGCGGGGCCTGTACCTTGAAGTCCAGCCGGACGATCCGGCGCTCACGCCCGATTCGGCCGAACTGGCCCAGAGCCGCAAACGGATGCGATTCTACGAGCACTATGGCGTTCGGCCGATCGTCGGGACCGCCTACCACGCGCCGGCCGGCGAACCGGCCACCACGGCGTACCTGCTGTTCGACCCGCTGGATCGGACGTCGTCCTTGTCGCGCGCCGAGGCCCGCAAGGCCGTGCGGGCGATCCTGGAGAACCGCTTCGGGCACATTGTGGACGCGCCGTATATCCAGCGCGTCGTCGAGTCGTTTGCAGACGAGCCCGTACAACTGCGGCCCCCGCGATACGTCAAGACGACCGATCACGGACGTCCGATCACGACCGGCCGCATCGAGCCGTCCTTTGCGCTGGTTATCAGCGACAAGCACATCATCCATCACGTGCGCAGCCGTGGCTACTTCGAGCGGCCGGCCCGCGTTGGGGCGCTGCGCGAGGCGCTGCTGCCTCTGAATGTCTTCGCGTCGGTGGCGCCTCGGCATTTCAGCGAACAGGCCATTCTGGCCGTTCACGACCCGCGCTTCGTCCACTACCTCAAGGTCGTCTGCACGAAACTGGAGACGGGCCGCCCGGTATATCCGGACACGTTTCCCGTCCGCCGGCCCGACCGCCGGCCGCGCGATCTTCCCGTCCAGGCGGGCTACTACTGCATCGATTCGTGCACGCCGCTGGACCGCAACGCCTATCTGGCGGCGCGGGCGTCGGTGGATGTGGCGATGACCGCGGCGGAGGAAGTGCTGGCCGGGACGCTGGTTGCCTACGGGCTGTGCCGTCCGCCGGGACACCACGCCGAACGTAAGGTCTACGGCGGATTCTGCTATTTCAACAACGCCGCGATCGCCGCGCATCATCTCTCCCGGCACGGTCGCACGGCTATTCTCGACATCGACTTTCACCACGGCAATGGCACGCAGGACATCTTCTACGCCCGTAGCGACGTGTTGACCGTCTCGATTCACGGCCATCCCGACCATTCGTTCCCGTACTTCAGCGGCTTCTCGGCCGAGACCGGGGAAGGGCCCGGCCTTGGATTCAATCACAATTTCCCGCTGCCGCCGAATACGGACGACGCTGCCTATGTCAAGACGCTCGACAAGGCCCTGTCGCGCATCGACCGGTTCCGGCCGGACTTTCTGGTCGTCAGTTTCGGTCTGGACGTGCTCGGCGGCGACCCCACGGGAACGTTCCTGTTGTCGACCGACGGCATGCGGACCATCGCGCAGCATCTGGCCCGTCGCAACTATCCGATGCTCGTCGTCCAGGAAGGCGGTTACAATCTCCGCAACCTCAAACGAGGTGTCGTGGCCTTCTTCGGCGCGTTGGCCGAATCACGCCGATAAATCGCCGCTATCGGAACGGTCGAAATGGACTCGCTCCGGCCAGCGGTGTTGGGTATACTGCGCTGCACGAACTGTATGGATCTCTCGCGGGACAAGGTGGTTTCGCAGGCGATCTCCCGGCTGGGGGCGGTCCCGAAGGGGGCCGTTCAGGTCGAGGGGACATGGGGGTCCTTTGCGCGCCTGCTGGCTGCCCACCTCGCCCGGACGTTGAATCGTCCGATTCTGTACATCTGCCCCCACATCGACGACGCCGACCGGACGGTGGATGACCTGCGGACGTTCGAGGCTGGACGGGTCGAGCTGTTGCCGGCCTGGGAAGGCGAGGAGGAGCTGGCCGACGCCACCGATGAGACCCGCGCCGAGCGGCTGCGGATCGTCTCCCTGATGACCGGCAGCGACAACGCCCTTCGCCGAGGTGGGCTGATCGTTGCGCCGGTGCAGGCGTTGTGCCAGCCGGTGGCCAAGCCGGCGTCCATCGAGGCCGGGTCGCTGCATCTGAAGGCCGATGCCGCCGTCGATCCGGAGCAGGTCGTCGAGTGGCTGGTCAACAACAGCTTCGAGCGGGTCGATGCCGTGGATATGCCGGGTCAGTTCGCGCGGCGGGGCGGCATCGTCGATATCTACGCTCCCCTGACCAGCGGGAAAGTTCGTAGGGCGAGCGTCCCCGCTCGCCAGGAGCAGTCGTGCGAGGAGGCACGACCTACGGACGCTCAGGCCATTCGCATCGAGTTTTTTGGCGACACGATCGAGAGCATCCGCGAGATCGATCTCGACACGCAGCGGTCCACGGACGAGATCGCAAGTCTGGGCATCATAGCGGCGACGGCCGGCGCGACGGCCGATCAGCGGGAGCTGTTCGCGAATATCCTGCCGGAGGAGGCCATCGTCGTTTTTGAAGAGCCGTTGGACGTCGAGGAAGTCGCCAAGGTCTATTTGGCTCGCGTCGAGGACGGCGGCCGCCTCTATTCCTGGCCGGACATCCACCAGTCGCTCTCCCGGCTGCCCCAGTTGCACGTCTGCCGGTTCGCCGCCGGTTCGACCGATGGCTCTCTTCGACTGGGCGTCAAGAGCGTTCAGCAATTCGAACGCAAGGCCACCTCGCTCTGGGCCGGACACAAGGCGGCGCTTGAAGAGTTGATTCAGCGGTCCAAAGAGGGCCATCACATTCAGCTCTATTGCGAGAGCCCGGCCGAGATGCACCGCGTCAGTGAGATTGTCAAGGAGATTGATGGCCGGGTGCCGCGCAACTTCGAGCTCTTGCTGGGCTACGTCCACCAGGGATTCGTTCTGGAATCGCTCAACACGATCGTGGTCAGCCATCACGAGTTGTTCGGCCAGTATGCGCCTCGCCGGCGGCAGCGGCCCGTCCGCGCAACGGCCCCGATTGATACGCTGTCCGACTTGCAGCCGGGCGACTTCGTCGTCCACGCCTCGCACGGGATCGGCAAGTACCTCGGCACCGAGACCGTCGATGAGAAGGCCGGCAAGGCTGAGTATCTGACGATCGAATATGCCGACAAGGTCAAGATCCAGGTCGCGGTCGCCAATATCGCCCTGGTGCAGAAGTACATCGGCACCAGCCCGAAGCGCCCGACGCTCAGCAAGGTCGGTTCGAAACGCTGGCAGAAGCAGAAGGAGAAGGTCGCCCAGTCCGTTCGCGACCTGGCCGCCGAACTGCTCGAAATCCAGGCGAAGCGCCAGGCGATGGGCGGCATCGCCTACGACGCAGACTCGAACTGGCAGATGGAATTCGAGGAGTCGTTCCCCTATCAGGAGACGCCCGATCAGATCACTGCGGCCGGCGAGATCAAGGCGGACATGCAGGAGCCGGTGGCGATGGACCGGCTGCTGTGCGGCGATGTCGGCTACGGCAAGACCGAGCTGGCGATGCGGGCGGCCTTCAAGGCGGTCGAGGCGGGCAAACAGGTCGCGGTGCTCGTGCCGACGACGGTGCTGTCGGTCCAGCACGCGCGGACGTTCGCCGAGCGGTTTGCCGACTTCCCTATCGCCGTCGAGGTGCTCAACCGCTTCCGGACGGGCAAGCAGGCCAAGGACATCGTCGCCCGCGCCCGGGCCGGCAAGGTGGACATTCTCATCGGCACGCACCGTCTGCTCAGTGGCGATGTCGGCTTCAAGGACCTGGGCCTGCTGATCATCGACGAGGAGCAGCGGTTCGGCGTCGAGCACAAGGAACGCCTCAAGCGGATGCGGGTCAATGTGGACATCCTGACGATGACCGCCACGCCGATCCCGCGCACGCTGCACATGGCGCTGCTGGGCCTGCGCGACATCAGCTCGCTGACGACGGCGCCGCTGGACCGGCGTAGCATCGTCACGCAGGTGGCCGCCTACCACCCCGAGCTGATCCGCAAGGCGATCTATCGCGAGCTGAACCGCCAGGGCCAGGTCTTCTTCCTGCACAACCGCGTCCAGTCGATCCGGGCCAAGGCGATGGAGATCCAGAAGCTGGCCCCCGACGCACGGCTCGACATCGCGCACGGGCAGATGAGCAAGCGCGAGCTGGAAGATGCCATGGTGAACTTCGTGCTGGGCCGGACCGACGTGCTGGTCTGCACCACGATCATCGAGTCGGGCCTGGACATCCCCAACGCCAATACGATCTTCATCAACGACGCCGACCGCTTCGGGTTGGCGGAGATGCACCAGCTTCGCGGCCGCGTCGGGCGGTACAAGCACCGCGCCTACGCGTACATGCTGCTGCCGAACAGCCGGCCCATCGCGCCGATCGCGGCCAAGCGGCTCAAGGCCATCGAGGAGTACTCGCACCTCGGCGCGGGCTTTCGCATCGCCCTGCGCGACCTGGAGATTCGCGGCGCCGGCAACATCCTCGGCCCCGAGCAGTCGGGCCATATCCAGATGGTCGGCTACCAGATGTATTGCGACATGCTGGCACAGGCGGTCCGGGAGATGAGGAACGAGAAGGTCGAGTCCGCCATAGGCGGACCGACGGCGAATCTCGACCTGGGTTTCTCGGCCGTCATTCCGAAGAACTACATCCCCATCGACCGCCATCGCATGGACGTCTATCGCAAGATCGCCGTCGCCCGAACGCCCGGTGACCTCCAGCAGATCGAAGCGGAACTGGCTGATGTCTATGGCCCGATCCCCGAGGAAACGAAGGGCCTGCTCGATCTGGCCGAATTGCGGATCGCGGCCGCCAGGTGGGACATCCGCAGCATCGTCGCCTCCCAGCCCAACCCACTCAAAGCGGGCGATCTGATCTTCTCGTTCCGCCAGAGCGTCGAGGGCGTCCCGCCCTCGAATCGCGGGCAAGATGCCCGCGCCACGCTGGGGCGCCTCTTCGCCAACGTCAAGGGCACCGTCCACATCGCAGACCCCAAGACCGTCTACCTCCGCCTGGCCCCCGGCTACTTCGAGCCACCAACGCTGACGGTTCTTCTGCGGAAGATGTTCGCAATGACGGAGGAATAGAGGCCTTCAAAGACGCCGGGGCTCAACCTCACGATCCACCGATGCTTCAAGGACTATATGTGTGGACGAACGAAACGGCGTCAGGTGCGTTTTCACGATGCCGTATCCGCATACGACACAATTGACTCCAGTTCCTTCTCATCCTGCTCGTAGGCGTGATACAGGTCCCATCGCAACTGAAGGTCCATCCAGAAGCTCGATGACATGCCGAGGAATTTCTCCAAGCGCAGGGCGGTGCTCGGCGTCATGCCGCGACGGCCGTTGACGATCTCGTTGATTCTCTGGTACGGGACATGAATCGCCTGGGCCAACTGACGCTGTGTCAGCCTCATCGGCTTGAGAAACTCCTCAAGGAGCATTTCTCCCGGATGCGTCGGAGCACGATGTGTCGGTATGCGGATCATCTTGCTGCACCTCTGAATGTCAATCCTCAATGATAATCTACGATCTCAACCTCGTCTGGTTTACCCTCGACCCAGGTGAAGCAGATGCGGTACTGATCGTTGATGCGGACACTGTACTGACCCCTTCTTTCGCCCCTGAGAGCCTCCAACTGATTGCCGGGAGGTATCCTCAACTCGTCCAATGCGTTTACCGAATCAAGTTGATCGAGCTTGCGTCCTGCCATGCGCCACAGATGCTGTGGGCAGATGCGTCGTGTGTGGGGCGTGTTCTTGCCATTGAACACGTCTTCGGTCCCAGGGCTCTTGAACGAACGTATCATGATAACATGATAGCACGGAACCCATGCTAATGCAAGCTGGTTTACCGGCATTTTTTGCCAACACTGCGCTTAGGCTGCTGTATAATGGCCGACTGCCCTTGGATAGGTGCTGTCAGGTATCACCGAATGGGGCTTGGAGACAACTTATGCGTGGGTCGATGTGGGGAGCCATTGTTGTAGGGGCGCTGGTGGTCGGAAGTGTGTGGGCGGGGCACGTAGACGCGATGGAGGTCAAGACCCCGGCCGTCGGGGCCGAGGCCCCGGATTTCGCCATCGTCTTCACGACGAACCATTGTCCAACCGCCCAGGCGTATGAGGACCGCCTGATCCGATTGACCGCCGACCACACGGGCACGGTCCGCATCGCCGACCCCAAGACCGTCTACCTCCACCTGCCCCCCGGCTACTTCGAGCCCCAAACCCTCGTCACCGTTCTGGCCAAAATCCTGAGGGAGAATCCGGCATGAGCAAGACAGCCAGCGAGAAACCGCGCTCTGGACTCAGGGTCTCTCCCCTGACGGGTACTGTTGTGATTCTGATCACGGTCGTGTTCTCTGTCTTCTTCTTCGTCTGGACGCCGACATGTAAGGAGCGGTATAGACCCTCCCGTGCCATCGTGTGTTTGGGGAATCTCAAGACGCTGAGCCTCTTCTTACACATGTATGCCGTGGAACACGAAGGCCGATATCCGCCGGCGGAGCGGTGGTGCGATGTGCTTGTTGGCGAATACGGGGAGCACGAAGACCTGAACAAGGTCTTCCGTTGCCCGGGCGACCCAAAAGGACCGTGCAGCTATGCGATGAACCCCAATGCCGATCTGAATGGCGCTGGCGACGTCGTGCTGCTGTTTGAGAGCAAGCCCGGCTGGAATCAATTCGGAGGGTCTGAGTTGCTGACGACGGAGAACCACAAGGGGCAGGGGTGTAGCGTACTCTTTGTCGATGGTAGCATCCAATTCGTCAAGGCCAAGGAGGTGGACGAACTGAAATGGGGCGATGGCGAGATTGCGGAGGGCGAGTTGGAGAATGTGCCAGGGTCTTCTGAGGGAACTCGCTGAACCACGACTCTGTCATTCCGAGTCCCGATGCACATCAGGATCGAGGAATCTGGCTGCGAGTAAGACGCGCGTATCGCCTATGGCCAGACCCCTCGACTCCACTTCGTTTCGCTCGGGGTGACAAGGACGAGAGCAATGTCGCAGACAGGCAAGGTGGGTTCTCAATCCACGCGTTCAGTGCAAGCAGAAGTTCTGAACCGTCAGGGTGGAAGACGGGTATAATGATGCGACGTTGGTTTGGAGAGCTACTTTTGCCCTTGCCTACCAGGAGAAGACCGATGGACAGGCTCGCTTGCAGATTCATCCTGTTGTCTGTTGTTTTCGCGTTTGTGGCCGTTCCGGCGTGGGGGGCGGAGGAGATCAAGACGCTGGGGATCGGGGCCAAGGCGCCGGATTTCGCCCTTCCGGGGGTCGACGGAAAAGCCCACCGGCTGGCCGACTATGCCGGGGCCAAGGTTCTCGTCATCGTCTTTACCACCAACCATTGTCCCACCGCTCAGGCGTATGAGGACCGGCTGATCCAATTGACCGCCGACTACAAGGACAAGGGTGTGGCGGTGGTGGCGATCTCGCCGAACGACCCGAAGGCGGTCCGCCTGGATGAACTGGGGTATTCCGATCTGAACGATTCCTTTGAGGAGATGAAGATCCGGGCCAAACACAAGGAGTTCAACTTCCCCTATCTGTACGACGGCGAGACGCAGAAGGTCTCGAAGGCGTATGGTCCGGTGGCCACGCCGCACGTGTTCGTCTTCGACGGGGACCGCCGCCTTCGTTTCGTCGGCCGGATCGACGAGAACGAGCGGAACCCCAAAGAGGCAAAGTCCCACGACACGCGAGACGCCATCGAGGCACTGCTGGCCGGCAAGCCCGTCCCGGTGGAGACGACGCGGACCTTCGGCTGCTCGGTCAAGTGGTCCGACAAACGCGATTCGGTCGAGAAGGCCTTCGCCGCATGGGCCAAGGAGCCCGTCAGCCTGGAGACGATCGACCTCGACGGCATCAAGGACCTCGTCAAGAACGACACGAACAAGTTGCGGCTGATCAACGTCTGGTCCACCGCCTGCGGCCCGTGTGTGATCGAGTTTCCCGAGTTCGTTACGATGAATCGGATGTACCGAGGGCGGCCGTTCGAGATGATCGGCCTGAACGTCAATCCGGCCAGCCGGGCGGACGAGGCACTCTCCTTCCTCAAAGACAAGCAGGCGTCGTTTGAGAACTACCATTATGCCGCCGACGACGTCTACGCATTCATCGAGGCGGTGGACAAGGACTGGCTCGGGGCGATTCCCTACACGTTGTTGGTCAAGCCCGGCGGGCAGATCATCTACCGCCACATGGGCCTGATCGATCCGCTGGAGGTCAAACGCGCTATCGTCGGATATCTCGGCCGCACCTACAAGTAGCCTCGAAATCGGCGGGCCGAACCCGCGTCCAATGAGGCCGAATCATCAGCGAGAAGCATTTCGAGCGTCTGCCTGGAATTCTGCCTGCAGGCCGACGCTAACATCCTGTGGCAAATGATGTTGTGAGAGGCATGGGTAGGGCGGAGCGGCCCGCGTAATCTGGCGTCTCGGCCCGGAAACCTGTTGTAGAGGGGCATTCGATCTGATATAAATAAGGTGTTGAGACGTATGGGCTCACGTGGCATGGTGTGTGCGAGGCCCTTGCCGTGGGTTCTGATTGGGTCGGGTGGTACGGTGGTCGGACGGAGGTCCTGACGCGGTGTGTATCTCGATTCAAAAGCTGAAGCGGGGGGTGTGCATGTCTTTCTGCATTTCGGATCAGGTCTACCCACATAGGGACGGTCCATTCCCGCCGGAAGGGGGTGAATCAGCACGTTCTACGTGCACTCCGTGTGCAGGATCGGTCTGGATGAGTCCACGGCGATCGAAATGGGTGGTTTGATGGTGTCGCCTGGCCCGATTGTGGAATGAGGGCATCTCGGCATGTTGCCGGAGAGGCGTCTTCTTGTCGGTGTTCCGCTGTAGGAGGCAAAGCAATGAAGAAGCTATTGTTGGCATGCACCATCGCAGTGGCCTTCAGTACAACGGCGATGGCCTTGGAGATTGCGATTTCTACGCAGGCAAACTGGTGGTCGCAGGCAGCGGCGGACCGGGAGATACAGGAAATCGTTGACAGCGTGACGTCTGTCCCCGTTCTGCGGTTTACTGCAGCGGAACACGATGCCCTTGCCGATTGGGTCGCGGCGCACACAGGGGATGGTGTTCCTGATCTTCTGGTCCTTTGCGGGCAGTGCCCGGCCACAATCTATCCGCCGGGGAATACGCAGCCGGATGGCTCGCTGATCGAGTTGTTCCTGGACGATGGCAACTGCATCATCAACACCGGCGATTGGATCTTCTATTTCGTCAATGGCGCCGGCACCAACGGCACCGCGGCTCTGCCGAACATCATGGATATCCCCAGCATGGAGATGTGGGATGACGATACCCCCGTGACGGTGACCGCCGACGGTGCAAAGTACACTCCGTCGCTGGCCGATTTCTCCACCGACCGCGCCATTCACCTCGATGCTCTGACCAACGACTGGTATGCGGAGTTGATTCTCGCCATCTCCGCCGACGGCAACCGAGCGGAGCCTGTGATTGTCCGCAATGCCGTGACCGGCGGTCGCATCGGTGTCTTCTTCCAGACCTCCGGCCAGGACAACGACCCTCGCGGCGAGGTGATCAGTGAATGGATCAACAACTGGTATCTCAAGGTCGCCGCCGATCCGCGGATTGCGACCAATCCTGATCCGGCCCATGAGGCGACCGACGTCCCTCGCGACGTGGCACTGGGTTGGACGGCGGGGCAATTCGCCACGACCCATGATGTATACCTCGGAACGGTTTTTGACGACGTCAACGATGCCGGCCGGGCCGATCCGAGGGGCGTGCTGGTCAGCCAGGCCCAGAGCGCAACGAGCTACGATCCGGTCGGACGATTCGACTTCGAGACGACATACTATTGGCGTGTGGACGAAGTGAACGCGGCGCCGAGCAATGCCATCTTCAAGGGCAAGGTCTGGAGTTTCACATCCGAGCCGTTTGCATACGTCGTGCCGAATGCCACGGCCACGAGCAACGCTGCGTCCGAAGACGGCGCCGGGCCGGAGAACACGGTCAACGGGTCGGGTCTGAACGCGGACGACCAGCATTCGACCGACAGCACCGACATGTGGCTGGCGACGGCGGGCGATGACCCCGTGTGGATTCAGTACGAGTTCGACCGCGTCTATCAACTGCACCAGATGCTGGTCTGGAACTACAACGTCCAGTTCGAATTGATGCTCGGCTTCGGAATCAACGGCGCGACGATCGAGTACTCGACGGACGGCGCCGACTGGATTGTCCTGGGCGACGTGGAGCTGGCCAGGGGTACGGCCAAGGCCACGTATGTCCACAATACAGAGATCGATTTCGGCGGTGTCGCGGCCAGGTACGTGCGTCTGACCGTCAGCAGTGGCTATGGCACGATGGGCAAATTCGGCCTCAGCGAGGTTCGGTTCACATTCATTCCCGCTCAGGCCAGACAGCCTCAGCCGATCGAGGCCGCCACGGGTGTCGATCCGGGCATGGTCCTCGGCTGGCGTCCCGGCCGCCATGCCGCAGCGCACGACGTCTACATCGGTACCGCCCCCGATGCTCTGGCGCCGTTGGCAACGGTCTCTGACAGCCGGGTCGCGCCGGACAACCTGCAGTATGCCGCGACGTACTTCTGGCGAGTGGACGAGGTCAATGAGGTCGAGGTGGTGAGTCGATGGGAAGGCGACCTCTGGAGCTTCTCCACCACCGCCTACGGCGTCGTCGATGACATGGAGAGCTATACCGACGACGTGGACGGCGGGCAGGCCATCTTCCAGACCTGGATCGATGGCTGGGAGAACGGAACCGGATCGACGGTGGGCTATCTCAACACGCCCTTTGCCGAGCGGACCATCGTCCACGCCGGAAGGCAATCGATGCCTCTGGAGTACGACAACACTGTCGCCGCGAACTACTCCGAGGCGGTGCGGTCGTTCGATTCGGGGCAGGATTGGACCAGGCATGGCGTGCAGAGCCTGGGGTTGTATTTCCGTGGCCGGCCCGACAACAGCGGCCAAATGTACTTGAAGATCAACGGCACCAAGGTTTCATACGACGGCGACGCGGCCGACCTCGCTCGGGCGCTGTGGCAACCGTGGAACGTTGATCTTTTCGCTGTGGCGGCCAATCTGCGCAGCGTCACCGAGTTGACCATCGGCATCGAGGGCGCCGGCGCGAAGGGACTGCTGTATATCGACGACGTTCGCCTGTATCCGAATGCGGTGGAGTTGATCGCGCCGATCGAGCCGGACGCAGCGGGTCTGGTGGCTCGCTATGCCCTGGACGGCAATGCCAACGACAGTTCCGGTCATGGTTACAACGGCTCGCTTATCGGTGCTCCGACGTACGTTTCCGGCGTACAAGGTCAGGCCATCCAGCTCAATGGCGTCGATCAGTACATCGATTTTGGCAACCCGGCCGGCTGGCCGGCCGGTCGCGCGGCCCGATCGATGACCGGATGGGCCAAGTCAAGCGTCGTGGATGCGGGCTGGCGCTGGATTGCCACCTACGGCTCACCCGGCACCGGGACGGCGATGTTCATCGGCATGAACGCGACCGATCTCTATGGCGGGGGCTACGCCGACGATATCATGCTGGCCGATTTCTGGCGGGTGGACGAGTGGCACCATATCGGGCTAACCTACGACGGCGACGTGGCGAAGCTCTATGCCGACGGGATCGAGGTCGCCTCGGCCGCCAAGAACTGGAATCTGACTCGGAGTCGCGCACACATCGGCCGGCAGGTCAATGACGCCGCTGAGTTCTGGGTCGGCGCCGTCGACGAAGTGCGAGTCTACGATCGTGTGCTGTCGGTCGAAGAGATTGCCTGGTTGGCCGGAAGGACCGTGCCGATGCACAAACCGTTCTGATCCGTCCATGCGGGAGCCTCCGTCTGCTTCTGGAGCCCTGGATGTGCATGAAACAGCCTGTCAGCGAAGGGCAGGGCGTGCAGAATCGCCCTGCCCTCCGTTTGTCAATTGGCGATTGCCTTTGGCCCGTCCGGTCGATACATTGGGCGGTGGCACCGAATCCTGTCGGCGGCACATACGAATGGGAGGATGAATGCGCATGAATTCGAGCAATAGAATCTCTTCGGCATTGCACTTCGGCCTGGTCCTGGCTTGCTTCTGCGTCGCTCACCCTGCGGCGACGGCGTCCAATCTGGATGAGACGATTCGCAGGGTCCGTATGGGCACGCTGGTCGTGGAGGCCGAGCCGGGTGTCGAGGTGCGCATCGAGCAACTGCGCCACGAGTTCTGGTTCGGCGCGGCCCTGGCCAACCAGCCGTTTGGCGGGCGGATGGCTCCGGAGGATCAGGCCCATTACCGCCAGGTCTTCCTGGAGAATTTCAATGCCGCTGTGACGGAGAACGCCCTCAAGTGGCACGTGATGGAGCCGCGCCAGAGGCATGTGGACTACTCGGTCGTCGATGGGATTCTCGAGTGGACCGAGCAACATGACATTTCACTTCGCGGGCACAATATCTTCTGGGGGATTTCCAATCGTGTCCCATCGTGGCAGAAGGCCCTTAATGACGACGCGTTGCGCGAGGTCGTCAAGGCCCGAGCCCTGGACATCGGCAAACGCTATCGAGGCCGGTTCTCGGAGTATGACCTGAACAACGAGATGATCCACGGCAACTACTACGAGGAGCGTCTGGGCCCGGAGATCACACGGGACATGGCGGCCTGGGTGCGGCAGGGCGACCCCGATGCGGTGCTGTTCCTGAACGACTACGACATCCTGACGGGCCGGCGGCTGGCCGATTACCTCGCGCACATCCGCGGGCTTCTGGACCAGGGCGTCCCCATCGGCGGGATCGGGGTGCAGGGGCATCTTCATGGGGATTCGTTCGATCCGACTGTCCTGGAAAGCTCGCTTGCCCGACTGGCCCAGTTCGACCTGCCCATTGTCGTTACGGAGTTCAACTTCCCCGGCCAGCGCTCAAAGCACTACAATAAGCGCGATGTCCGGCTATCGGACGAGGAGGAGCAGGCCAAGGCCAAAGCCATCGTGGATTACTATCGCATCTGTTTCGCCCAGCCGGCGGTCAAAGGGATTCTGATGTGGGGATTCTGGGAGGGAGCGAACTGGATTCCGCAGTCCTCGCTGTATCGACGGGACTGGTCGCCGACGCCGGCTGCCGAGGCCTATCGCGATCTGGTGTTCCGGCAGTGGTGGACCACATGGCGAGGCCATACGGACGCCGAGGGCCGGTGCGAAATCCGCGCGTTCTACGGCCGATACCGTATTGCCGCGGGTGACCGGGAGACGGTGGTCGAGCTGACAGGCCCGGAGCAGACGAGGCGGGTCTCGCTTCGGCAGCCGTAGGCCGCGTCAGATCGCGATTGCATTCTCGCCGCTGGGCGGGTAGAGTATCGACCCGTATGAGGTTGGTATCGTTGAGATCTGCTTGGGTGATAGGAACTCCCGTTCTACTGGCAGGATAGGCAAGATGGCCGAACAGGTGCCTACGCGTGATGCGGCGCTCGGGTTGTTGAGGCAGTACAATCAGAACGAGGCCTTGATCAAGCACGCCCTGTCTGTCGAGGCGGTGATGCGCTATTGGGCCCGCAAGATGGGCCAGGACGAAGAGATGTGGGGCCTGATCGGGCTGGTTCACGATCTGGACTACGAGCAGTTCCCCGAGCAGCACTGCCACAAGAGCGCGGAGATCCTGCGGGAACAGGGCTGGCCCGAGGCATATATCCGGGCCGTGCTTTCTCATGGCTGGGGCATCTGTACCGACGTCGAGCCACAGTCCGAGTTGGAAAAGGTGCTCTATGCGATGGACGAACTGACGGGGCTGGTGGCGGCGACGGCCTTAGTGCGTCCGAGCAAGAGCGTGATGGACGTGACGGCCAAGTCGGTCAGAAAGAAGTGGAAAGAGAAATCGTTTGCCGCCGGGGTCAACCGTGACGTCATCGCGAAGGGGGCCGCCATGCTCGGTGTGGAACTGATGGCCCTGATTGAGGACGCCATTGTTGCGATGCAGGAAGTGGCCGAAGAGATCGGCCTCAAAGGCAACACGCCGGATCCGCAGTAACGGCGGCCCGGATACTCTACATACGATCGGGGGACAACTTCGTTATGCAAAAGAGCAGGACGACATTGAGGTGCGATGACCCAACGGAGGATCGCCGGATTCGGCTGCTGCTGCGGTGCCGTCCTTCGGCGGCGTGCGTGGTTCTTGTCGGGGCAGTTGCCGCCGTGGCGCTCGTGGCCGTCGGTTGCGGGGGCGACCAGCCTCGTAAGGGGGCTCTGTCGGAGGAGGAAATCCAGCGAATGACGCTGGCGGCCCAGCCCGTAGCGTCCGATGAGATCCTCGTCAGCGGCGAGCGAATCACCTGCCAGGATATCATGGACATCTCGCCGGGGACGGGCTCCTCGGACGTCTCGTTCAAGCAGTGGCTCGAAGAAGTGGCCAAGGCGACAACGCTGGAGCAGTTCATGGAGCTTGCGCGGCCGCGAGTCCGCCAGCAACTCGGCGCCAACGTCAGCAACATCGTGCTCTATAAGCGAGCCCGACGTCAGCTCGGGGACAGGATCGACGACACGTTGGACAAGCTGGTCGAGAAGGAACTGCGGCGGTTCGTCATCGAGCATGGCGGCAACAACGCCCAGGCCGACGAAGCGCTCAAGGAAATGGGCATGAATCGCACGACGTTCAAGGAGAACAAGAAGAAGCAGATCCTGGCCCAGTACGCGGTGGAATCGAAGATGGCGCGCGGTCGGCCGATTACCTACAGCGAGCTGGTGGCGACGTACGATCGGATGAAAGAACAGATGTTCGTCCAGCCCAGCCTGATCCAGTTTCGTCTGATCGATATCTCCGCCGGCAGGATCGAGCTGGCCGATCCGAACGACGATCCCCTTGTCGCGGCGCGCAAACTGGCGGAGGGACTGGTGAGCCGGATCGTGGCCGGCGAGGACTTCGGGCGACTGGCGGAGGAATACTCCCGATACGCCGAGCACTACGTCCAGGGATCGGAGGGGCTATGGCCGGCGAGGGATCCGGAATCGCTGGCCGAGCCGTATCGGGCCTTGGCGCCGGTAGCGGACAAGATCGAGGTCGGTCAGATCGCCGGGCCCATCGATGTACCCGGCCACGCGTTCATTCTGAAGCTGGTGGAGAAGCGTCCCAAGGGCTACCTACCCATGTCGCAGGTTCAGGAGCGGGTCGAGGCGAACATTGAGGAAACCCGGCGTCTTGAGGCGATTGCACGGCTCGACGCCGAGATCGTCGAGCAGATGGCGCTGGCCGATACGGATCAGTTCGTGAACGACTGCCTCGAACGTCTGTACCTCGCCGCGAACCCGCCGGCGCCTGTTCGGTAATCCTGGACCTTTTCCTTGCGAGAGATCATGGATATCATCGCTCACGGTATCGATCTGGTGGACTGCCCCCGTATCGCCGAGATGCTCGAACGGCACGGCGATCGGTTTCTCAACCGGGTGTTCACGCCGGCCGAGCAGGCCTGTGCGCGAGGGCGGTACAACTCGATCGAGAACTACGCCGGGCGATTTGCGGCCAAGGAGGCGGTCCTCAAGCTGGTGGGCACCGGCTGGCGAGGCAAGATCGCCTGGACGGATATCGAGGTGACCAACGACCCGGCGGGCCGGCCCGAGGTGACGCTGTCAGGCGAAGTCCGGCGGATCGCGCGTGAACTGGGGATCGAACGCATCAGCATCAGCATTACGCACACGGCCAACTTCGCCATCGCATCGGCCGTGGCCCTGACATGCTCCCATGAAAGCCGGTGACTTCGACTGCATCGTCGTAGGGGCTGGGCACGCCGGCATCGAGGCCGCCCACGCCGCCGCCAGGATCGGCGCTCGAACGGGCCTGATCACCCTCAGCAAGGACACCATTGCCAAGATGAGCTGCAATCCCGCCATCGGCGGCCTGGGCAAGGGCCAGATCGCCTGCGAGGTCGATGCGCTGGGCGGCCTGATGGGTCTGGCGACGGACGCCACGGGCATCCAGTTCCGTTTGCTCAACCGGTCGAAGGGGCCGGCCGTACGCGCGCCGAGGGCCCAGGCCGACAAGTACCGCTACCAGGAGTTCATGCGCCTTGCACTGGAACGGACGCCCAATCTGACGATCGTCGAGGCGATGGTTTCGGAACTCCTCGCCGAGCGCAATCGCGTCCGAGGCGTGCGATGTCACGATGGGGCCGTCTTCTCTGCGACGACGGTGGTGTTGACGACCGGGACGTTCCTGCGGGGCCTGATGCATGTGGGGACCGAGCGACAGCCGGGCGGGCGGCTCGGCGAACCGGCGGCCGATGCGCTGTCGGCCAGTCTCGAACGGCTGGGCCTCGAAGTGCTGCGTCTCAAGACCGGTACGCCCGTGCGGCTCGACGCGGCGACCTGCGACCTCGACAGGCTCGAGAGACAGAACGGTGACAGCGAGCCCGTGCCGTTCTCGTTCATGACGGACCGGATCGACCGCGTGCAGACGCCGTGCTGGATCACCTACACGAACGAGCGGATGCACCAGTTGATTCGCGACAACCTCGATCGCGCGCCGCTGTACACGGGCCAGATTCAATCGACCGGCCCTCGCTACTGTCCGAGTATCGAGACGAAGATACTCCGCTTTGCGGAGAAAGACCGCCACCAGGTGTTCCTCGAACCGGAGGACGAGGCGCAAACGACCATCTACTGCAACGGGATCAGCACGTCACTGCCCCGCGAGGTGCAGGAACAGATGCTGCGGCTGATGCCCGGTACCGAGCGTGCACGGATCGTCCACTATGCCTACGCCATCGAATACGACTATTGCCCTCCGACGCAGTTGCAGCCGAGTCTCGAGACGAAACGCATCGCCGGGCTGTTCCTGGCCGGTCAGATCAACGGCACGAGCGGCTACGAGGAGGCGGCTGCACAGGGGATCCTGGCCGGCATCAACGCGGCAAAGAAGCTTCGCGACGAAGAGCCGCTCATCCTGGGCCGCGATCGTGCGTACATCGGCGTCCTGATCGACGATCTGATGACGCGGGGAATCGACGAACCCTATCGCATGTTCACCTCGCGCGCCGAGCATCGTCTGGCCCTGCGGTCGGACAACGCCGACCGGCGACTGACCGAGATCGGCCGGGCCGTCGGGCTGGTTGACGAAGTCCGCTACGCCCGGTTTCGGAAGAAGCTGGCTGATATCGCAGGTCTTTGCTCGCATCTGCAAACGACGCGCCGCGAAGGCAGCAGTCTGTGGGACTTGCTGCGAAGGCCCAACAGCGACCTGGCCGCTCGGTTGGCCGAGCTTCCTGAGATCAAGGCCGCCGGCTATCGGCGCGACGCCGTCGAGGCAGCCATCGTCGACGCCAAGTATGAGGGCTACCTGGTCAAGCAGCAGCGCATCGTAGCCTTACAGCAAAACCTCGACTGCAAGAAGATCCCTATCGACTTCGACTACGCCGCTGTGGAGCACCTTCGTTGTGAGGCCAGAGAGAAGCTATCCGCCTTCAAACCGGCCACGCTGGGTCACGCTTCGCGGATCAGCGGCATCACGCCGGCCGACATCACCGTCCTGCAAATCTGCCTGAAGAAGCTCTCCGGTTCGGCGCGCAGGGCATCCGGGGAAGGAGCGGCGTGACGTTCATGCTTGATCTGTCGGCCAACGTCTACAATCGGGGTTTGGCGCGCGATAAGCGAAAGTTCAAGCTGTGGCGTTCGGCCGGGTTGCTGCTGACGTACAAGTGCAGTGCGGCGTGCGAGTTCTGCTATTACCATTGTTCCCCTCAGAAAGGTGGGCTGATGCCCGTCGAGACCGCCGTCGCCGCCTGGCGCTCGTTGCAGAACCTCTCCGGCGATGCGGCCAGAATTCACCTGACCGGAGGCGAACCGTTTCTCTATTGGGACCGCCTTGTCGAGATTCTTGCCGAGGGCAAGAGGCAGAGACTGGGCCTCGTCGATCTGATCGAGACCAATGGCTCCTGGGCAACGAACGAGTCTTTGGTCGAGGAGCGACTCAATGCGCTTCTGATCCTGGGCGTTCAACGTCTGAAGATCAGCGCCGACCCGTTCCATCAGGAATACGTGAATGGCGAGCGAGTTCGCCGCCTGGCCTCAGCAGCGAAACGGATGTTTGGCTCGGACCATGTCCTGGTTCGCTGGGAAGAATATATTGATAGATCCCGACTGGGCAGGCTCAGCGATGGCGAATGCACAGAAGCCTATCGCGAGCGTCCATTCCGTTTCACGGGCCGGGCGGGCGACCGCCTCGCCAGTCTGCTGGCATCCAACCCTGTCGAGGCGTTCAGGAATACGAATTGCCTGGGCGATTTCCTCGGCACCAAAGGCGTGCACATCGATCCCTATGGAAACGTTTTCAGCGGTACATGCAGCGGGATCATTCTGGGCTCTCTCAGCGACAAGCCACTGGAAGACATCTGGAGACAATTCGACCCCTGGGTGAATACATTGGTCGGGACGCTGTGTCGAAAGGGGCCGTATGGTCTGCTTGAGGAAGCCGAGTCTCGGGGCTACCGCCGACTTGCCGCCTATGCCGACAAGTGCCACCTGTGCACCCATATCCGCCAGTTCTTCTTTGAGAACGGTATGAGGAAGGGCGTGATCGGCCCGGGCGACTGCTATCGATAGGTCACTTTGCGGCAGCGATGGCGTCTGGGAGGGTGAGGGTTCCTTCGTAGAGGCTGCGGCCGACGATGACGCCGGCGACGCCGATGGGGTGGAGTCTGCGAATGTCGTCGGCTTCCTTGACGCCTCCGGAGGCGACGACAGGGGTCTTCACGGCTTCGGCCAACGCCTGGGTCCGCTCGAGGTTCGGTCCCGTCAGCATCCCATCCTTGGCGATGTCGGTGTAGATGATGGCGGCCAGCGGCAGTTCATCGGCCCGGGCGGCAAATTCGAGCACGGTCTGCTGGCTGTCTTCGAGCCAGCCGTGTGTGGCGACCATCGAGCCTCGGGCATCGAGCCCCAGCACGATCCGGCCGGCGAACTTCTCCGCCATGCGGCTGAACCAGTCGAAATCACTGACCGCTTTGGTCCCGATGATGACCCGTGTGACGCCCATATCCAGCAGTTGTGCAATGGAGGCCTCGTCGCGCAGGCCGCCGCCGACTTCGACCTTCAACAGGCCGAGACAGACAATGGCCTCGATGCTCGCGGTGTTGACCGGCCGGCCCGCCTTGGCGCCATCGAGATCGACGATGTGCAACCATCGCGCGCCGTCGGCGTGGAACTGCCGCGCCTGCTCGGCGGGGTCGTCGCGATAGGTGATCTGCTTGTCGTATTGTCCCTGAATCAGCCGGACGACCTTGCCGTCCCGCAGGTCGATCGCTGGAATCACATCCATGGGCCGGACCTTTGCAATTGACTGTATGGCGTTGGCGATTTACTATCGAAGTCGGATGTGAATCGTAAACGGTTGATCGTTGCCTGTAAACCACCAATCGCGGGAGATTGTATGATGACGGGACCCAGATCGTGGGCGTCGTTCTCGTGGCACAAGAAGGCGCCTGTGTTGCTCGCCACGGTGACGGTTCTGGCCTTTGTGAACGCGGCCAGCGCCGCGGCCAAGCCTGTCATCCTGGACACCGACATCTGCGACGATATCGACGACACGTGGGCGTTGGCCCTGCTGCTCCAGTCGCCGGAGTTGGACTGCAAGTTGGTGACAACCGCCGTAGGCAACACCGAGGCCAAGGCCAAGGTGGTCGCCAGGTTTCTCGAACGAGCCGGGAGGACAGAGATCCCGGTGGGGATCGGCGTTCAGCAGCACGACGGGACGCATCGCCAGATGGGTTGGGTCGAAGGATACGATCTGTCCGCCTATCCCGGTGCCGTCTACAAGGACGGCGTTCAAGCACTGATTGACATCGTCATGAAGTCGCCCGAGCGGGTGACCATCATCGCCGTCGGGCCGCTGCCCAATATTGCTGCGGCGCTCGATCGCGAGCTGAGAATCGCCGAGAAGGCCGATTTTGTGGGCATGCACGGCAGCATCTACAAGGGTTACGGCGGCAGCGGCACGCCCAGCGCTGAGTACAACGTCGTGGCGGATGCGAAGGCCTGCCGCAAGGCCTTTACCGCAGCATGGCCGATCACAATTACGCCGCTGGACACCTGTGGTCTGGTGCACCTGCGCGGCGAGAAGTACCAGAAGGTTCTGCGTCGCGGTAGCCCGATCACCGACAGCCTGATCGAGAACTACCGCCATTGGCAGACCGACGGCCTCAGGAGCGAGCGGAAGGACATTGCTGCGGCAGAGTTGACGCGGCTGGCCAATGACCGGATCAACAGCGCCAGCACCACGCTGTTCGACGCGGTGGCGGTCTACCTGGCGATCCGGACCGATCTGGTCAGGATGGAACCACTGCCTATTGAAGTTACGGACGACGGCCATACGAGAATCGTCGAAGGGGCCAAGGTCATCCACTGCGCCGTAGAGTGGAAGTCGCTGGAGGGGTTCGAGGATTTCCTCGTCGAGCGACTGGCGAAATAGGGGATGGCCCGCAGGAGGTGATGCGAGCCGGCATGTCGCAGGAGGCAAGACCATCGCTCAGGAACAGGCAAAGATCGTTGTCATTGGCAGTTCGAACATGGACCTGGTGGTCAAAGCCCCTCGGATTCCTCAGCTTGGCGAGACGGTCCTCGGCGGTGATTTCGTCATGGTCCCCGGCGGCAAAGGCGCCAATCAGGCGGTGGCAGCGGCCAAGCTCGGCGCCGAGGTCTGCTTCGTTGCCCGTCTCGGCGACGACTTGTTCGGTCAGCGCTCGCTGGCCAACTTCGAGAAGGAAGGGGTCAACACGGAATACGTGACCTCGACGCCGGGAGTGGCTTCGGGGGTGGCGCTGATCGCCGTCGACTCAGCGGGCAACAACGTGATCGTAGTGGCCCCCGGCGCCAACAGCCGGCTCGGCCCCGACGACGTTCGCCGAGCGCAGCGTGAGATCGCTTCGGCCGGTGCGGTGGTGGCCCAATTGGAGGTTCCCGTCGAGACGGTGGAGTGCGCCGCGCAGATGGCCCATGATGCCGGTGTGCCCTTCATTCTCGACCCGGCGCCGGCGCAGAGGCTGCGGCCGGACCTGCTCAAACAAGTGACGGTGCTTACGCCCAACGAGACCGAGGCCCAGATCCTGACCGGGATGGAGGTGAGCGACGAGGTGACGGCGTCTCTGGCGGCCGAATGGCTGCTGTCGTCGGGGGTCGGGGCCGTGATCGTGACGATGGGGGCCCAGGGCTTTCTGCTGGCCACCGGGACGACAAGGGAATTCGTCCCGGCGGTGTCGGTGCGGGCGGTGGACGCTACGGCGGCCGGAGATGCCTTCACGGGCAGCTTGGCGGTTGGCCTGGCACAGGGGCAATCCCTTCGTGAGGCTGCGATGTTCGCCGGCCGTGTGGCGGCGCTATCGACCACGCGGATGGGGGCGCAGTCCTCGATGCCGACCCGACAGAAAGTGGAAGCATTTCGTTCTGCGATGGAACTGGACGGATAGGAGAACGCCATGAGTCATTTTAACCGATCGACTGTGAGGGTCCTCGCGATTGTCACGATGGTCCTGGTTGTGGCCTCAGGTGGGTGCCGCAAGAAGGACGACAGGCCGACTGTGGCCCTGGTGATGAAGTCCCTGGCCAACGAGTTCTTCAAGACGATGGAAGAAGGGGCCCGGGCGCATCATGCCGAGCACAGGGACCAGTACAACCTCGAAGTGCGCGGGATCAAAGATGAAACCGACGTGACCCAGCAGATTGCCTACGTCGAGCTGATGATGGCCCAGGGCGTCGACGCGATCGTCATTGCACCGGCCGACTCGAAGGCCCTCGTGGCGGTCTGCAAGAAAGCGATGGACGCCGGCATCGTCGTGGTCAATATCGACAACAAGTTCGACGAGGATGTGCTCTGGGATAAGAACATCAAGATCCCCTTCGTCGGGCCCGACAATCGCAAGGGGGCCAAGCTGGCCGGGGTGTACCTGGCGACGCGGCTGAATCCGGGCGACAAGGTCGCCATCATCGAGGGGGCCCCGAACGCCTTCAATGGCATCCAGCGCAAGGCGGGGTTCGAGGACGCCATGATCGGCAGCAGCATGAACATCGTGGCTTCGCAGACCGGGTACTGGGAAACGGACAAGGCCCAGCCCATCGCCTCGGCCCTGATCAACGAGCACCCCGATCTCAAGGCGCTGCTCTGTGCCAATGACAGCATGGCGCTGGGCGCGGTGGCGGCCCTGCGCGACGCGGGCAAGTCGGACGGTATCTACATAGTCGGCTTCGACAACATCGCGGCTGTTCAGCGGCTGCTCAAGGAAGGCAAGATCCTCTGCACGGTGGACCAGCACGCGGATAAGCTGGCGCTGTATGGCATTCAATACGCTCTGGACATTCTCGCCGGCAAGGCGACGCCTGCCGACAAAGAGACTCCCGTCGATCTGGTGACGGCGGAAACGCTCTGATGATGTCTGCTGCGACCGACGTTCTACTGACCGTTGCCGGGATCGACAAGGCCTTTCCCGGCGTCCAGGCGCTCTCGCAGGTGCGCATCGACCTCCGCGCCGGCGAGGTGCATGCTCTGGTCGGCGAGAATGGGGCGGGCAAGAGCACGCTGACGCGGATTCTCGCCGGAATCGAGACGCCGGACGCCGGGCGGATGTCCCTGGCCGGGCAACCCTACAGGCCCGTCGGCCGGCGGCCGGCGGAGGCAGCGGGCGTTCGCATGGTGATGCAGGAGTTGAATCTCATCGCCAATCTGAGCGTCGCCGAGAACATCTTCATCGAACGCCTGCCCAGTCGATTAGGCTTCATCGACTACAAAGCCCTGAATCGCTCCGCTCGCGAGGCGATGCGTCAGGTCGGGCTTTCACAGATCGATCCATCGACGCCTGTGGGAGCCCTTGGCGTCGGGCAGCAGCAGATGGTGGAGATCGCCAGCGGGTTGTCGAGACGATGTCGTGTCCTGATGCTCGACGAGCCGACCGCTTCCCTGACCGACAGCGAGGTAGAGTTGCTTTTCGCCCAGATCGCTCGTCTCAAAGCCGAAGGCGTCGGGATCATCTACATTTCCCACCGGATCGAGGAGGTGCTCCGGATCGCCGACCGCGTGACCATCCTGCGGGATGGCAAGCTCGTGACGACGCGCGATGCACGAGCGCTGCATTGTGACGATGTGATTCGTCTGATGGTCGGCCGCGACCTGGACCCGGATGTGCTGGCGCCCGGCGGGCAGCGAGGGGCCCCGGCGCTTCGCGTGGCCGGTCTGCGGGCGGGTGAAAGAGTTCAGGACGTTTCCTTCGAGGCCTATCGCGGCGAGATCCTCGGCGTGGCGGGTCTGATGGGCTCGGGCCGGACCGAAACCATGCGGCTGATCTTCGGCGCCGATCGGCGCAACGCCGGGGACATCTACCTGCACGGCTCCGACAAGCCGGCGCTCATCCGGCGGCCCCGTGACGCTGTCCGACTCGGAATCGCATTGCTCACCGAGGACCGCAAGGAGCAGGGATTGTTCCTGCCTCTGGTGATTCGGGCCAATGTCTCGATCGCCCATCTGAAGGGCGTCAGTACGCTGGGTTGGCTGAACGGCGCCCGCGAAAGGATGGTCGTGAAGCGGTTTATCGAGTCGCTGGACATCCGCTGCTCGTCGTGCGAGCAGGCGGTTGGGCAACTCAGCGGCGGCAATCAGCAGAAGGTGGTGATCGCCAAGTGGCTCTACCGCGATTGCGACGTCCTCATTTTCGACGAGCCAACGCGAGGGATCGACGTCGGCGCGAAATTCGAGATCTATCGTATGCTGGCCGCTCTGGCCCAGCAGGGCAAGGCGATCCTCTTCGTTTCGTCCGATCTGAAGGAACTGATGGCGATCTCGCATCGGATCATGGTGCTCTCGGCCGGCCGTGTGGCCGGCACATTCGCCCGGAACGGCTGGTCCGAAGCACAGATCATGTCGGCCGCCTTCAGCGAGTATGTCTGAGACACAACCTCAGGGCATGGGGACAAAGGCATGACACCAACGAACCAGGGATCGATTCGGTTGTTCCGCCTGGCAGGCATCGAGCTGTACCTGCACTGGTCGTGGTTTCTCGTGGCGTACTACGGGATCAGCATGCGAGCCGGACGCTATCCGTCCATGACGTGGAACGTGCTGGAATACCTGGCGTTGTTTGCAGTCGTCCTGCTGCACGAGTTCGGCCATTCGCTGGCCTGTCGGCAGGTCGGCGGTCACGCCGACCGCATCGTCCTGTGGCCGTTGGGAGGCGTGGCATATGTGGACCCGCCGCAGCGGCCTGGCGCCACGCTATGGAGCATCGCTGCCGGACCGCTCGTGAACGTCGTCCTCATTCCGGTGTTCTTCTTGCTGGCGATGGCGATGGGAGCCAGCGGTCTGGCGGATCGCGCCCCGAATGCATTGCGGCTGGTGCAGGCGATCTTGTTCATCAACGTCGGCCTGCTGGCCTTCAACCTTCTGCCCATCTATCCCCTCGACGGCGGCCAGATCCTGCGGTCGCTGCTGTGGTTTGTGGTCGGTCGAGCGTGGAGCCTGATCGTCGCAACGGTGATCGGCCTGATCGGCGTCGTGGGGCTCTTCCTTTTGGCCCTCTGGACGCAATCGCTCTGGCTCGGCATTCTCGCGGTGTTCATTCTTCTGAACTGCTGGAGCGGACTGCGGCATGCGCTGCATCTGGTGCGTGTGGCCAGGGTGCCGCGCCATGCGGAGTTTTCCTGCCCAGCGTGCCGGACGTCACCGCCGGCGGGCGCCGTTTGGACCTGTGGCAACTGCCGAAATCGGTTCGATATGTTCCAGGAGCAGTCTGTCTGCCCCCATTGCGGCACCGCCTATCTGGCCATCCCCTGTCTGGACTGTGGGCAGTTCCACCCTCTTGCCGCCTGGACGTCTGTCTTGCCACGTCCATCGGAGCCTCCGGTTGTCGCTCTCGACGAAGATCCTCGCTGCTGAAAGACCTCGGACGGCGGTGTTCCTGCGATTGTTGTCGGCGGCGGCCGAGACCTTACGGACGGGGATGTTGTCAATCGCCATGCGAGCGGATAGACTCTGGGAGTACTGGAATTCGCATGGATGCCGTGGGCTCAGGGGCGATGTTGAGGTTCGTCAGCGACAGGCAGATCTACGAGGAGGTCATCTGCACGGCTGTTGCCGGGGCCAGGCGGCAGCTCTGGCTGGCGACAGCCGACCTGAAGGACCTGTACGTCCACAAGGGCGGGCGGATGGCGCCGTTTGTCGAAGTGCTCTCGGACCTGGCGGCGAAGAAGGTGGAGATTCGGCTGCTCCACGCCAAGGAGCCGGGGCCGCGATTCCGCAGGGACTTCGACCGTTATCCGAACCTGATCGGCGGGCTGGAGCGGATGCTCTGTCCGAGGGTCCACCTCAAGTGCGTTGTGGTCGATGGGCGGTTCGCCTACGTGGGCAGCGCCAATCTGACCGGCGCCGGCCTCGGCGCCAAGAGCCCGCGACGGCGGAACTTCGAGTCGGGGATCGTGACGACCGACGGCGGCATCGTCGCCCATGTGATGGAACAGTTCGACGGGATCTGGCGGGGCAGCCACTGCGCCG
>ENA-UOXR01000761-UOXR01000761.1-bioreactor-metagenome-genome-assembly--contig:-NODE-761-length-37339-cov-32.039052_pt1 | contig 37339 bp, 32 predicted proteins | sample MGYA00238164_ERZ764825 | MGnify/ENA primary metagenome ERZ764825 (study PRJEB28920, sample SAMN05720171) | bioreactor metagenome | isolation source: Anaerobic biogas reactor | place: USA:Washington... | reverse complement strand
ACCACGGAGGACCTGAAGTCGGGGTAGCCGGATTTGAACCGGCGGCCTTCCGCTCCCAAAGCGGACGCGCTACCAACCTGCGCCATACCCCGTTGCCGCGCCGACACATGCACCACGTCAGGTGGACGATTTCTCCGAGCGCGACAGCGGCCATTAGGCTAGCCCTTGCTGGCCCCCCGGCCAAACGGTCGGAGGGGACTGTGCCGCGGGTGTAGCTCAATGGTAGAGCCCCAGTCTTCCAAACTGGCTACGCGAGTTCGATTCTCGTCACCCGCTCCAAGCACGGCGCGCCGCCGCGGGTCGTGAGTGCTGCCGGAGCAGCACAGGCGCCCCGCGCCAAGCATGAACGATCGCATGACCTGATCGGGTGCAGCACTCCGCCGGAACTGCATCCAACCCTGAATTCAAGAATCCCAACCCCGTCTGGAGTGCCCTGCTGTGAAGAGCGACGTTGAGAAGCTCAGCCCGACCCGCGTCAAGATGACCGTCTCGGTCTCGTATGACGAGCTCAAGCCGAGCATCGACGCCGCCTACAAGAGCATCGGCAGCCAGGTCCAGGTGCCCGGCTTCCGCAAGGGCAAGGTCCCGGCGCGGATCATCGACCAGCGGTTCGGCCGCGGCGCGGTGCTCCAGGAGGCCGTCAACGAGGCCATGCCGCAGTTCTTCGGCCAGGCCATCGAGGAGAACCAGGTCCGCGCCATCGGTCAGCCGAGCGTCGAGATCAGCGCCATCCCGCTCGAGGAGGGCGAGGAGCTGACCTTCACCATCGAGACCGACGTCCGTCCCGAGGTGGAGCTGCCGGACCTGTCCGACGTCACCCTCGAGGTCGCCGACGCCGTGGCCGACGACGCCGCGGTCGAGGAGCGTCTCACCGACCTGCGCGAGCGCTTCGGCTCCCTCGTCGGCGTCGACCGCCCGGTCGAGGACGGCGACTTCGTCTCCATCGACCTCAAGGCCAGCATCGACGGCGAGGAGATCGACTCGGTCACCGGCGTCTCCTACCAGGTCGGCTCGGGCAACATGCTCGAGGGCATGGACGAGGCCCTCATCGGCCTGTCCGCCGGAGAGACAAAGGAGTTCAGCGCGCCGCTCGCCGGTGGCGACCGCGCCGGCCAGAACGCCGACTGCGTCGTGACCGTGCAGTCCGTCAAGGTCCGTGAGCTGCCGGAGGCCGACGACGAGTTCGCTCAGCTCGCCTCCGAGTTCGACACGATCGACGAGCTCAAGGCCGACCTCGCCAAGCAGGCCGAGCAGGCAGCGAAGTACGGCCAGGGCATCGAGGCCCGCGACAAGCTCGTCGAGCACCTCCTCGAGGTCGTCGACGTGCCGATCCCCGAGGGTGTCGTCGAGGCCGAGGTGCACTCCCACCTGGAGGGTGAGGGTCGTCTCGAGGACGAGGAGCACCGCGCCGAGGTCGACGAGAGCACCCGCCGCGCGCTGAAGCTGCAGTTCATCCTCGACGCCGTCGCGGAGAAGAACGAGGTCACCGCCGAGCAGGGCGACCTGGTCGAGTACCTCATCATGCAGGCCCAGCAGTACGGCATGGACCCGAACCAGTTCGCCCAGGCGGTCGACCAGCAGGGCCAGATCCCCGCGATCGTCGCCGAGGTGACCCGACGCAAGGCGCTCGCCAGCCTGCTCGAGAACGTCTCCGTCAAGGACGCCAGCGGCAACGCCGTCAACCTCGACGAGCTCACCCCGGGCGCAGCCGACGAGGAGCTCTCTGCCGAGTCCGCCGAGTCTGCCGACTCCGCTGATTCTGCCGACTCCGCTGATTCTGCCGACTCCGCAGAGTCCGCTGACTCTGCCGACTCCGCTCCGTCCGCCGACTCCGCCGACGAGGCGGAGGCTGCTGACGCCGACGACGAAGCCAAGGCCTGATTGACCCAGACCCTCGACGAGACGGCAGAGCGGGCCAAGCGCGCCCGCACTGCCGTCTTCGTCGTCTTCACCCTCGCCGGCGTCGCCTTCGCGGCTGTCGCGTCCCGCATCCCTGACATCCGCGACACCTTCGGCGTGGGGCCGGCTCAGCTCGGCGTCATCCTCGTGGCGCTCTCCATCGGGTCCGTATGCGCGCTGCCCCTGGCCGGCTCCATCGCCTCCCGCATCGGTCAGGCCAACGCGGTCCGGCTCGGCATCAGCCTCGCCGGAACGGGGCTGGCCGTCGTGGCGCTCTGCGTCCACTTCGTGGCGCCGCGACCTCTGCTCATGGTGGGGATGTTCTTCACCGGCGTCGGCATCGGGATCTGGGACGTCTCGATGAACATCGAGGGTGCGGCGGTCGAGCACGCCCTGCGCATCTCGGTCATGCCGCACTTCCACGCGGCCTTCTCGGCCGGCACCGTGGCCTCCGCGATCGTCGGTGCCCTGTTGTCGCACATCGAGCTCTCGGTGGCGGTGCACCTCCTGACGGTCGTCGCCCTCGTCGTCGGTCTCGGGGTGTATGCGACCCGCGCCTTCCTGCCCGTTCGCGCCGTTCGCCCGGCCCGGGCCGGACAAGCGGGAGCCGCAGAAGGAGGAGCCGCAGAAGCCGCGACCGCAGAAGCAGGAGCAGGTGAGCACGGCATACCGGCTTCTGGGCGGGCCCCGCAGCGGGTGCGCTCCCCGTGGACCGAGCCCCGGACCCTCCTCATCGGCGTCCTCGTCCTGTGCGCCGCCTTCACCGAGGGGACGGCGAACGACTGGCTCGCGGTCGCGCTCGTCGACGGCTACGGCCTCTCCAACGCTGCCGGCGTCATCGGCCTGGCGGTCTTCCTCGTCTTCATGACCGCGGGACGGATCCTCGGCACGCGGTGGCTGGACCGCTACGGCCGGGTCGCCGTGCTCCGGGCCCTCTTCGTCGTCGCGGGGATCGGCGCCGCGCTCGTCATCTTCGGGACCCCGGTCCTGGCCTTCGTCGGGGCTGCGCTGTGGGGAGTGGGGGCGAGCCTCGGCTTCCCGGTCGGCATGTCGGCGGCCGCGGACGACCAGGACCGCGCCCCTGTGCGGATCTCGGTGGTGGCAAGCATCGGCTACCTCGCGTTCATCGCCGGGCCCCCGCTGCTCGGCTTCCTCGGCGAGCACGTGGGCGTCCTGAAGTCGCTCACCGTGGTGGGTGCGCTCGCCCTCCTCGCCCTCGTCGTCCTGCCCGCAGCACGCGAGCCGGAGAGCTCACGCGCCTGAGCGGCGTGTCTGCCCAGGGCGGACAGAGGTCAGGGGCGGGACTAACGCGACCTGCTCGGGCGTTAGGGTCAACCGAGAACGCGAACCATCGCCACCGAACCATCATCACGGTTCGGCGATGGCGACCAAGACCAGCGATACCCCACCAGCGAGGAGAACCACGTGGCTTCGCACGACATCACCGCCGCGGCTCCCGGGCCGCTCACCGGCCTGGACGACCACATCTACAACCGCCTCCTCAAGGAGCGGATCATCTTCCTCGGCTCGGACGTGCGCGACGACAACGCGAACGCCATCTGCGCCCAGATGCTCCTGCTCGCCGCGGAGGACCCCGAGAAGGACATCTGGCTCTACATCAACAGCCCTGGTGGCTCGGTGACCGCCGGCATGGCGATCTTCGACACCATGCAGTGGGTCCCGAACGACGTCGCCACCGTCGCCATGGGCATGGCGGCCTCGATGGGCCAGTTCCTCCTGTCCGCCGGCACCCCCGGCAAGCGGTATGCGACGCCGCACGCCCGCGTCATGATGCACCAACCCTCGGGCGGCATCGGCGGAACCGCCTCGGACATCAAGATCCAGGCCGAGCAGATGCTCCACATCAAGCGCCAGATGGCCGAGCTCATCGCGCAGCACACGGGCCAGACCGTCGAGCAGATCGAGCGGGACTCCGACCGGGACCGCTGGTTCACCGCCGAGGAGGCCAAGGAGTACGGCTTCGTCGACCACGTCATCACGACCGCAGGGCAGGCGGGCGACTCCACCGACAACCCGGTCGCCCAGTGAGCGAGGAGACTTCTATGAGCCACCCGATGATTCCCCCGATGTCCGGCCGCCTCGCCGTCCCCGGTTCCATGCCCCACGCTGTGCCAGGGCCCTCGAGCCGGTACATCCTGCCGCAGTTCGAGGAGCGCACCTCCTACGGCATGAAGCGGCTCGACCCCTACACCAAGCTCTTCGAGGACCGGATCATCTTCCTCGGCGTGCAGGTCGATGACGCGAGCGCCGACGACATCATGGCCCAGCTCATCGTGCTCGAGTCCCAGGACCCGGACCGCGACATCCTCATGTACATCAACAGCCCCGGTGGCTCGTTCACGGCGATGACCGCGATCTACGACACGATGCAGTACATCCGGCCCGACGTGCAGACGTTCGTCATCGGCCAGGCCGCCTCGGCCGCCGCGGTGCTCCTCGGTGCCGGTGCTCCCGGCAAGCGGTATGCGCTGCCCAACGCCCGCATCCTCATCCACCAGCCGGCTCTCGCCGGAGGCGACTACGGTCAGGCCTCCGACATCGAGATCCAGGCCAACGAGGTGCTGCGGATGCGCAAGTGGCTCGAGGACACCCTGGCCCACCACACGAACCGCACCCCGGAGCAGGTCAACGAGGACATCGAGCGCGACAAGATCCTCTCGGCCGCCGAGGCCAAGGAGTACGGCCTGATCGACTCGGTCCTCGAGTCGCGCAAGGCCAGCGCCCAGAAGTGACACGCTGACTCCGATGCACTGAGCGCGCCGCGCTGACAACTCGCGATCCCCCGTCGGTCCCCCAGGGAACCGGCGGGGGATCGCGGTCGTCTCAGGCGTATGCGCTTGCGAACTCTGCTGGCGACCGTGCTCCTGGCCGCGGCATCGCTCATCGTGCCCCAGACCTGCCTGGCGTGCTCGTGCCTCCAGATGACCTTCGCCGAGGCGGCCGATGGCGCCGAGGTGATCTTCGTCGGCACGGCGACCGGGCAGACCGGGACCGAGGACGATCTCGGACCGGCCGTCAAGGTCACCTTCACCGTCGACGAGGTCTACAAGGGCTCGGCGACCACGGAGACCGTCGTGCGGACGCCGGACAACAGCGCCGCCTGCGGATTCACCTTCGAGGAGGGGAAGACCTACCTCGTCATGGCCGGGCACGGTGAGGCGGGCCTCGAGACCAACCTGTGCACCGGCACCGCCCTCGCCGATGCCGTCGCGGGCGGGGATCTTGCGTCTTTGGGCGACCCGCAACCGCCGGCCGAGGGAGCGCCCGTGGCGACGCCGTACGGCGAGACGGGCGACCATGGCGCGGCCGGCTCCGGAGCCGAGGCCAAGTCGCACAACACGGCCCTACGTTGGGGCATGGGTGGGGTCGGTCTCACCGCCCTCGCGATGATGGCACTCATCTGGCGTCCCCGACGTCTCGCCTAGGGCCCGACCACCGAGCCGGGTGAGCACCTCCCACCCTTTGTCCATCCTGCGTGAGCGCTGATCGCGCGCCGGCGGCGGATACGGCAGGATCAGATTCGTGCCTCCGACCATGAGCGGCCGGCGCCGGGCCATGCTGTCCGGCTCGCTGTCCGCGCACCGGCGCAGGTTCCTCGCCACCGAGTCCGGCGGAGCGGCGCTCCTCGTCGTCGCGACCGTCCTCGCCCTGCTGTGGGCGAACTCGCCCTGGTCCGACGCATACACCCGGCTCTTCGCCACCGAGATCGGCGTGCAGGTCGGCAGCCGCGCGGTCAGCATGGATCTGGGTCACTGGATCAACGACGGACTCATGGCGGTCTTCTTCCTCGTCGTCGGGCTCGAGGTACGCCGGGATCTCTCGGTGGGCGAGCTCACCGACCGCAGCCGCCTCGTCCTGCCGATCATCGGCGGGCTCGGCGGGCTCATCGTCCCGGCGCTCATCTACCTCGCGATCAACCCCAGCGGCGAGGCGGCCCGGGGCTGGGGGGTCGTCATCGGCACCGACACGGCATTCCTGCTCGGGGTGCTCGCGCTGGTCGGCCCGTCGGTCTCCTCGCAGCTGCGCGTCTTCCTGCTCACCCTGACCGTCGTCGACGACATCGTCGCGGTCTCGGTCATCGGCATCGTCTACTCTCGGAGCCTCTCCGTGCCCGCCCTCCTCGTTGCCGGTGCCGCCGTGCTCCTGCTGGCCGAGTTCAGCCGGGCGCGGGTCTGGCAGACCTGGCCGTATGTGGTGGTCATCGTGGTCCTCTGGCTCGCCACGGTCGCGTCGGGACTGCACGCCTCGGTCGCCGGGATGCTCGCCGGGCTGCTCGTCCCTGCCTTCACCCCGCCGCGTGACGCCGTCGACAGCGCGTCCCGCTACCTCCACGCCTTCCGCCAGTCGCCCATGGCCCAGGTGGGTCGGTCGGCCAGCCAGGCCCTGCGCCAGGCGGTGTCGGTCAACGAGCGGATGCAGCTGCTCCTGCACCCGTGGAGCGGCTATGTCATCGTTCCGGTCTTCGCGCTCGCCAACGCCGGGGTGGATCTGCGCGGTGGTCTTCTCGCCGAGTCCCTGCGTTCTCCGGTCGTCTGGGGCATCGTCGCCGGCCTCGTGCTCGGCAAGCTCGTCGGCATCGGTGGCAGCGCCCTCGTGGCCGCGCGTCTCGGAGCAGGCCGACTGCCGCAGGGTGTGGGTCCCGGTCAGGTGCTCGGCGGGGCAGCGCTCTCGGGCATCGGCTTCACCGTCTCCCTCCTCATCGCCCACCTCGCGTTCGGTCCGGAGCTGCGGGAGCAGGCCACCGTCGGGGTGCTCATCTCGCTCGTCCTCGCGACGGGTCTGGGCTGGCTCGTGTTCGGGCTCGCGGCCCGCTTCCTCGGGGAGACGTCGGCCGGACTGCCGATGATCCTCGCCGACCCGGTCGATCCCGAGCGCGACCACATCCTCGGTCCGGTCGACGCACCGCTCACCCTCGTCGAGTACGCCGACTACGAGTGCCCCTTCTGTGCCCAGGTGACCGGGGTGATCGAGGAGGTCCGGGCCTACTTCGGCGACGACCTGCGCTATGTGTGGCGTCACCTGCCGCTGCCCGACGTGCACCCGCACGCCGAGCTGGCCGGCGCCGCTGCCGAGGCCGCCGCCGCCCAGGGTCGCTACTGGGAGATGTCCGAGCTGCTCTACACCCACCAGGACGAGCTCGAGCCGGCCGACCTCACGGGGTATGCCGCTGAGCTCGGCCTCGACGTCGAGCGCTTCATCCGCGACCTCGAGGAGGGCATCTACACCGAGCGCGTCCGCCGGGACGCAGAAGGCGCGGAGGCGAGCGGGGCACGCGGGACACCCACGTTCTTCATCGGGACGCGACGCCATGTCGGCCCCTACGACGCGCGAAGCCTCATCGCTGCGCTCGAGGCCTCGAGGGCGCGCACCTAGGCGCAAGGGCCCGCGCCTGGGGTGTCCGCTGTGAGCGGACAAGAGCCTCAGACCCCCGAATTGCCTGTTTCATTGTCAGGGAGGGCGCCGATGGACAGGTACCGTCGAGACAGCCAGGGCACACGACTGGCGACGCTGAGGAGAGGACGAACGCGCGATGGCACGCATGGGTGAGAGCAGCGACCTGCTCAAGTGCTCGTTCTGCGGCAAGTCGCAGAAGCAGGTCAAGAAGCTCATCGCCGGCCCGGGGGTCTACATCTGCGACGAGTGCATCGACCTCTGCAACGAGATCATCGAGGAGGAGCTCGCCGAGGGCAGCGAGTTCAGCCTGGACGAGCTTCCCAAGCCTCGCGAGATCTACGACTTCCTCGAGAAGTATGTGGTGGGCCAGGACCGCGCCAAGCGGGCTCTGTCGGTGGCTGTCTACAACCACTACAAGCGGATCCAGGCCGAGGAGAACAGCCTCGGCAAGCGCGACGCCGACCACGTCGAGATCGCCAAGTCCAACATCCTTCTCGTCGGACCGACGGGTTGCGGCAAGACCTACCTCGCGCAGACCCTGGCCCGCCGGCTCAACGTGCCGTTCGCGATGGCCGACGCCACCGCGCTCACTGAGGCCGGCTACGTCGGTGAGGATGTCGAGAACATCCTCCTCAAGCTCATCCAGGCCGCGGACTACGACGTGAAGAAGGCCGAGACCGGGATCGTCTACATCGACGAGATCGACAAGATCGCCCGCAAGAGCGAGAACCCCTCCATCACCCGCGACGTCTCGGGTGAGGGCGTGCAGCAGGCGCTGCTCAAGATCCTCGAGGGCACGACCGCGTCGGTGCCGCCGCAGGGCGGGCGCAAGCACCCGCACCAGGAGTTCATCCAGATCGACACGAGCAACGTGCTCTTCATCGTCGGGGGCGCCTTCGCCGGTCTCGAGCGGATCATCGAGTCGCGCACCGGCAAGAAGGGCCTGGGCTTCGGCTCCGAGCTGCACCTGCCCAAGGACATCGGCGACAGCTTCGAGGAGATCCAGCCGGAAGACCTCATCAAGTTCGGTCTCATCCCGGAGTTCATCGGGCGGCTCCCCGTCGTCACGAACGTCACGCCGCTGGACCGCGAGGCGCTCGTCGAGATCATGACCAAGCCGGCCAATGCCCTCGTGAAGCAGTACCAGCGGATGTTCGACCTCGATGGCGTCGCGCTCTCCTTCGAGGACGACGCCATCGACGCCATCGCGGACCTCGCGCTGCTGCGCGGCACGGGCGCCCGCGGGCTGCGCGCGATCATGGAGGAGGTCCTCCTCCCGGTGATGTTCGACGTGCCCAGCGACGACGGCATCGCCTCGGTCGTGGTGACCAAGGACGTCGTCGAGAGCAACGCACTGCCGACGATCGTCCGTCACGAGGCTCCGCCCAAGCGGGCCCGGAAGCGCAGCGCCTGACCTCTTGGCTCCGGGCTGAGACGATCGGCAGGATAGAGGCGTGACGCTCCCCGCATACCGTCTCGTCAACGGCGACACCGGACCGCGCCAGCAGAGCCCGGTCACCTGCGGGTCGGCCTGCCTCACGACGGCCCGGATGCTCGTCGACCCGGCCTTCGCGCACTGGATCGCGACGGGGGAGGGCCTGCCGGGCAGTCCGGAGGGTCGCTCGCCGGCCGACCGGTTCGCCGCCTATGAGCGCATCGTCCACCGGCGCACGAACGGCTTCACGCTCGACCGCAGCGGACTCAACGTGCCGTGGCCGCGCTTCCTCGGGACGCCACCGTGGGGCGCCAAGCGCGAGCTCGAGTTCGGGGCGGCCAAGCACGGCACGGACTACGCCATCACCGTTGTCCGGCCGCTCACGCACGACCAGCTGGCCCAGGTCTTCGAGCGGCTCAACGCCGTCGTCGCCGACGGGATGCCGGCCCTGCTCTATGTCGGCTCGGCGACCCTTCCGCGCCACGTCCTGCTCGTCCTGCCGGGCAATGGCGATGACCGGCTGGACGTCTACGACCCAGCGGACGGGTCCGTACGGGCGCGCAGCGTGGGCAGCTTCGCCAGCCACGAGCTGAAGATCTCCGGCTGGAACGTGCCCTGGTTCGTCATCGCGCCCACCGGCCCGCGCGCGGTGCGAGGTCGGCTCCGCCTCCAGAGGTATGCGGGACTCGCCGAGGCGGACGCCTCACCTGCCTGAGTACTTCCGTGCGAGCACGTACTGCGACCCGCTGTCGGCCGCGAACCTTCCGGGAGTAGGTTGGATTCAGCAACAAAATCCGCCTCCCACCGAAAGGGGAACCCAGCATGTTGGCATGGCACTTCACCGGAGTCGATGAGCCGCTCGTGCGCGTCGAGCTACCCGATCCCACGGCGGCGCCGGGATTCGTCGTCATCGACGTCAAGGCAGCGGGTCTGTGCCACACCGACGTGGGTGTCCTGCACGACGAGGGTTGGCTCTCGACTCTCGCCTACCGGCCCATCGTCCCGGGTCACGAGGTCGCAGGCGTCGTCTCCGAGGTCGGTGAAGGCGTCACCGGCTGGCAGGTCGGCGACCGCGTCGGCATCTGCCCCACGACCGAGTTCGGCGCTCCCGGCTTCGTCACCGACGGCGGCTTCGGTGAGAAGGTCACCCTCCCGGCGAGCGCCCTCGTGCGCATCCCGGACGGTGTCTCCTTCGCCCTCGGCGCTGCCGGCACCGACGCGGGCATGACCTCCCACGCCGCGGTCATGACGAACGGTCAGGTCAAGGCGGGCGACAAGGTCGGCATCATCGGCTTCGGTGGTCTGGGTCAGATCGGCGCCCGGGTCGCCGTGCTCGCCGGAGCCGACGTCTATGTGGCTGAGCTCAACGAGCTGGTCTGGGACAACGTCCGCGCCGCCGGAGTCAAGGGAGTCGCCAAGTCGATCGCTGAGCTCGGGGACGACTTCGACGTCATCGTGGACTACGCGGGCTTCGACACCACGGGCCAGGCGATCGAGTGCGTGCGCCCCGGTGGCCGGGTCGTCCAGGTCGGGATGGGTCGCCTCGATGCGTCGATCTCGATCAAGTGGCTCATCCTCAAGGCGGTCACCCTCGTCGGATCGGTCGGTGGCACGAAGGCCGACGTCGAGGGCATCTACGAGCACTTCTCGACCGGTGACATCGACCCCGCGGTCGAGGAGATCTCCTTCGAGGACATCCCAGCCGGCCTGCAGCGCCTGCACGACGGTGACGTCGTCGGACGCCTCGTCGCGATCTACTGACGCGTTCACCGGCTGACACACAGAGCCCGCAGGTCTGCTGACCTGCGGGCTCTGCGCATTGCCAGCTACGTGGCCTCGACCAGCTACGTGGCCTCGACCAGCTACGTGGCCTCGACCACGAGCTCCACGTCGCGCACAGCGAGCGGCTCGGACCCGTTGGGCGCGTAGTCCAGCGTGCCGACGATCCGACCAGCAGCCCGGAGGTCGCCCTCGGCGCTGCGGACGTGCTCGAGCAGCGCCTCGGCCCCGGTGAGGGAGACGGCGGCCACCTCGGTGCGCATACCGACCTTGGCCTCGGACTTGGTCTTGCGGACCGCGGCGAGGGCAGCGGCGACGGCCTCGAGCACCTGCGGCTCGCCACCGGCCGGCAGCTCGTCCGTCGTCGGCCAGGAGGTGCGGTGCACGGACCCGTCGTGGGTCCACGACCAGACCTCCTCGGTGACGTACGGGAGGATCGGCGCGAAGAGCCGCAGCACGACATCGAGCGCGATCCGCAGCGTGGCGCGGGCACTCGCGGCGCCCTCCTCACCGCGGGAGCCGTAGGCCCGGTCCTTGACGAGCTCGAGGTAGTCGTCGCAGAAGCTCCAGAACCAGGTCTCGGTCACCTCGAGGCTGCGGGTGTAGTCCCACCCCTCGAAGCCCGACGAGGCCTTGGCGACGACGTCGCGCAGCGAGGCGAGCAGCGCCTGGTCGAGCGGGTCGGTGACCTGCGCGGCAAGCGCCTCGAGCGAGTGCCCGCCCTCGACCTCGCCGAAGGACAGCGCGAACTTGCTCGCGTTGAGGATCTTGATCGCGAGGCGACGGCCGACCTTCATCTGGCCGATGTCGTAGGCGGCGTCCGTCCCGAGCCGTCCACTGGCCGCCCAGTAGCGCACCGCGTCGGCGGAGTGCTGCTGGACGACGTCCTCGGGCGTGACGACGTTGCCCTTGGACTTGCTCATCTTCTTGCGCTCGGGGTCGAGGATCCAGCCCGAGATCGCGGCGTGCGTCCACGGCACGGTGTCGTGCTCGTAGTGCGAGCGGACGATGGTGGCGAAGAGCCAGGTCCGGATGATGTCGTGGGCCTGGGGGCGCAGGTCCATCGGGAAGACCTTGTCCCAGATCGGGTCCCCGGTGCGCCAACCCCCGGCGATCTGCGGGGTGAGCGAGGAGGTGGCCCAGGTGTCGAAGATGTCCGGGTCGCCGACGAAGCCGCCCGGCTCGCCGCGCTGCGACTCGTCATATCCCGCAGGGGGATTCGCGGCCGGGTCGACCGGGAGCTCCTCGGGTGTCGGCAGGATCGGGTTCGCGTAGTCAACCTCGCCGTGCTCGTCGACGGGGTACCAGACCGGGATCGGCACACCGAAGAAGCGCTGCCGGGAGACGAGCCAGTCGCCGTTGAGGCCCTGCACCCAGTTCGTGTAGCGGGCGCGCATGAACGGCGGGTGGAAGTCGATCTGTCGCCCGCGCTCGACGAGGGCGTCGTTCAGGTCGGCCTCGCGGCCGCCGTTGCGGATGTACCACTGGCGCGAGGTGACGATCTCCAGCGGCTTCTCGCCGCGCTCGTAGAAGTTGGCCTTGCGCTGGGTCGGCGTCGGCTCGCCGTCCAGGTCGCCGGACTCCCGCAGGGCCTGGACGATCGCCTCGCGCGCCGAGAACGCGGTCTTGCCGGCGAGCTTCTCGGTGAAGAGCTCGGCACCGGGACCGCCTGCGAGCCACTCGGGCAGCTCGTGCTGGATCCGGCCGGTGCGGGTGATGATCGAGCGCGTCGGCAGCTGCAGCTCGCGCCACCACATGACGTCGGTGAGGTCACCGAAGGTGCAGCACATCGCGATGCCGGCGCCCTTGTCCATCTCCGCGGCGTGGTGCGCCAGGACCGGGATCTCGACCCCGAACAGGGGCGAGCGGACCGTGCTGCCGAAGAGCGACGCATACCTCTCGTCATCGGGGTGGGCGATGAGCGCGACGACCGAGGGGATGAGCTCGGGGCGGGTGGTCTCGATGTAGACCTTCGTGGGCTCGCCGTCCGGGGAGGTGCCGTGGAAGGCGACCCGGTGGTAGTGCCCGGGGTAGTCGCGCGCCTCGAGCTCGGCCTGGGCGACCGCCGTCTGGAAGGTGACGTCCCACAGGCCCGGCGCCTCGGCCTGGTAGGCCTCGCCGCGCTGGATGTTGCGGATGAACGCGAGCTGGGAGGTGGCCCGTGAGTTCTCGTCGATCGTGCGGTACTGGATGTTCCAGTCCAGGCTGAAGCCCATCCGGCGGAAGAGCGACTCGAAGGCCTCCTCGTCCTTGACGGTGAGGACGTCGCACAGCTCGATGAAGTTCTGCCGGCTGATCGGGACCTCGTCCGCAGCCCTGGTGGAGGTGCGGTTGCCGTCGAACGGCGGGGTGAAGTCGGGGTCGTAGTGCATCGTCGCGTCGCCGCGGACGCCGTAGTAGTTCTGCACCCGCTTCTCGGTCGGCAGGCCGTTGTCGTCCCACCCGATCGGGTAGAAGACGTTGAAGCCGCGCATCCGCTTGTAGCGAGCCATGCAGTCGGTGTGCGTGTAGGAGAACACGTGACCCATGTGCAGTGACCCGGAGGCGGTCGGCGGGGGAGTGTCGATCGAGAAGACGTCCTCGCGGGGGGCGTTCAGCGCCCGCTCACGGTCGAAGGCGTAGGTCTGCTCCTCGCTCCATACCTGCGTCCACTTCTCCTCGAGACCCTCCAGGGAGGGCCGCTCGGGGATCGAGGCAGCACGAGATGGTGAGAGGTTGTCGGTCATGCCGGTCATCTTCCCAGACCACGCCCGGTGGACCGAAACCGGTTAGCCGAAATCCCATGACCCGGGTGGGCGGCGATGATGGTCACCTCGGGCCGATGGGCAACCTACGGTGTCGTAGTGTGGCGATATGGAGCCCGTCTACATGCCCGTGATCGGCTTCGCCCGCACCGCCTTCTTCCTCATGGGACTGAAGTTCCGCATGATCGGCGAGGAGAACGTGCCACGCACGGGCGGCGCCGTCATGGCGATCAACCACCAGGGGTATCTCGACTTCACCTTCGCCGGCCTCGCGGCCCGCAAGCACCGCCGACTCGTGCGCTTCATGGCGAAGAAGTCGACCTTCGAGCACAACATCACCGGCCCACTCATGCGGGGGATGAAGCACATTCCGGTCGACCGTCGAAACGGCCAGGAGTCGTACGATCTTGCGGTCGAGGCGCTCAAGCGCGGCGAGATCATCGGTGTCTTCCCCGAGGCCACCATGTCCCTCTCGTTCGATCTCAAGGACTTCAAGTCCGGTGCGGTGCGGATGGCGCAGGAGGCGGGCGTACCGATCCTGCCGACGACGCTGTGGGGCTCGCAGCGGGTGTGGACCAAGCACGTCCCGAAGCGGCTGGGGCGCTCGCGGATCCCGCTCTTCGTCACGGTGGGGGAGCCGATGTACGTCGGCCCGCACGACGACGTCGATGCCGTGACCCGCAAGCTGCACGCGGTCATGCAGGCCCAGCTCGACGAGCAGATCGCCGCCTACCCCGCCCTCACCGGAGAGGACCTGCGCTTCCTTCCGGCCCGCCTCGGCGGCAGCGCTCCGACGCCGGAGGAGGCCCGGGCCAAGGAGGACCACGACCGGAAGCGGTCGGTCGACAAGTTCAACAAGCGCAAGAGCGCCAAGGAGGGGTCAGCTGAGGGCGACTCACCCGAGGCGCCCGCAGAGGTGCGCAAGCGTCGTTTCGGGAAGGCCCGGCGGAAGCGCCGGAAGGCGACGCGGGCATAATCATCTTCAATAACTCTTGTCACACCTGTAACTTTGTGTCATGAGAGTTTCGCCCCTGCGTCGCGCCGGCACACTGGCCGCGATCGCCGCCGTCCTGGTGACGCTCGCCGCCTGCTCCGACGAGGGCGCCGGGGCGGACCCCACGAGCACCTCCGCTACGACGGCTGCGACGTCCGAGCCGACCGACTCCGAGTCCACAGCGACGCAGAGTCCCACGGAGACGTCTGGAAGCGGCACTTCGGACGCGACCCGCACCGATGTGCCCGTCGCAGGCGGAGGGCCGGAGGAGCTGCGGGCGTTCCTGCCCGAGGGCTTCCCGATCCCGGAGGAGCTGACCATCACGGGCGATCCCACGGCGACCGCCCGCAATGTCAACGTCACCTTCACCGTCCCGGACGCCGTCGAGGCCTTCGACTTCTTCGAGACCCAGCTGCCCGAGGCCGGCTACGAGATCCTGCCCGGGTCGAGCGAGTCCTACAGCACCGACGTCTCGTCCGGCGCGATCCTCGCGCAGAACGACGAGCGGCAGGTGAACCTGCTCATCGTCGACGACGAGGTCGAGATCACCATCACGGCGCGCGAGTGAGCGCTCGCGGAGGACCGCCCAGCTCCTAGATCTCGTGACCCAGGTGCGCGAGGGCCTGCCGGAGCAGCACCCCGTGACCTCCGGTCATCTCCTGCAGCGTGGTCGGAGCGAGCGCCTCCTCGGGCGTGAGCCACGCGAGGTCGAGCGCGTCCTGCTGGGGCGCGCAGTCGCCGGCGACGGGGACGATGAACGCGAGTGAGACGGCGTGCTGGCGCGGGTCGTGGAAGGGGGTCACTCCCGGGGTGGGGAAGTACTCGGCCACGGTGAAGGGTTGCGGGCTCGGCGGCACCTGGGGGAGGGCGACCGGCCCGAGGTCCTTCTCGATGTGGCGCAGGAGCGCGTCGCGCACCCGCTCGTGGAAGAGCACGCGGCCGGTCACGAGCTCGCGGCCGATCGAGCCGTCCCCCTTGGCCCGCAGGAGCAGTCCGATCTCGGTAACCGAGCCGGAGCCGTCCACGCGCACTGGCACGGCGTCGACGTAGAGGATCGGCATCCGGCCGCGGATCGACTCGAGCTCCTCCCGGGTGAGCCAGGCCTCGCGACGCTCCAGGTCCACACCGTTCGCGCCCCCGGAGAAGGACCCGTCATTGCCGATAGTCATGGTCCCCAGTTCTATCAGGCGCAGGTCGATCCGGCGCACCTCGACCAGCAGCAGCGTGGTTCGGTGAAGCGCGGTCAGCTGCCGACACCTGCCCGAACGCCGCCCGCCGCGCGATCCGCCGCAGCGCCGAGAGCACGGCGGGACCGATGAGCACGATGGCCACGCCGTTGGTCAGCGCCCGCCCGATGTCCCAGCCGAGTGAGGTCGTGACGGTGTAGACGACGAACCGGTGCAGGTTCTCGAGCACCGGCGCCCCAGCGATGTAGGAGAGCTGGTTGTCCAGGCCGACGATGAACGGCCAGAACGAGAAGTTCATGGTGATCCCGTAGAGCACCCCCGCCAGGACTCCGTATGCGACGAGCAGGGCCACCTCCACCTTCCCGCGGGCGCGGGGCAGCAGACCAGCACCGAGGCCGACCCACGCCGAGGCCATTATCTGGAAGGGCAGCCACGGGCCGACCCCGCCCGTGAGGAGAGCGGAGCCGAGCAGGGTGGTGGCGCCGAGGACGAAGCCGAAGCCCGGACCGTAGACGCGCCCCGCGAGGATGAGGAGGAAGAAGACGGTCTCCAGGCCGGCTGTTCCTGCTCCGAGGGGACGCAGAACCGCGCCGACGGCGGTGAGCACACCGAGCATCGCGATGGCCTTGACGTCGAAGCCGCCGCGGCTGATCTCGGCGAGGACGACGACGAGGAACAGCGGCAGCAGCGCGGCGAGGATGAGGGGCGCCGTTGCGACGTCGTCGAGGGTCGATCCTGGCGCGATGAAGAGCGGCCACAGGAAGGAGGCGGCACCGACCGCGCTGACGAGGAGGATCGACACGGTTGCCCGGGCGGAGACGGGCACGAGGCGGGCCGGGGCAGGTGCGCCTCGCCGTGAGGCACGCCGCCCCGCCATGGTGCTGACCTCAGCCATCCAGGGCCTCCCGCACCTCGTCGACGGTGAGCCACGGTGCCGGAGCGAGGATCTTGCCCACCTGCGGCGCGAAGGCCGGTGAGGACACGAGGATCTCGTGACGCGGCCCATCCGCGACGATCTCACCCTCGGCCATGACGAGGACCCGATCAGCCACCCCTGCGGCGAACTCGACGTCATGCGTCGAGATGATGACGCACTGGCCGGCGGCGGCCATCCGGCGCACCTCGGCCCGCAGGGAGTCCTTCGCCGCGTAGTCCAGGCCCCGGGTCGGCTCATCGAGCATGACGACCGGCGGCTCCCCGGTGAGCTGGACCGCGAGGACCAGGGCGAGCCGCTGCCCCTCGGAGAGATCCCGAGGGTGGGTCTGCGGGTCGATGCCGGGGACCATCTGCTCGAGCAGGGCTGCACAGGTGCCCGGCGCTGCGCCGCTCTCCTCGTCGGACTGGGCGCACTCCTGGTCGACCGTCTCGAGATAGAGCAGGTCACCTGCTGACTGGGGCACGAGCGTGACCGCTCGGCGGCGTTCGGGCGGGGGTAGGTCCGCGGGATCGGTGCCGTCTCCGGTGCGCACGTCCCCACTCGTGCGCACCCCGGAGCCCTGGAGCGCCCAGAGCAGTGAGGACTTGCCGGAACCGTTGCGGCCCATGATGACGCTCACCGTCCCGGCCTCGAAGCGGACCGAGACGTCGCTGACCGCCGTCACCTCGCCGTAGCGGACGATGAGCCCCTTGGCCTCGATGGCCCTCGGGCCCGTCACGCTGGGGCCAGCCAGCACCGCGCCGCGATCAGCGACGGAGGCATGAGCGGGGAGCGGCACCCGCCGCATCGCACGCCGGGCATCCCGGATCGAGAGCGGCACCGGGTCCAGGCCGAGTAGCCGGGAGAGGTGCACGATCGGGGGCGCGATGGCGGCGTCGGCCATGATCCGCGCCGGGTCGTCGTGGCGCACCGTGCCGTCGCCGGTGACCTCGATGATGGAGTCGGCGAGGTGGATGACCCGCTCGATCCGGTGCTCGGCGACGACGACGGTGACCCCGAGGTCGTGCACCAGCCGGGAGATGGCCGCCAGGACGTCCTCGGCGCCGGTGGGGTCGAGGGCGGACGTCGGCTCGTCGAGGACGAGGAGTCTCGGGTGCGCGGTGAGCACCGAGCCGATGGCCACCCGCTGCTGCTGCCCGCCGGAGAGGTCGCGCAGGTTCGCGTGCCGCAGCTCGGCGATCCCGAGGAGGTCCAGCGTCTCCTCGACCCGCTTGCGCATCACCGCAGGCGGCAGGCCCATCTGTTCCATGGCATACGCGAGCTCCTCCTCGACGGTGTCGGTGACGAAGCCGGCGAGCGGGTTCTGCCCGACCACCCCGACGATGTCCGAGAGGTCGCGGGGCCGGTGCTCACGCAGGTCGCGGCCGTCGACGAGCACGGTCCCGTCGACCTGACCGCCGGTGAAGTGCGGCACCTGGGCACCGAGCAGGCCGAGGAGAGTCGACTTGCCCGAGCCGGTCGGCCCGATGACGAGGACGAGCTCGCCCTCCTCGATGCCGAGGTTCACATCGCGCAGGGTCGGGGTGGCGGCCAGCTCGCCGGAGATCGCGTCGCCGTAGGTGACCGTCACGTCGCGCAGCTCGACCAGGCTCATACAAAGGCCTCCCTCGTGCGCGGTGCGGTCCGCGACGTGCGCGGCTCGGGCGTGAGGAACGCCGGCACCGTCGCGACGAGCAGCCCCGCCAGGGTGAGGAGCGGCAGGGCCGGCCATCCGAGCGGTTCGAGGGGGAGGATGAGTCCTTCGGGGGACAGGCGTCGGGTGAGCAGGATCGCCGCGACAGCGACGAGCCCGCAGCCGAGCGTCAGCCACTCCGGTGCCCGCCACGGGTCGGGACGGTATGCGGTGCGCCGGACCGCGCGCCCGGCTCGCCGGAGTCCGGCGTAGCTGAGCGCCAGGCCTGCCGCGAGCAGCGGCCAGCTCCACAGCGAGAAGCCGACCGTGACGAAGACACCGTAGAGACCGAGCATCGCGAGGATGAGCCCGGCGAAGGTGAGTGCCGTGGTCACCCGCTCCGAGCGCGGGTCGCTGGCGTCGCGGCGGCCGTACCCCCGGGAGTCCATTGAGGCGGCCAGGTGGATCGACCGCTCGAGGGTGTCGTGCAGGACCGGGATGGCGATGTGCTTGAGCCCGCGCAGGCCGGTGCGGTGGTCGCCGCGCAGCCGCCGGGCCCGCATGACCCGCACGACACTCTCGGCGAGCTGGGGGGCGACGCTCACGGCCACGACGAGAGCCGTGCCGATGTCGTGGAGGGCGGCGGGGAAGGCGCGCAGCAGCCGCTTGGGGTTGGCCAGCGCGTTCGCGGCACCGACGCAGATGATGATCGTCGCGAGGCGGAGCCCCTCGGCCACAGCACGGAGGAGACCCTCGAGATAGATCGTTCCTCCGAGGACGATGCCCGCGGCCCAGGAGGGCAGGTCGATCGTCGGCAGGCGGATGAGCTCGACCGAGCCGAACTTCAGTCCCACGAGGACGTGCAGGACGACCCGGACGGCGATGACGAACACGCCCAGAAAGACGTAGTAGCGCAACGCCCTCGCGAAGGGCGAGTCCCCCCGGCGCGCGGTGACGACGAGGGTGAGCACTGCGATGAGGAGGAGGTGGATGAGCGGGTTCGTCGTCAGGCTCGCCACGACAGCGAGGGACAGCGCCCACCCCCACCAGGCTCCGGGGTGCACAGCGCGGGGGAGGGTCTCACCAAGGGCACGGTGCAGCGCGCTCAGGTTCCGATGCGTCGCCGCCACCCCAGCCATCCCGCAGCGGCCAGCAGCGCGCCGGCGATCCCGACCCCGGCGACCGTCCCTGACGAGCTGCCCGCGCCGGTGTCTGCGCCACCCTCAGCGGGACCGGCAGCAGTGACGTCGTCGTCGGAGACCGAGTCGGTCTCCGTGGTCTCCGTCATCGCCGACGTGGGTGGAGTCTCGGACCCGGTCCCGCTCGCAGCAGCGGTCGCCGACTCGGTCGCCGTCTCCGTGGCTGCGGCGCTCGCCTCAGTCGTGCCCGTCGTGCTCGCCGGCGCCTGGCCCGCGGATCCCGAGCCACCTGACGACGTGGTCCTGCTCGTCGTCGACGGCTTCGAAGCGCTCGTGGAGGTGCTCGGCTTCGGCGTGGACTTCGGTGGGGTCGTCGTCTTCGAGGTGGACGGCGGCGGGGGTGGTGGAGGCGGTGGGGGCGCCGGGGTGTTGATCACCGGCGGGGCGATGGCGGGCGGGGCGCCCGCGCCGAAGGACCATCCCTCGACGCTTCCCGGCGCCGGGTCGCGGCCGTAGGCGCCGACCGAGCTGTAGGTCCAGTTGCCGCCGGGCTTGGCGTACCAGGACGACCAGTAGGCGCTGGTCGGGGGCACCCGCACGCACGGGTCGGAGGCGGGGGCGCCGTCGATCTTGCAGATGAAGCCGGGCATCGTCTGCACCTGCTCGAGGGAGAAGCCCGCGCCCTGGAGAGCAGCGGCGCCCGAGGACGGGTCACCCGGTGCGCATCGCACGCTCGTGCTGCCGTTGGGGAAGGTGATGACGACTGTGACCCCGCTCGAGGCCGAGGTGCACGCGGCCGCCTGCGCGCTCGGAGCGACGACGAGAAGTCCCGCCGCTGCGAGGGCAACGCTGGAGAGAACCGCTCCTGCAGTGCGCAGGAGCAGGTGGACCCGGGTCATCGGTGGACGCCACCTCGGGTCGTCGCGGCGACGGCCGTGCCGCCGGTGAGGACGAGCAGCAGCGCGAGGAGGGCGAGCGGTCCGAGATCGGCACCGGTCTGCGCCAGTCCGCCGGCCGGGCGGGCGGTGGGTGCGATGGTCGGGCCGGCGGCGGTCCCGCCAGATCCGTCCGTCGTCCCGCCGCCGGTCGTCGGCGGGGTGGTCGGGGTCGTCGGCTCGGTGGGGGTCGTCGGCTCGGTCGGCGTCGGCGTGCCGGGCGTCCGTGGCTCGCACAGCCGGTCCGGTGCGTTCTCCGAGGCGCCGGCGAGGTCCGCATACGTCACGCCCGTGAGGCCCTGGAAGGCCTGGGCGACCGTGCGGCGGTCCTGGTCGAGGACCACGGCGGCATCACCCTGGCCGGCCCTCGCCGTGAAGGTCGTCCGATCGTAGGCGAGACCCCCGACGAGGGCGGCCGCGAAGGAGTCGTCGTACTGGAGGCTGCTGAGGTAGCCGAGCGCAGCGAGTGCCTCGGCCTCGTGGCCCGCAGCGGTGAAGACCGCCCCGGCGAGGCCGGTGGAGTTGGCGTTCGGCGCCTCGGTCGTGGGGCCGCCACCGAGTGAACCGTCCGCCTGCTGCTTGCCGACGAGGTACGCCAGGCCCGCGGTGATGGACTCCTCGGTCGCGCAGGGGGAGGCGAGGAGCGCCTGAAGGGCGAAGGAGGTGGCGTCGGGGTCACTCACACAGCTGGTGCCGCCCGGCTCGAGGGCGAAGCCGCCGTCGGCGCACTGGGCGTCCATGAGGTAGTCGACGGCCTTCTGGTCGGCGCCCACCCCGGCACCCTCGAGGCCGATGATCGCCAGCGACTGGGTGAGGGTGTTGGAGTAGTCGCCCCACTGGGAGGCATCGCTGAAGCGACCGGCGTCGGTCTCCAGCCCCTGCAGCAGCGCGATGAGGTCGACGCCGCCGAAGTCGCGCGGGTCCTGACCCATGGCCAGGGCGAGCACGAGGCTCTTCGCCACCGCTCCCGCGTAGGTCTCGCCGTCGGTGCCGATGTAGTTGCTGATGCCTTCGGCGATCTTCGCGGTCGCAGCCACCGCGTCGGGGTGGGCCGGGTCGATGGCCGCCAGGGATATCGCCAGGTCGGCGGTGAGGCCGTAGTCGGGGAACCCGAAGCTGACGATGAGGTGGTCGAAGGCCTGCAGCTCACGCGCGATGAACTCTCCGGCAGCCAGGGTCGCCTCGGAGGCGTCGGGAGTCTCGACAGGGTCACCGGGGCCCTCGTCGACCGGGGGCTCCTCGGTCGCGGGTGGCTCGGTGGCCTCGCCGTCGAGCGTCGTCTCGGCGCGCGGCGCGGGTGCATCGGGGACGTTGTCGACGAGCGAGAGCCCGAGGAAGCCGTCCGTCGCAGCGGAGATGGCACTCACGGCCGAGCTGGAGCTGAGCCACCCGCCGGTCGTCGTGCCCTCCCACAGGGACCACCACACGCCGGTCCAGGCGTCACACGGGTTGGTCGGCGGCTCGCCGTCGACCTGGCAGACCATCGGGCCGAAGGAGGTGGTCTGCGTGAGCACCGAGAAGCCGGCGTCGGCGTAGGTCTGCAGCGCGTTGTCGGTGAAGTAGGCGCCGCCACCCTCGTTGGTGACGCAGCGCACCGCGGGGGTCGAGTCGCCGTGGTAGTCGACGACGACCGTGACACCGGTCCCGGGAGCACAGGCGCCCTCGGTCCACGTCGTGCCCTCGGCGGCGGTGAGCGGGGTGTCGTAGATCGGTTCGGCAGCGGCGGGGCCGGCGGCCAGGGCGGGCACGGCGATGGCGACGGAGGCCAGCGCGGCGAGGAAGCGGCCGACTCGGCCGGGGGCGCGGTGGGAAGCGCGTACAGATGCGGGCGCAGAAGTGCTCCCTGGGGCACGCCTGGGGGTGAATCTCGAACGGAACCCGGTAATCGGGGAGAGGGCCGGAGCCATGACGTGCCTTTCGGTAGCGGACCCGTGACGGACCCGGCCTGACTCGCATGGCGCGAAAGGCTGGGCTCGTCCCGTATGCCTCGACGGTTAAGTGAGCCGCTTGCAGCTACCGAGGCGTTCCGACTCGTCGCGCGGTGCAGATGCTCCGCGAGACCTACGGCTGCGGGTCAGTGCCGGACTTCGACCGGCTTCCCCTCAGTAGGTGCAGTGGTGGCCCGTTCATAGGGCCTGTCTCCCATCATACCCGCTCCACGCGTGGCCCGCGCCGGCCGGTCCCACCCTTGTGGATAGTGCGCGAACGGCCGACCTCGGCCCGATCCGAGTCGCCCGGGCAGCACTCGCAGGACCTCAGGGCGGTGAATCGGTTTTCCCCCCTCAGCGGCGGCCACGTAGACTTGACCCTCAACAGCGTCCGAGCCGTTATCAGCGGCGAGCTTTCGGAAGAACGGGCCCCGCGCATACAGGCGGGGGTCTCAGTAGAACCGAACGGGCCGGCCCGTCACAGCCGAGCGATGAGCGGTCAGGCTCTGCATGCGCCACGACGTCTGCACCAAGACGTATGCGGTGGTCTGGCAAGCGAGGTGGTACCGCGGTGCCCCACCTGACGGCCCTTGGGCCGATCGGGCGGCGTCGTCCTCGTGACCTGCAGTGACGATCACGACCTGACCACCGCTCAAGGAGACGCTCCTGATGACCTATCCCAAGGTCTCCCACCTCCCCGCCGACGGCCCCGGCGGCACCCCGTCGGTGCCCTCGAGCCCGCGCTTCCCCGCTGTCGAGGAGGCGGTGCTGAAGTACTGGGAGCAGGACGGCACCTTCCAGGCCTCCGTCGAGAACCGGCCCGCCGGTGAGAACGGCAGCAACGAGTTCGTCTTCTACGACGGACCTCCCTTCGCAAACGGCCTGCCGCACTACGGCCACCTGCTCACCGGCTACGTCAAGGACGTCGTACCGCGCTACTTCACGATGCGCGGGAAGCGCGTCGAGCGGCGCTTCGGGTGGGACACCCACGGCCTGCCGGCCGAGCTCGAGGCGATGAGCCAGCTCGGCATCAAGACGACCGACGAGATCCGCGAGATGGGGATCGCGGCCTTCAACGACAAGTGCCGGGAGTCGGTGTTCGCCTACACGAACGAGTGGCGCGACTACGTCACCCGCCAGGCGCGCTGGGTCGACTTCGACAACGACTACAAGACCCTCGACCTCGACTACATGGAGAGCGTCATCTGGGCCTTCAAGCAGCTCTACGACAAGGGGCTGGCCTACGAGGGCTTCCGGGTGCTGCCGTACTGCTGGAACGACCAGACGCCGCTGTCGAACCACGAGCTGCGGATGGACGAGGACGTCTACCAGATGCGCCAGGACCCGGCGGTCACGATCGGGTGCCGCCTCGTCGACGGCCCGCTCGCCGGCGCGCTCGCTCTCATCTGGACGACGACGCCGTGGACCCTCACGTGCAACCTCGCGATCATGGTCGGCGAGGACATCGACTACGTCGTCGTCGAGTCCTCCGTCCCCACCGGCTCGCCCGAGCGCTACGTCATCGCCGAGGCCCGGATGCAGGCGTATGCCCGCGAGTTCACCGGGGACGCCAAGGGTGACGTCTCCGCGCTCGTCGTGCAGCGGCTCAAGGGCAGTGAGCTCGTCGGGCACCGCTACACCCCGCCGATGAGCTACTACCTCGGCCATGAGAACGCGTTCCGCCTCGTGCCCGCCGAGTTCGTCACGACCACCGACGGCACCGGGCTGGTGCACACCGCCGGCGCCTTCGGTGAGGAGGACAAGGTCATCACCGACCGCGAGGGCATCGAGGTCGTCGTGCCCGTCGCGATCGACGGCACCTTCACCCACCCCGTGGCCGAGTACGAGGGCCAGCTCGTGCTGGACGCGAACCTGCCGATCATCGAGCACCTCAAGGCGCGCACCCGTCTCGACGCAGGGCACGAGCCCGGTGGCGACCAGGAGACGCACGGGACCGGCGCCATCACCGAGGGCACGGTGCTGCTGCGCCGCGAGACCTACGACCACTCCTACCCGCACTGCTGGCGCTGCCGCGAGCCCCTCATCTACATGGCGGTCTCGTCCTGGTTCGTCTCGACGACCAAGATCCGCGACGAGATGCTCGCCCTCAACCAGGAGATCACCTGGGTGCCCGGGCACGTCCAGGAGGGCCAGTTCGGCAAGTGGCTCGAGAACACCAGGGACTGGTCGATCTCGCGCAACCGGTTCTGGGGCAGCCCGATCCCGGTGTGGAAGTCGGACAACCCGGCCTACCCGCGGATCGACGTCTACGGCTCGCTCGAGGAGCTCGAGCGGGACTTCGGCGTGCGCCCGGACGACCTGCACCGGCCGTTCATCGACGAGCTGACCCGCCCGAACCCGGACGACCCCACGGGCCAGTCGACGATGCGCCGCGTCACTGACGTCTTCGACTGCTGGTTCGAGTCCGGGTCGATGTCGTTCGCCCAGGTGCACTACCCGTTCGAGAACGCCGAGTGGTTCGAGCACCACTTCCCGGGTGACTTCATCGTCGAGTACATCGGGCAGACCCGCGGCTGGTTCTACACGCTGCACATCCTCGCCACCGCGCTCTTCAACCGGCCGGCGTTCCAGTCCTGCGTCGCCCACGGCATCGTCCTGGGCAACGACGGGCTCAAGATGAGCAAGTCGCTGCGCAACTACCCCGACGTGCGCGAGGTGTTCGACCGCGACGGCGCCGACGCGATGCGCTGGTTCCTCATGTCCTCGCCGATCCTGCGGGGCGGGAACCTCATCGTCACCGAGGAGCACATCCGCGGCGGCGTGCGCCAGGCCCTCATCCCGCTGTGGAACTCCTGGTACTTCTTCTCGCTCTACGCCAACGCCGCCGGGTACGAGGCGAAGTGGTCGACCGACTCCACGGACGAGCTCGACCGCTACATCCTCGCCAAGCTCGGTGACTTCGTCCGCGGGAGCCAGGAGGCCCAGGACCACTACGACATCGCCCGGGCCTGCGACCTGACGCGCGAGTTCGTCGAGCTGCTGACGAACTGGTACATCCGCCGCAACCGAGACCGCTTCTGGGCGGCCGACGGTCAGGTCAACGAGTCGAGCCGGCAGGCGTTCGACACGCTCTACACGGTCCTCGAGACGGTGTGCCGCGTCGCCGCGCCGCTGCTGCCGCTCGTCACCGAGGAGATCTGGCGCGGCCTGACGGGGGAGCGCTCGGTGCACCTCACCGACTGGCCGGACGCTGACGCCTTCCCGTCCGACGCCAAGCTGGTCGAGGCGATGGACCGGGTCCAGCAGGTGTGCTCGACGGTGTCCTCGCTGCGCAAGGCGAAGGGCATCCGGGTGCGCCAGCCGCTCGGTGCGCTCACCCTCGTCACACCCTTGGCGGACGCGGTGGAGACGCTTCGCGGCATCGTCGCCGACGAGGTCAACGTCAAGGACGTCGTGGTGGTCGATGTCGACCAGGCCCACGAGACCGACTTCGGCATCGTCCAGCGGCTCACCGTCAACGCCCGGGCCGCAGGTCCTCGCCTCGGCAAGGACGTCCAGCAGGCGATCAAGGGCTCGAAGTCCGGTGACTGGTCGGTCGCCCCGGACGGGACCGTCACCTCCGGCGGCATCGAGCTCCAAGAGGGTGAGTATGCGCTGGAGACCGTCGTGGACGACTCCGCCCAGCCCGGTGGTGAGGCCGGTGCTCTGCTGACCTCGGTGCTCCCCGGCGGCGGCTTCGTCGTCCTCGACGCCGACATCACGCCCGAGCTCGCCCGCGAGGGGCTTGCACGTGACCTGGTCCGCGCGGTCCAGCAGGCACGCAAGGACGCGGGACTCTCGGTCTCCGACCGGATCTCGCTCACGGTGACCGGCTCGGAGGCGGTCCTCGACGCGGCGATGGCGCACCGGGACCTCATCGTGTCCGAGACCCTCGCTGCCCAGTTCGGCGCCTCGGGGAACCTCGACGACATCCCGGCCGGGGACGTCGCCACCGGCTCGCAGGTCAGCGAGGTCACCATCGGCGCGGACGAGCGCGTGCGTATCTCCCTGGCGCGGCTCTGATGGCCGCCTCGCGATCAGGGGGCTCCGGCCAGGGCTCGGGCGGCACCTCACGCCGTTCCGGTCGACCCGACGCCGCGGCCCGTGAGGCTGCTCGCCTCCTCGACCTGCGCAAGCGTATGCGCGAGGTCGAGGAGGCGATCCTCGCCCGCGCGCCCGAGCACGATCTCGAGCCCTCGTTGGACCGCATCCAGGCGGTCATGGAGCTGCTCGGGGACCCGCAGCGGACCTTCCCGTCGATCCACATCACGGGGACCAACGGCAAGACGTCAACGGCGCGCATCATCGAGGCGATCCTGCGCGAAAGTGGACTGAAGACAGGGCGATTCACGTCGCCGCACCTGCACACGATCCGCGAGCGCATCTCCATCGCCGGTGAGCCGATCTCGGAGGAGGCGTTCCTCGCCGCCTACGACGACGTCATCCCCTACATCGAGATGGTGGACGCGCAATCCGCGGAGACCGGTGGCCCGCGGATGACCTACTTCGAGGTCGTGGTGGCCGTCGCATACGCGGCCTTTGCGGACGCTCCCATCGACGTCGCCATCGTCGAGGTCGGCATGGGCGGAGCCTGGGACGCGACCAACGTCATCGACGCGACCGTCTCGGTGGTGACGCCCATCGATGTCGACCACACGCACTTCCTCGGCACGACGCCGGAGGAGATCGCGACCGAGAAGGTGGGCATCATCAAGCCCTCCGGCATCACGGTCTCGGCGATACAGCCCCACGAGGACGTGTGGGAGATGATCCGCGCCCGCAGCGGGGAGGTGGACGCCCACCTGGTCACCGAGGGTCTCGACTTCGGCATCCTCACCCGTGAGGTCGCCGTCGGTGGTCAGCTCCTGTCCTTACGGGGGCTGGCCGGCGACTACGAGGAGGTGCTGCTCGACCTGCACGGCCAGTTCCAGGCCCACAACGCTGTTGTGGCCCTGGCTGCTGTGGAGTCCTTCCTCGGCGGTGGGTCGCAGCAGGTGGATCCCGATGTGCTGCGCGCTGCGCTGGCCTCGGTCGAGTCGCCGGGGAGGCTGGAGATCGTGCGCCGGTCGCCCACGGTCATCGTCGACGCCGCTCACAACGCCCACGGCGTGGCTGCGCTGGCCGAGGCGCTCTCCGACTCGTTCACCTTCACCCGGCTGGTCGGTGTCGTGGCGATCTTCCGCGACAAGGACGCCGCAGAGATGCTCAGCCTCCTCGAGCCGGTCCTCGACCACATCGTCGTCACCCGGACCACCTCCCTGCGGGCCACCCCGCCGGAGCAGCTCGGCGAGATCGCGGTGGACATCTTCGGTGAGCAGCGCGTCACCGTCGTCCGGGACCTGCCCAACGCCCTCGACGCTGCCGCTGAGCTCGCCGACGAGGGTGGGGTCGGGGGAGCGGTGCTCGCCACGGGCTCGGTCTTCACAGCGGCCGAGGTGCGGATGCTGCTCGGGGTCACCTCGGCCTGAGGGCCCGTCGACTGACCTCAGGTCCGCGCGGAGGAACACCCACCAGCGCGACGTCTGCGCAGCGGGCGGGCCTCCGTGCGCTGCACCGCGCGCTGACGCACCCATAGGCGCGACGTCTGCGCAGCGGGTGGCCCTCCGCGCTATGCGCTGCTCACCCGTGGTCGATCGGCTCGCCTCGTCCCACGTACCGTAGAGCCCATGGCACTCAAGGACGTGCGGCTCTTCGGCCGGCTCGGCAAGTTCACCTGGCGCATGCTCGCGATGGTGCTCGTCGGGCAGGCGATCAGCATCTCGCTGGGTGCTCTCGTCGCACGCGGGATCGGGATGGCCGAGGGCAACGACCGTGCCGACACCTTCCTGTATGCGGGACTCGCCTTATCCGTACTCTGCATCGTCACCGCAGGGCTCATGCGCACGCCGCTCGGTCTCCCACTCGGATGGCTGTGTCAGGCGCTCACCTTCCTCACCGCATACATCGTGCCGATGATGTTCGCGGTGGGGCTCCTCTTCCTCGGCCTCTGGGTGCTCTGCCTCGTCCAGGGCGCGAAGGCGGAGCGGCTGGTGGCCGAGCGCGAGGCTGCAGCAGCGGTGGATTGAGCACTCCGGGCCCACGGTTAGGGTGGACACCGTGACCGAACGTTCTCTCGTCATCATCAAGCCCGACGGCTTCGCGCGCGGCAACACCGGGGAGGTGCTGCGCCGGATCGAGACCAAGGGGTACACCCTCGTCGCGATGAAGATCCTCACCGCGACCCGCGAGATGCTGGCGGCGCACTACGCCGAGCACGAGGGCAAGCCCTTCTACGAGCCGCTCGTGGAGTTCATGTCCTCCGGGCCGGTCGCCGCTGTCGTCATCGAGGGCGACGGCTGCATCAAGGGCTTCCGCTCCCTCGCCGGTGCGACGAACCCGACCGAGGCCGCCCCCGGCAGCATCCGCGGTGACCTGGCGCGCGACTGGGGCGAGAAGGTGCAGAAGAACGTCGTTCACGGCTCGGACTCCCCGGAGTCGGCCGCCCGTGAGATCGGCATCTGGTTCCCCGAGCTCTGAGGCCAGCCTCACTTGAGAGCCGGGCCGTCCACCGGAATCGTTGGACCAAGGCCTCACACCCAGCAGGCCGTTCCAGCACTCTCCCTACAGGGAAGCACCATGAAGAAGACCCTCACGGCCTTCGCGGTAGCCGCCGCGCTCCTTCTCGCCGCGGGCTGCGGCTCGGACGCCGGGGACGGTGAGGCGCCGGCGGACGCGAGCAGCTCGACGACCCAGTCGAGCCAGACCGCTCCACTGGAGGACTCGAGCTTCCTCGAACCACTCGGCCTGGCCGGGCTAGGGGTGGCCGAGGTCGTGCAAGGGCTCGAGACGACCGCCGCCGACCGCGAGGCCGGCGTCGTGGGTTCGGTGCGCTACGACCACATCATCTTCAGCACCCCGGCGGGTGAGCACACCATGCCGATCCCGGAGAACGACTTCTATATGTCGGTCGCTCCCTTCATCGAGAAGACCCACGAGTGCTTCTACCACAACCTCGCCACCTGCCAGGGTGAGCTGGTGGGGGAGGACCTCCAGGTGAAGATCACCTCCGCCGACGGCCAGGTCCTCATCGACGACACGGTGACGACCTATCAGAACGGTTTCGCCGGATTCTGGCTGCCCCGCGACATGGAGGGCACGATCGAGGTCTCCTACGACGGCAAGTCGGTCACCGCGCCGATCGGCACCGGCCCGGACGACCCCACCTGCATCACCACGCTTCAGCTGACCTGACCCCCTCGCCTCCCGTCACCCAGGCGACCTCAGCGCGCCCCGCCCAGCACCCTGCACCGCTCGTAGGCTGGCAGTGCAACTGCGCCCTGAGGACCTGCACCCCAGTCGCGCCTGCACGAAGACAGCACCCGCATCCGGAGCAAGGAGACGCACGATGGCGACGACCCGCACCGCTGCAGCCCACTGGGAGGGCTCGCTCATGGAAGGGGCCGGCCAGGTCACCCTGCAGTCCTCCGGACTCGGCACCTACGACGTCACCTGGGCCTCGCGCGCTGAGGACCCCAACGGGCGCACGAGCCCCGAGGAGCTCATTGCAGCTGCGCACTCCACCTGCTTCTCGATGGCACTCGCCCACGCCCTCGCCGAAGCCGGCACCCCGCCGACGACGATCGACACCTCCGCCGACGTCACCTTCCAGGCCGGTGTCGGGATCACCGGCATCGTCCTGAAGGTCAAGGGCGCGGTCCCCGGCATGACGGAGGAGCAGTTCCGCGAGGCTGCCGAGGGCGCTAGGACCGGATGTCCTGTCAGCCAGGCGCTCTCGGTCCCGATCACGCTCGAGGTCACCTTCTCCGGCTGACCAGGGCTGACGAGGAGGTATGCGCCGGTCACCTCAGATGAAGATGACCTGAGCCCCCTCGGCGATCTCGACGAAGTCCGCCGCGCTGATCACGCCCTCGACGCCCGGGTGCAGGTCGGCCTCGATCATCTTGGCCATGTCGAAGGACAGTTTGCAGGCATACATGTGCGCACCCGACGCCTGCATGAGATCGAGGAAGTCCGGGATGTCCGGGATCTCGAGCTCCTCGAGCTGCTTCTTCATCATGGTCGTGGCGAAGGCGGTCATCCCCGGCAGGTTGCCCATGGCCTGCGGCAGCGACAGGTTCTCCCATCCGGGCCGCAGCCGCCCGAGCTCGTTCATGTGCATCGCCGTGTTGCCGGCCATCGTGAACTTCAGCTTGTGGTTGAGCTTGGTGTTGATGATGTCGAGGCCCCAGAAGGTGAAGAAGATGTGCACCTCGATGCCCTCGCCGAGCGCGGCGTTGCCCATGATGAACGCGGGGTAGGCCATGTCGAGGTTGCCCTTGGAGCAGATGAAGGCCATCTTCCGCGGCCCGGTGTATGCGGTGGTCCCGCCCTCCGCGGAGGTGCCGGTCTGCGGGGAACCAGGCCCCGGCATACGGTCTCCGAAGTCCGGCATGATGAAGCCCTCGGGGATGGGGGCGCGGACGCCGGCCCCACCTGGCAGAGCGGTGACGGGTTGTTCGGTGATGGTCATGGTGACTCCTAGACGCAGCCGACGGGCTTGCGGAGCCCGGCGAGCCAGGACATCTTCTTGGCGGGCTTGCCGGGATAGAGGGCGAAGAGGCTCTTGATGTCGAAGCCGCCGACGGTCTGCAGCCGGCGCAGGGTCGGGGTGACCCCGGTGACGGCGGCGTCCTGGCGCATGAAGCGCAGGGGAGCGAGGTGCTCCTCGTCGAGCTCGATGCCGATGAGGGCAGCGAGATCCTTGGCGAGATCCTCGCTCCACTCGTCGCGGTCGGTGAAGAAGCCCTCCTCGTCGACCTCGAAGCTGCGCCCGTTGATGGTGTTCGTGGGCATGGTCGTCACTCCTTCTGGCCGGCGGGCACGCGCTTGCCGGCCATGGACATCTCGGTGGGGACCGGCAGCTTGCGCCCGGGGAGCAGGAGGTTCCAGTAGATCTGCTCGAACGCGAGCTTGCCGAGGTGGTTGACGCGAGCGGGCTTGAGCAGCATCATCGGCCCGATGACCGGGGCGGGGAAGGTGCCCTTGAGCGGCTCGGTGTCGTAGTTGAAGTCGAGCAGCAGCGCCTGGCCGCGACCGGACTCGACGAAGCAGTTCGCGTGCCCGTCGAAGGAGTGCGGAAGCGGGCGGCCCTCGACGGCGGCGAGGAAGTTGCCGACGAACTGCTCGGTCATGAAGTGCGCGACCGAGCCGGCCTTCGACGTCGGGATGTCGCTCGCGTCGCCGAGCACGAAGATCCGCTCGTGCTCCACTGAGCGCAGCGTGTGCTTGTCCACCGGGATGAAGCCCGACTCGTTGCCGAGGCCGGAGTCGAAGACGTACTGCTGGCCCACGTTGGGCGGGACCGTCACCAGGAGGTCGAAGGGCAGCTCACGCCCGTCGTATGCGACGAGCACCTGGCGCTTCCCGTCCACCCGTTCGACGGCGAAGTCGGCGGCGAGCCGGATGCTGCGATCGGTGAGCAGACCACCGAGCTCCTTGCTCGCGACCGGCTTGGTGAAGGCACCGTCGAGCGGGGTGACGTACGTGATGTCGACCCTGTGCCGCAGCCGGCGCTTCCGGTAGTGGTCCTCGACGAGGAATGCGAACTCCAGCGGCGCCACCGGACACTTGATCGGCATCTCGGTCACGTGGACGAGGAGCCGGCCCGCGTCGAACCCGTCGAGCGCCGCCTTGAGTGCTTTCGCGCCCTCGAACGTGTAGAACTCGTGCACGTTCGTGCGCTCGGCGAGCGCCTCGACCATCCCCTCGACGAGGGTCGGGTCCGGTCTGGTGCCGGTCGCGATGACGAGCCAGTCGTATGCGAGGGTCCGGTCGTCCGCGAGGTGCACCTCACGCGCGTGCGGGTCGACGCGACGGATGGCGGCCTCGACGAACTCGACGCCCTCGGGGAGGAATCCCCGGCGGTCCTTCTTGACGCGCGTGGGCTCCATCCAGAACGGGATGAAGAGGAAGCCGGGTTGATAGAGGTGCTCGGTGTCCTGGTCGACGACGGTGATCGACCACGTGGCATCGAGGGCTTTGCGAAGGAGGTTGGCGGCCATTGTGCCTGCCGTGCCAGCCCCCAGAATCAGGAGCTTTGCCATGCTCTCGAGGGTATACCCAAGGGGGTATCTGCAACCAGCGATCCGGCCGTGGTGTGAGCGACCAGACACCGGGGCTCATCTGCTCGCATCAAGAGATGGCGATCCGTCGAGCTTGAGCCCTGTTCTCGACGCTTTGCCAGCCCTCGCGCCGAGGGGCGGTGGTCCGTCGATGGTGAGCTCGAATGTCGACGCTTTGCCCACCCTCGCGGCCGTTCAGTAGGGCTGAGCAGCCACGTCCGTGTGGGTGAAGTCGTTCCCCACGAAGAGCAACGGCTCACCGGCCGTGACGGACAAGGCATACGCGAAGCAGTCTCCGAAGTTCAGCCCTGCCTTCGAGCCCGAGCCCCGTCCGAACCGGCGGTAGGCGAGGCGGGCGACCTCGGCCTGCCGGACGGTGACCGGTTCGACCCGGATCTCCAACGCGGCGAGCAGTGCATCGAGTCGCTCGCCGTGGCGGGTCGACCGCGCATCGGCGACGATGCCGATCTCGACGAGCGATGCAGCGGAGATCCGGCAGTCCTCGGCTCGCGCGATGGCTGTGAGAAGGCGCTCGCTCAGCCGTTCATCACTCAGCACAGCCATGAGGGCTGACGAGTCGATGATCATCGAGGTAGGCCGCTGGCCGCGTCGTAGAGCGACTCGATGTCCGCGATCGCCGGGCTAGTGCGGGCGTGGTCGCCGGTGTACTCCGCCACGATGCGACGGGCGACATCCACCTTGGCCCGGATCTTCCCCTCGTCCGGGTCTACTCCGTGGCTGCGAAGGAGCTGCTCCAGCGCGAGCTCGACCGCACTGGTCTGGGAGCGGCCGGTCACCTCGGCCGCCTTTCGCGCCAGAGCGTGCACCCGCTCGTTCTTGATGTTGAGACTCATGGTAGAACTCTACCGCTTGCTGCTTCTACCACGGTAGATCGGAAACCGCATCCGGGGATATCTCTGACCCACACCGAGGGGTACCTACGCTGGACGCCCGATGCTCCCCGTTCGACGATCGTGTGAGAAACGAGTCGTGATGGCAGCACTTCCCTCACACGGTGCGCCGAGACACCGCCCACACGTGCTCAAACCGTCCACCCCGGCGTGCCCTGACCTGCTCGAACGCCTCGCGCACGTAGCCTGACAAACATGGCGCGATGGTGGTCGGGGCACGGGGTCGGGGACCTCGCGATCGACCTCGGGACGGCCAACACCGTGATCTACCAACGCGGCCGCGGCATCGTGCTCGACGAGCCCTCGGTGGTCGCTGTCGACCGCCGCACCCAGCGCCTCATCGCCGCCGGCAGCAAGGCCAAGGAGATGCTCGGGCGCACCCCCGACCACGTCGAGGCGGTCCGCCCCCTCAAGGACGGTGTCGTCAGCGACGCCGAGATCACCGAGCGGATGCTGCGCTACTTCGTCGAGAAGGTCGGCCCGAGCAAGATCGTCCGCCCGCGCATCGTCGTCTGCGTGCCGAGTGAGGTGACCGGCGTCGAGCGCCGCGCCCTCGAGGACAGCGCCCTGCGGGCCGGAGCGAGACGGGTCTTCATCGTCGAGGAGGCCATGGCGGCAGCCCTCGGCGCGGGTCTGCCGGTCAACGAGACCCGCGCCCAGATGGTCGTCGACATCGGCGGCGGCACGACCGACGTCGCCGTCATCAGCCTCGGCGGCATCGTCACCTCCCGCTCCGTGCGCGTCGGCGGGGACGAGATCGACGAGGCGGTCATCTCCTTCGTCAAGGCGGAGTACTCCCTGCTCCTCGGCGAACGCAGCGCCGAGGACATCAAGGTCGCCGTCGGCTCGGTCTTCCCCCTCGCCGAGGAGCTCACGACCCGGGTGCGCGGCCGCGATCTCGTCACCGGCCTGCCGAAGACCGTCCAGATCTCCTCGAAGGAGATCCGTCGCGCCATCGAGACGCCGGTCATCACGATCACCGACATCGTCCGCTCGGTCCTCGACGTCTGCCCGCCCGAGCTCGCCGGCGACATCCTCGACAGCGGCATCACCCTCACCGGCGGCGGCGCGCTCCTGCGCGGCTGGAGCGCCCGGCTGCGGCACGAGCTCGGCGTCCCGGTCATCGTCGCCGACGACCCGGTCCGCGCCGTCGCTCGCGGCTCCGGTCGCTGCGTGGAGGACTTCGCCTCCCTCAGTCGGGTCCTCGCCGACGTCCGCCGCGGATGACCGCCCGCCCGCTCTCCCTGTATGCGCTGGTCGCCGGCGTCCTCTTCACCGCCGTCGTTCTGGGCTGGGATGCCGCCACTCCCCGCGCTGCGCTGCCCGAGACGCTCCGCGGCGGCGGGGCAGCCGCGATGAGCCCGCTGCTCACCCGGATTGCCGAGTCCTTCCCACCGCCGCCCGAGAGCGCGGAGGCCCTCACCGAGACCACCGCCCGCCTGGCGCTCACCGAGGACGAGCTCCGCCGGTCCACGCAGCAGGCCGACCTCGCGACCACCCCCCACATCGCAGCCCTCTCCGACCAGGGCCACGACATCGTCCTCGGCCGGGTCGTCGCCGTCGGTGCACCCGGAGCGGCCGGTCCGGAGCGCCTCACCATCGACCTCGGCACCGAGGACGGCATCGCCCTCGACCAGAGTGTCGTCGCCGCGGATGGCCTCGTCGGACGCACCGTTCGAGTGGGCAGGACGACGAGTGACGTCCTCATCGTCGGCGCCGCGGATCTCGTCGTCGGCGCCCGGGCTCTCGACTCCCAGCTCCTCGGCACCGTCACTCCGCCGGCCTCGGGCGACCCCGCTGCTCGCGAGCACGGCGAGCTCACCCTCACCACCATCTCCTTCGGAGATCTGCGCACGGGGGAGCAGGTCGTCACCGTCGGCTCTCCGGACGACACGCCCTTCGTCGCGGGGATCCCTGTCGGGAAGATCACCAGCGTCGACCCACCCCGCGGACGCGTCGATGTGACTGCGACGCTCCTCCCGGCCGTAGACATCGGCACCCTCGATGTCGTCGCGGTCATCGTCCCAGGGGGTCGATGACATGCACCGCCGCAGGACGAGCCGCATCACCAGCGACGTCTCTACCCTTCCCGACAGCCGAATCTCACGAGCCGGTCGTGGAGTTCGCACCGTCGTCGCCCTTGTCCTCTGCGTCGTCGGCACCGTGGTTGTGGTCGTCCTCCAGGCCCGCGGCTGGCGGATCCTTCCCGACCTGGCGCTCCTTCCAGTCCTCGCCCTCGCACTCAGCCGCGGCCCCGTCCCCGGCGCTCTCCTCGGACTCGCCGCCGGCTGGGTCGTCGACCTCGTCCCGCCCGGCGGTGAGCCACTCGGCATGACCGCGCTCCTGTATGCGCTGGCCGGCCTCCTCGCCGGGCTCGGCCGACGCGTGGGTCCCCTCCCGCTGCGGTGGGTGGCGCTCGTCTGCCTCGGCGCATCGGCCATCCCGGCGCTGGGCCGGCTCCTTCAGGGCGCCTGGCTCGGCCAGCAGCTGGACGTGGCCGGTGCGGCCACGCAGGTCGCTGTCACGCTCCTCGCCGCCATCGTCCTCGTGCCCCCGCTCATCCGGCTCGACACGGGGGAGGAGCCGCTGTGAGACCGCCCGCCATGACGGCCCAGGACCGTGGTGCACCACTGCGCCATCTGCGCCGCCGGGTGCTCGTCCTCGTGATCCTCCTCCTTCTCATGCTGGGCGCCCTCGTCGGACGGCTCACCCAGGTCCAGGTCCTCAATCCGACGGCAGCAACAGCCCAGCCACAGTCAGCAGCCACGCAGGCCAAGGACGACCGGGCCAGCCGGTACGGCACCAGACAAGCCTCCACCCAGGACGCACGAGAAGAGCACACCCACGACCCGAACCTCACGACTCTTGTCACCCCCGCGATCCGCGGACGCATCCTCGACCGCAACGGCATTCCCCTCGTCCAGAACGACTCCTACCCGTCACTCGTCATGGATCGCGCCGTCCTGGCCTCCCTCGACGAAACCTCAGCAGACAACCTCTTTCTCTCCCTCGGAGAGAAGCTCGGCATCGACCCCGACGAGCTCCGCGCCCGCACCACCTCCTGCGGCGCGCCCGACGCCGCGCCCCCACCCACGTGCACTCCCGGCTCCCCGGCAGCGCCCGCGATCCTCGCCCCGAAGCTCGACGCGGTCCAGGCCCTCGCCGTCGCCGAGCGACCCGACCTCTTCCCCGGGGTGCGGATCGAGCCGGTGGCGACCCGCGCATACCCCCAGCCGGACGGCGTCCTCGCAGCGCACGTGCTCGGCTACCTCGCCCGGGCGACCGAGGAGGACGTCACCGCGAGCCAGGGCCACGTCCACGGCAACGAGCTCGTCGGGCGGGCGGGTCTGGAGCGGCAGTACGACGAGATCCTGCGCGGCATCCCCGGCCACACACTCCTCCGCACCGATCCGCGCGGCGTGCCCCTCGAGGTCGTCGAGGACGTCCCCCCGATCTCGGGATCAGACCTGCGGACCACCCTCGACGTGCGCCTCCAGAAGGTGGCCGAGCAGTCCCTCGAGGACCAGATCCTCGAGCGCCGGCGAGCGGGGAACGTCGCCGACAGTGGCGCCGCGGTCGTCCTCGACCTGCGCGACGGGGGAGTGCTGGCGCTGGCGAGCTACCCGACCTACGACCCGAGCGTCTGGGTGGGCGGTATCTCGGAGCAGGACTATGCGGCGCTCACCGCCGACGACTCCCACCACCCGCTCATCAACCGCGTGACCGAGGCGGGGCTGGCTCCGGCGTCGACGTTCAAGGCCGTGACGCTGCCGGCCGCCGTCGCCGCGGGCAACCCGCTCACGGGCACCTACTCCTGCCCGGCGAGCTACGCCATCGGCGGCCGGGAGTTCACGAACTTCGGCCGCGAGGACCACGGCAGGATCACCCTCCACCGCGCGATGGAGATCTCCTGCGACACCGTCTTCTACGACTTCGCCTACCAGAACTGGGTCAGCCTCGGTCGCACCGGCGCGAAGGACGACAGCGCCGACCCGTTCATCCGCACCGCCCGCGAGTTCGGGTTGGGGCAGCCGACCGGGATCGACCTGCCGGGGGAGGCCAGCGGTCGGGTGCCGGGGCGTGAGTGGCGCCGCTCGTACTGGGAGGCCACGAAGGACACACTGTGCGAGCGTGCGCAGACCGGCTACCCCGAGATCGCCGACCTCGAGCGTCGCGACCTCCTCACCGCGATCGCCCGCGAGAACTGCGAGCACGGATACCTCTACCGCGGCGGCGACGCGGCCAACTTCAGCATCGGCCAGGGCGACGTGCTCACCACCCCGCTGCAGATGGCGCAGGTGTATGCGGCGGTCGCCACCGGCGG
>ENA-UOXR01000760-UOXR01000760.1-bioreactor-metagenome-genome-assembly--contig:-NODE-760-length-37352-cov-11.019439_pt1 | contig 37352 bp, 39 predicted proteins | sample MGYA00238164_ERZ764825 | MGnify/ENA primary metagenome ERZ764825 (study PRJEB28920, sample SAMN05720171) | bioreactor metagenome | isolation source: Anaerobic biogas reactor | place: USA:Washington... | reverse complement strand
GCATACCAGTGCCGCATTTCCCTCAGCGTATCCACCGTATGGCTCGGTTCCTTGCGGTCGATCTCGATTCTTGAAGGGGTAAATTTCTGGTTCCCCAGGGTCGTGAGGAGTGTCATGACATACCTGTCTTCGGGGGATGCCGTCTTGCGTTCCCTTTTATGGGCAGGATCCCCCGCCGGAATGAAGATGACTTCGTCCAGGTCGAGGGCAGTCCTGCTTTCTTCTGCGGCAAGAAGATGGCCGAAATGGATCGGATCGAAGGTTCCGCCCATGATCCCTATTTTTCTCAGCGTCTTTCGGGCTCTTTCGTGCACGTCCGTCATTCCCCTGTTGTCAGCCGTCACTCCATGACCTTGTCAGGTTCGAAATCGAATTCAAGGTCTCCTATATACACTTTATCACCTTTTTGGGCGCCGTTTTCTTCCAGGAGTTCCTCAATCCTGAATCTCCGGACGAGCCGGGCGAATTTCAAAATTGCGTCCTCGTGCTCAAAATCATACCGCTGCAGAATTTTTTCGAGCGCTTCGTGGACCACCCTGAAACCAGAGCCGTCCTGAAGCCTGACAATGGAAACAGGTTCTTTTTTCCTTCTTTGCCGCACCGGTTCCGGTGTCTCAGGGGCAACCAGCCTGGTTGCTCCTGCGGGGCGCGGGTTATTCCGCGCCAGAGATACGATGGCCGGAATAAAGCCGTCGATGCCCTCCCCCGTCATGGCACTGACAGTGAAGTATGGAATGCCTTCCCGTTCCATGAAGGACCTCACCTCCCGGTCCACGTCGGCCGTCCCCGCCAGGTCTATCTTGTTTCCCACGACGATGCATGGACGGGACAGGAGGTCTTCCCTTTCTTCGCCGGGAAGACGGTCGCCCGCCATGGCGTTGTAGGCGCGGAATTCTTCCCTGACGATTTTCCATTGGTCAAGTACATCTTCCGCGGAGCCGGAGGAGAGATCGAGAAGGTGAACAAGAAACCGTGTTCTCTCTAAGTGCCGGAGAAAATACACACCGAGCCCCTTGTTCTCGTGGGCTCCCTCGATGAGACCGGGAACGTCGGCGATCACGATTTTCTGGTCGTCCACAGACAGGACGCCAAGGTTGGGTGAAAGGGTTGTGAAGGGGTAACCGGCAATTTTCGGCTTCGCCGTCGAAATAGCCGCAAGGAGACTCGATTTTCCCGCATTTGGAAAACCGACGAGCCCCACGTCCGCAATGAGTTTCAATTCCAGCAGAAGCCGTTTTTCTTCTCCTTCGTCTCCCTTTTCCGCGAAGCGGGGCGTTTTTCTCACCGAGTTGGCGAAATGCGCATTCCCTCTTCCGGGCCTTCCTCCCCTGGCAATTACCACTCTTTCTCCGGGTTCGACCAGGTCTGCGAGAATTTCTCCCGTATCATCATCATAGACAATTGTACCGCAGGGAACCGTAATGATCCGGTCCTCCCCCGCCGCACCCGATTTCAGCCCGCCCTTGCCGGGCTGACCGTGGCCCGCCTGGAATTTTTTCTCGTATTGGAAGTCAGCCAGGGTCAGCGTTCCGGGGGCGGCCTCGAAGATTATGTCTCCGCCCTTTCCTCCGTCAGCGCCGTCAGGGCCGCCTTTCGGTATGAATTTCTCTCTCCGGAAACTCAGGCAGCCGTTTCCACCCCGTCCTCCGGACACCTCAATTTTTACGAAATCAACGAATTTCATGTCATCACCGGGTGAAATCCCATATTCCCTTCAGTTTTACCAAATAAAAAAAGGACCCGGGACATCCTCCCGCACACCGGAAAATGTTTATTGTCTCCCGGCAGTACGGAAAGAAGTGAAGGTCCTTTTGATGCTGTTCTACTTTCGGTCTCCAAAAGACGGGCCTATTCGGCCAGTTCAAGAACCACGGAAACGAACTTCCTGCTGCCCTTCGTCTCGAAGTTGACCACACCCTCACTTGTGGCGAAAAGGGTGTCATCCTTGCCGATGCCGACATTCTTGCCGGGGTGAATCTTTGTCCCCCGCTGCCGGACGATAATGTTTCCCGCCTTTACGGCCTGGCCGGCGTATTTCTTGATGCCAAGGCGCTTTCCTTCGCTGTCCCTGCCGTTTGTACTGCTCCCCTGGCCTTTTTTATGGGCAAAGAACTGCAGATCAAAAATCCAATTCATTTACGTGCACCTCCACAATTCGGACATGATCGGGATAAACCCGGGCAATTTCTTTCAGCGAGCCAATAATGGTCTCCGCCAGGACATCCCCCTCCGAAGCTGAACACTCAGTCCAGTCAAGGGACATTTTCGCTTTTTTTTTGTCAATGGCGGACCGCAGGCCTCTTTGTTTCAACACCTCATGGAATCCGTAAAACAGAGCCTGGACAAGGGCTGAAACGCCAGCGCAAACGACATCGGAACCTCTCTCGGAAAACCCCGTATGCCCTGTTGCCACAATGGCAACTTTCCGACCGGCTTTCAGGCCGACGGAGATTTCCGTCATTTATCAGGCTCCCGGAGTGATGGAATCGATCCGTATCTCCGTAAAATGCTGTCTGTGCCCTCTCAGGCGACGGTAATTTTTCTTGCTCTTGAACTTGAATACAAGCACCTTGCGGTCTTTTCCGTTGGTGACCACCGAGGCCTTTACTGACGCACCCGGGACATAGGGAGTCCCGACGGATATCCCGTCATCCCGGCCCACGAAAAGGACCTTGTCAAGGATCACTGATTCTCCCTCCGCAACTCCAAGGGATTCAACCTTCAGCAGGTCGCCCTCCTGGATCCGGTACTGCTTGCCGCCTGTTTCAACGATAGCGTACATTCTTTTCCTCCTCCCGCCGGGGGCCCAGGCACCCGTGAAGGTTTACGGCCTGCCCCGTGCGATATATACACCGAACCGTAGCATTATACGAAGTTCTTCAATGAATGTCAATTTTTCGATTCAGCGGAAATCAGGGACTCAGGCCTTCCGGAAAGGAGTTTTTTCGCATGTTCCATTGCCTCGGGAAGACCGGCGTCACCGGAGAGCATCCTGGCTATTTCCGCCGCCCGCTCATCTTCTCCAAGCTTGATGGCCTCCACTGATTCCCCGTTTTTCCTCACCAGGTAGTGATGGTCCGCCAATGCAGCTATGGTTGCTTCATGAGTGACAAGAACGACCTGGCATCTGCGGGATAGTTCCTGCAGCTTGTACCCGGCAAGGACGGCGGCTCGGCCGCCAAGGCCCGCCTCCACTTCATCGAATACCAGGGTCGGAGGAAGGGATGATTCCGGGAGAGAAAGCTGGAGCGCAATGAGAATCCGGCTCAGTTCACCCCCCGATGCGGTTTTGTTCACCGGAGTTTCCCCTTTTCCCCCTGCGGACAGGGTAAAAGAAACTTCATCCGCTCCGGTGCTCCTTATTTTTTCAAGTTCCGAGAGACGGACGGAAAACCGGCATTCCTCCATGGCAAGGTCGGCGAGATGGCGGTTGACATCCCGTTCCAGCTTTGAAGCCGTGTCGGTACGAAGGGAGCGTAATTCGGCCGCCAGTCCGGCAGCCTCCCTCCGGAACACCCGGCCTTTTTCCGCCAGCTCCGCTAGATTCCGTTCCTGTTCCCGGATCCATTCGGAAGCTCTTTTCGCTTCATTGCACCATTCAAGGAACTCTTCCGCGGAGGCCGTCCCTGAGGCTCTTTTCAGCTTCCTCAGGAGACCTCCCCTTTTCTCCAGAAGATCCTGTTCCCTTTCCATCTCGTCAACGGACTGCCCGGCCGTCATCCTGGCCGCTTCCCGTGCAAAAACCTGGAACCTCTCCAGCCCTTCGTTGAAGAGTTTCGCGAGTCCGCTCTCATTGTTTTCAAAGCACCGCAGCAGTTCGAGGCCGCTTGATTCGAGCAGATCGAGCAGTCCCTGGCCCGCCGCTCCTCCCGTCATCCGCAGAAGATTGTCCTTGGCTTTTTTCAGACGTTCGGTCCGGAGGGAAAGGGTCTGAACCTCCGATTCCCATGCCGCTTCGCACCCCGGGGCCAGTTTCAGCCCCTTCGCCGCCGCGAGGATAGCCTCTCCGTCCTGGAAACGGCTTTTCAGTTCCTGTTCGCGGACCTTCGCAGCCCTCATGGACCGGTCGCACTCCACGGCACTGGAAAAGGTTCTGGACAAAGCCTCTTTCAGACTCGAGGCCTCCACGCCTCCGCAGAAATCAAGAATCTCCATCTGCCGTTTCGGATCGAGCAGCTCGATCTGGGCGAACTGGCTCTGGATGCGCATTTCTTCGTTCATCACCGAGGAAAATGTGGAAAGAGGCACAGCCCTGTCCTGGAAGTACGTCCGGTTTCGTCCGCTTCTGGAAAAGGTTCTCCTGGCGAAGAGAACGGAACCGTCTTCATCTTCCGAAAAGGCAGCACCGGCCCTGTCGCCTGAAACTCCCGCAAGCACCGCCTCAACGGCCCCCTCTTCCTCTCCGGAGCGAAGAAAGGCCGACTGGCTCCTTTTCCCGCCGAGAAGTTCGAGAGAACGGACAAGACTACTCTTGCCCGCTCCGCTTTCACCCGTTATGACGGTCAGGCCTTTTTCAAACCGGAGGGTTGCCGAAGCCAATCCCCCCACGTTCCGAATGGTCACTTCCTCGATCATGGGGGGATCACTCCTTTTCGAAGGTGACAATACCCCTTCCCCACTGGAGTTTCTCCTGGAGAAGATCGAAGTAGTTTCTCGTGGGCAGGGCGATCACGCTGACGGCCTTCTCGCCGTTCAGGGAGATGCGTATGCTGTCACCGGGGAGAATTTCATATCCGAGCTGCCCGTCCTGGGTGAGAAGCAGGTCCCTGTGGTTTCCCTTCGGGGTGAGGGTAATGACGTCCTTCTCTCCGGCGAGCACCGGACGGGTATAGAGGGTGTGGGCACAGATGGGAACGATGATCATGCAGGGGATATGGGGAGGGACGATCGGTCCTCCGGCGGACAGGGCATACGCCGTGGATCCCGTTGGAGTGGAAACAATGATGCCATCCGCAGGCAGCGTGTTGAGCACCTTGTCGCCGAGGCTCACTTCGATATGCATCACCCTGGCCATGGCCCCTTTTGCGAGGACCAGGTCGTTCAGGGCGAACAGGGTGTGGATGTTTTTTCCGTCTCTGCAGATTTTCCCTTCGAGAACCCGGTGTGACAGCAGGGAATATTCGCCTCTCAGAATTGCCTCAAGGTCTTTTTCCGCCTCCTCGGCCTTGCCGGACGCGAGAAAGCCGAGATGGCCAAGGTTGATGCCGTAAAGGGAGATGGGCGCTCCAAGGACGTACCTGGCCGCCCTGAGGAACGTCCCGTCGCCTCCGATGACGACCGCGATGGAAACGGTCCTTTTCCACTCCTCGTCGTCGACACCCTGTATTCCCAGGACAGAAGCCTCATGGGGCGGGAACAGAAAGGAGACGCCTGACGCCTTTCCCCATTCGAGGAGGGACCCGGCCATTGCGAGCGCTCCCGGTTTTCGTGTGTTGACAAGCATTCCGATGCGGGGATCAACCATTGCCTATCCATCCTTCCGGAAAAAGTGATGGGCTTCTTCCACTGTTTTCTCCGGCGACAGCGGCCGGCCGGATCCTTTTGTCCTGACCACGTGGAGAAGGTACTCAATATTCCCCATGGGACCGGTAATCGGTGAAAATGCCAGTCCCGCCGGGTGGAAATCGCCGCTCTCTTCACAGAAGGCGAGAATATCCCGTAGTACCGAAATGTGGTCTTCCTTCGACCGGACCACTCCCCCTTTGCCGACCCGTCCTTTCCCGACTTCGAACTGGGGTTTCACCAGCAGTATGGCCTGTCCCTCCGGGGAGAGAATCAGCCTGACCGGAGGGATCAGGAGCTTGAGTGAAATAAAGGATGCATCGGCGACGACGAGGCCGGGGATTTCCGGAAAAAGCTCCGGGGTGAGAGTCCGGGCGTTGGTCCTTTCCATAACAACCACTCTTTCGTCATTCCTCAGGGACCATGCGAGCTGACCGTATCCCACGTCCACCGCGTACACCTTCCTGGCCCCTCTCTCGAGAAGCACCTGGGTGAAACCGCCGGTGGAGGCACCGATATCCACGCAGACCCAATCCTCAGGGGATACGCCAAAGGAATCGAGCCCCTTGAGAAGTTTGTGGGCTCCCCGACTGACCCATTTTTCCCCGTCATCCCGAACTTCCAACGGGGCATCCGAAGGAACCAGGGAACCCGTCTTGTCCACCCGGGAACCGCCCACGAAAACCTTCCCCGCCAGAAGGAGCGCCTGGGCCTTTGTTCTCGTCTCAACGAGCCCCCTAGATACGAGCAGCCTGTCGATACGCTCTTTTTTGGAACTCGACAAAACAATTCACCACTTTCCCCGGGGTGAGACCGCAATATTCCTCCTGTTCCCGGATCGTTCCCTGGGGAACAAAAATATCGGGGACCCCCATCAGGGAAAGGGCAGCAGGCTTATCCTCCGTCATGTTCCTGGTCATAGCGGCTATGGCCTCTCCGGCGCCGCCGGTGGCATATCCGTCCTCCGCCACGATGGCGAAGGAGTGGGACGCGAGGATTTCCCGCAGGTCCTGTTCGGGAAGGGGTTTCAGGCACCTGAGGTCCATTACCGTGGGAAGGGGGAAGATTCCCTGGCTCCTGGCCGTTTCCCTCGCCCGAAGCATGAGCTCCACTGTTTTTCCGTAGCCGATGAGGGCCCATTCGCTTCCCGCCTCGAGTATTTCCGGCTTCAGGATGTCCGGAGCAGAAGGCGTTATCAGGGAACTCCCCTTTTTCAGGCAGGGGACTGCAGTTCCCCTGGGAAAACGGATCATCACGGGCCCCTCATGTTTTCCCCCGTAAAGGAAGAGGTGCCGCAGCGATTCCTCGTCCCGGGGAGCCGTCATGACAAGGTTCGGCACAGGCCTGGACCAGGGGATGTCCAAAAGCCCCTGGTGGGTCTCCCCGTCCTCCCCGACGAGGCCTGCCCTGTCCACGGCGAAGGTGACGGGAAGATTCTGCATGCAGACGTCATGCACAACCTGGTCCATGGCCCGCTGCAGGAAGGTGGAATAGACGAAAACCACCGGTTTCAGTCCTCCCGCGGCCATACCGGCCGCCATGGTCACCATGTGTCCTTCGGCGATCCCCACGTCGAAAAACCTGTCAGGGAACCGGGAGGCGAAATCGTCCAGTCGGCTCCCGCATTTCATGGCCGCAGTAAGGCAGACGATCCGCCTGTCCTTTTCCGCCATGTCGAGGACGATTCCGGCGGCTGCTTCGCTCCAGGATCTTCCCGCCTTTTCGCCCGGCTCTTTCGGCCGGGCGGGAGAAACACCGTGGAAAGTGGTGGGGTCCTTCTCAGCCTGCTCGGAACCTTTTCCCTTGACAGTCACCACGTGCAGAAGCACCGGCCGGTCGTATTTCTTCGCCAGCTCGAAGACGTTTTCAAGCTCCTCAGTATTGTGACCATCGAAGGGACCCCAGTAGTTTATGTCCATCTCGTCGAAAATGTTGACGGGCTTGACGATGGTCTTTATGTGGTCTTTCATCTTGCCCAGGACATTCTCAAGAGCCTGCCCCCGGGGGAGAGACGCGCAGGATTCCTTTATGGCCTTCTTGAGCCAGTTGTAGGCCGAACTGGAACTCAGTCGGGCCAGGTGGGTGGCCATGCCTCCGACCCGGGGGCTGATAGACATTGTGTTGTCGTTGAGGATATAAATCACTTTCGTCCCGGATTCCCTGGTATAGTTCAGCGCCTCGAAGGCGAGGCCGTTGAGGAGGGCGGCGTCGCCGATGACCGCCACCACGTGGTGCTTCTTCCCGAGGACATCCCTCGCCTTGGCAAACCCGAGGGCGGCCGAGAGAGAGGTGCTGCTGTGACCGGCGTCGAAATGGTCGAAGGAGCTTTCCCTCCTTCTCGGAAATCCGCTGATTCCTCCCCACTGCCTGAGTGTATGGAACCGTTCGAGCCTCCCTGTGAGAAGCTTGTAGGCGTAGGCCTGGTGTCCCACGTCGAAGAGGATTCGGTCTTCCGCCGGGTCAAAGGAACGCAGAAGGGAGAGAACGAGTTCAACCGCACCCAGGGAGGACGCAAGATGTCCCCCGTTCTGCAGAACGACGGAAGTGATCCGCTCCCGCAGTTCGCCGGCAAGAGCGCTGACGTTCTCCCTGGAAAGGTCCCTGAGTTCCGTATAGTCTTTCAGCGTTTCAAGAATCGCCATGTCACTTCGTCCGTTCACAAAGATATTCCGAAAGATCGGAGAAAAATACCGTGTCGCCGCGAACGCCTTCCAGGGCCGCCGAAGCGAGCCTGCTCTCGCGGGACGCAAGTTCCCGGGATTTCTGAAGGCCGTATGCGGCAACAAAGGTTCTCTTGTTCTGCGACTCGTCCTTTCCCGGGGTTTTCCCCAGTTCTTCCGCCGTGGATGTAACGTCGAGGATATCATCCACTATCTGGAAGGCGGAGCCAAGATGGTCCCCGTAAGCGCCCAGGGCCGTCAGGGATTCCTCGTCGGCTCCCGCGAGGATCGCCCCTGACAGGATGGACGCCCGAAGAAGGACGGCAGTCTTCTGACGGGTCACCTTCCAGGGGAAATCCGGGGAATCGTCCATGCTCTGACCGTCGGTGTCGAGTACCTGCCCGCCGCAGATGCCCGCCGGACCGAGGGCGTTCGCCAGTACGTGCATGGAGCTGCATATCCTGTCGGAGGGCAGTCCCATGCCGGGAAGGGCGGAAAGAGGATGCTCGAAAGCCCAGGCCATGAGAGCGTCCCCTGCGAGGATGGCGAGAGCGTCGCCGAAAAGGACATGATTGGTGGGTTTTCCTCTCCTGAGAGTATCATTGTCCATGGCGGGGAGGTCGTCGTGGATCAGCGACGCGGTATGGATCATTTCGAGAGCGAGAGCGAGGGGAACCGTCTTCTCCCTTTCAAGCCCGAAAATCTCTCCGGCCTTTATGCAGAGGACCGGCCTCAGGCGCTTCCCTCCAGCCCTGAGAGAATAGGCCATGGAGTCCATGAGTCTCGGGGGAACCTGTGAGACCGGGCGTGAGCACAGATCCTCAAGGCTTTTTTCGATAAAAGCCCTGGCCCGGTCGAACTGAAGCTTGAAATCACCTCTGTTCATTCCCCGTCCTCCTCGTTCGCCGCCCCATCGGAAAAGGGCACTTCCTTTCCGTCGGAGGAAAGAAGAGCGACCCTCTGTTTTGCCTCCCTGAGGTAAGCCTGGCATTCCCTGATCCGTGCCACTCCCTTTTCGAACAGCGCCAAAGCTTCTTCAAGGGGAAGGGCTTCCTTTTCAAGCCGTCCGACGATGGCCTCGATCTCGGCCATTTTTTCGCTGAATTTCATACGCTCGCTCCTCCCTGAAGGATACATCGAATACGGGCTGAAAAAGCCGGTTGGGAACGGACAAAATCATACAGAGGCAAAAAGGAACGGGAATCCTTTTTTTCCGTCTTTTGGGGAGCCCGACATGCTTCAGTTTACAGTATATCGTTCAATGGAGAAAAGAAAAAGGCTTCTTCTCCCTGATATGGAGGGAAGAAGCTGAACGGCAGGATTTTTCTTTCGGGCCCCGAAATGATTTTCTCCGATTCTCAATTTCATCCCCTTTTTTGCTCTTTTTTCCGAAGAAAAGCATTTGCTCCCCGCTCACCTCTGTGCTAGAATTCTTCCGTTTGGATGAATCCTTATCGAAATATATCGCAACAAGGGGGCGAAATCATGGCCAGAGTATGTGAATGCTGCGGAAGGGGCCCTGCAACGGGGAACGCCGTAAGCCATTCCAACCGCCACACCCGCAGACGGTGGCTCGTCAATCTTCGGAGTGTGAAAGCCGATGTCGGCGGCGGCGAGTCTCTCAGGATGAGGATCTGCACACGATGCCTCAAAGCCGGAAGAGTGAAGCGGGCTGTCTGATCAGCCCGCTTTTTCTCCTGAACCGAGGTAAACGCCCAGAATTCCTTCCCTTACGGAGATTCTGGGCTTTTCTTTATCCACAAGCCGGTTGCTGACGGCAAAAGGCCTCCCCGGCAGAAGCCCGGCGTTTTTCAGCTCCCACTTCGTTCCTTCCAGGAACACCCCCAGGCATTTCCCTCCGAGAGGCAGAAGAGACAGGACGGAATAACTGCCGGCCGTGACGTCCAGTTCCCATTCCTCTCCCCCGTGGACCAGGAAGAGAACCTCTAGGTGATCGGCAAACGCAAGCACCCTGACGCCCCTCTCGTCCGCCCACAGAGCGGAATGGACTGCGGACCAGAGATGGTCGAACCTCCCGCCCCAGCAGCCGGAAACGATGACCTCCCGCCGGCCTTCCCCGGCGGCACGGAAGAAGGCGAGCTGGAGATCCGTGAAATCCTTGTCGGCGGGGAAAGACTCGACTGCCGTTGTTCCCGCCAAGGCGACCTGTTCCCAGAGGGCCGGCGGCGTGCTGTCCCCGTCCCCGAGAAGCCTCGAAGGAGTGAAGCCTGCCTTCATGCACGGAACGAGCCCCGAATCGGCGCACCAGAGCTCCTTTCCCGGAAGGAGATCCCGCAGCCATGACAACGAAGGCTCCCTTCCCCCGGCGACGATGACCAGAGGTTCGCCTGGCCCGCCGTCAGAAAAGGACGCCCGGACGCCCGGAAGGACGATCTCCCCCACGTCAGTCTCCCTGGCCGGAGGCGGACCGGAGCATTTCCCTGGCCCTCTCGTCGTCCACGAGGATTTCTCTCGGTTTTGACCCCTCCGGGGGACCCACTATGCCGATCTGCTCCATGGTGTCGATGAGCCGTGCGGCCCTGGTGAACCCGACCCGCAGCTGCCGCTGCAGCCTGCTTGCGGAAGCGATGCCCGTGTCCAGGACGATGTCCACGGCCTCCTCGAGCAGGGGGTCGTCAGCGTAGGACGTGTCGCCCCCGGAAGGGGCATCCCCTCCCTGGTCCTCGATATCCACGTACTCGGGCTCCCCGAAGACGTTCCTGAGATAGTTGATTATCTCGATGCTCTTTCCGTCGTCGATGAACGGCGACTGGACCCTGAGAGGCCTCGGATATCTCGAACTGACGAACAGCATGTCTCCCTTCCCGAGGAGCCTCTCCGCGCCGGAAATATCGATGATGGTCCGGGAGTCGGTCTGGGACGGGAGGGTAAAGGCGACCCTCGCGGGAACATTCGCCTTGATGAGTCCGGTGATGACATTCACCGAGGGACGCTGGGTAGCCAGGATAAGGTGAATCCCGGTCGCCCTGGCCATCTGGGCAAGCCTGCAGATATAGTCCTCCACTTCCTTCTGGGCTGTGAACATGAGGTCCGCCAGTTCGTCCACCACGATCACGATGTACGGAAGCTGCGCTTTCGGCAGGACACACTGGTTGTAGGACTTCAGGTTTCTCACCCTGGCGCGGGCGAAAATCTCGTACCGGTGCTCCATCTCCCGGACCGCCCAGGCAAGGGCCTGCACAGCCTTCTTGGGGGAAACCACCGGCTTGGCCAGCACATGGGGGAGATTTTCGTACATGCTCATTTCCACTCTCTTCGGGTCGATCAGGATGAGCCGTAACTCCTCAGGGGAGCGGTATGAACAGAGTCCCGTGATGCAGCTCGTCACGAAAACGCTTTTTCCCGAACCCGTCGTTCCCGCCACCAGCAGGTGAGGCAGATCCTCGAGGCCCACCACGAGGGGCCGCGAATCCACCCTCACTCCCATGGGAAGGGGAAGGTCATACTCGTTGTCCTGGAATATCTGGGATTCCAAGATTGTGCGGATGGAAATCCCCCGTCTCTTCGGGTTGGGTATCTCCACTCCCACGTAGGGTTTTCCCGGGATCGGAGCTTCAATCCGCAGGGATGGAACGGTCAGTGCAACGGCCAGGTCGTTGCTCAGGCCGGCCACCTTGCTGACCTTTATTCCGGGTGCAAGCTGCATTTGGAACTGGATGACCGTGGGGCCGATGACCACGTCGGCCATCTCGGCGCTCACGCCGAAATCCGCGAGGGTGGCGATGATGGAAGCAGCCTGCTCCTGTACCGTTTCATTGGTCTCCCGGGAATCAAGAAGCTGCTTCGGTCCGAAAATATCCAGGGGAGGGGGGAAAGATGCCCCCAGCACTTTTTTCTCCGTTCCCTCCAGTTCGTTGAATTCGATATCCGGAAGAGCATGGGGATCCTTCCCCTCTTCTCCTTCTTCCGGTTCTTCTTCAGAGGAAGGCCTTTCATCACCTGCAGCGAAAGGTCCTGGGGGGGTTTCGGCGGCTGGTTCGGGGGTGGATGGCTCCGTCTCCCTGCCCCGCTTTCGCAGAAAGAAATCATCGTCGTCGCCGGCGAGATCTTCATTCTCTTTCTGAAGTAAGGGGTCGTCTTTCCCTGCCACGGGGGATCCGGGGAAGAGATTTTCCCCGGGCTCCTCCACGGAGTCTTCCACGGAGTCTTCCACGGGGTCTTCCCTCCCGGCAGGAGAGGAAAGGGACCACGGCCGGGGGGGGCGGTTTCCTTCGGGAAGCGCACCCTGGGAAGGCTCCTCCTCAGGCGAAACCGGAGAGGGCTGCGAGGCCCCGTCTTCGGGGAAGGGCATCCGCTTCCATTTTTCGCTCGAAATCGTCTTCACCAGCAGGGAAATTTTCCGGATCACCGCAGCGGGCTGGAAAAAACCGTAGAGGCTCGCCGAAAGAACAAGGAACGCGGCACCGAGAAGCAGGGTACCAAGAGAGCCTATGTTGCGGGTAAAAAAAATGGCGAGGCCGTCGCCCAGGTATCCAGGGGACAGGACGGCCACTCCCTGGAATACCGCTGCCATCCGGAAGAGGCCGAAGAGGAGGGCCGAGCAGAAAAACAGGAGGGTTGTACCCAGGAATTGTCTGATAATACCCTTTGCTCCCGTCTTCAGGAGGTAGGAGACGCAAAGGTACCCTCCGAAAAGAACGGGGATGATGACCGCTCCTCCCCAGTTTCTCAGCAGGGAAAAGTGTATCTGTTCTCCCCAGGCTCCCGTCCGGAGCGAAAAAATCGATGCGAGCACATAGAGCAGAAAAGCGAGCACAAGAAAGGCAAACACTTCGCCCCAGAGGGAAAGAATGCCTCCTCCGCTTCTTTTTCCTTTTCCCCTGGACGATCTTCGCTCGCGGGCTGTATCTTTATTTCCGAAAAAACTCATATCAGGCTCCCGCGCCTCCTATCACCATGCTTTGGAGCAGCAGGGAAGGCTGCCCGTCGGAAACAGGCACGCTCTGTCCCGATTTCCCGCACATCCCCGGCAAAAAGTGGAGGTCGTTTCCCACCGCCTCGATTTTGAACAGGACCTCGGGGCCATTCCCCGTGAGGACGGCTCCGCGGACAGGGTGGACTATCCGCCCGTCCTTTACGAGATATCCTTCGGTGACCTGAAAAACAAAATCACCGGAGGTGGGGTCCACTTCACCTCCCCCCATCTTCCGTACAAAGAGGCCGTGTTTCATCCCCCTGAGCATATCCTCAGGGGATGTTTCACCGGGCTCGATGTAGGTGTTCGTCATGCGGGGCTGGGGAATGGAACGGAAGGAGCTCCTCCTGCCGTTGCCCGTAAGGGGAAGGCCGTCCGTCCGTGCCGATGTCCTGTCGGTGAGGTAGCTTTTCAGCACCCCTTTTTCGATGAGAACATTTCTGCGGCAGGGTGTTCCCTCGTCGTCGCAGATCCCGCTTCCCAGAAGCCCGGGAAGGGAGCCGTCATCAACGAGGGTCACCAGGGGGCTCGCCGCTGCCTGCCCGATTTTGCCCCTGTAGACAGAAAAGTCCTTCTGTATGATATCCGCTTCAAGCCCGTGGCCGCAGGCTTCATGCACCATGGTCCCTCCCGCCTCGCCGGAGAGCAGGACCGGCATGGCCCCGGCAGGGCATTCAGGCGCGTCCAGCATGAGAAGTGCCCGTGCCAGTGCGCTTTCAGCGACTTTCAGCGGGGAAATTACCCGGAAAAATTCAGGACTGCCCAGGGAAAGGGCTTCCGACTCGTAACCTGTCTGCAGCACTCCTCCCTTTTCCACCACCACTTCCACGCTGAAGAGGGTGTACTGCCTCCTGTCTCCCGCGAAGGTATCCTCGCTGTTGAACACGGCAAAACTCCTGCAGGCTGTTTCAAGATGCATGGAAACCTGCTTCACCCACATGGAGGCTCTTCTGATCCTTCCGTCCACATCCTTGAAGAAAGAGAAGTCCGGGGGAGCAAGGATTTCTTCCACGCCGATCACCCGAACATCGCTTCCCCCGCAGGGAGGAAGAAGGAGACCGATGTTCGACGCGGCCCTTCCGAGGCATGTAAAACCCGTGGCAGTGCCTACACCCGGCGCATGGACGTGGGATGTGGATTCTCCCCTGACGATGCGGGCGCCTGTCCCCTCTGAACTGGAAGAGGAAATTTCCTCGAAGGTCCCTTCCTCGTACACGAAGGAATGAGACGAGGATGTCTCGAAATAGAGATCCGCGAAATCAGCACCTTGTGAAAGGAGTGACTTCAGGGCTTTTCCCAGCCTGGCGTTGACACTCATATCGAATCGAATTCCTCCGGATAGTCTTCTGTTTTTGCCCGAGCGAAAGAACATGGCTCCTCCTCCCGAAGAAGCTCCAGGCTCATCCCTTCTGATTTCAGGGCATTAACCAATTCTAACACGTCCTGCCGCTTCTCCGAAGGGAAGAAGAGGGAAACAAGGCCCCGGGCCCCGTTTCCGGCTCCATTTTCCAGGCGGGATCCTCTTTCCCCGTCTTTCTCGTTCCCGTTTTCCGTCGTTACGAATCCGAGCCCGTCGTATTCTGAAACGGTCCAGCTGAAAAGAACGATGGAATCTCTGGGAAGGGCGAAAAGCAGCCTTCCCATGTCGGGAGCAATGTCCTTTCTTCCGGCGGAGGTCATTTCCCCCGCACCTTCCGTATATTCCGCTGGTGGCCGCTGAGGCTCTCGGAGAAAAGATGTCTTCCGTCCTGACCGGCCACGTAATACAGATACTTCGTCTCTTCGGGGCTGAGGGCGGCGAGCCACGATTTCTCCGACGGAATGCAGATGGGGGCGGGAGGAAGTCCCGGTATTTTATAGGTGTTGTACGGAGAATCGATTTCCAGATCCTTGTAGAGCACGCGAGTCAGAGTTCTTCCCTCTTTTTTCCATGCATACACCACCGTGGCATCGATCTGGAGAAGCATTTTCTTTTCCCTCCTGTTTTCTATGACTCCGGCGATGAGCGCCCGTTCTTCATCCCAGAGGGCCTCCCGTTCTATGAGGGAAGAGATAATAGCCATTTCCAGGAAGTATTCCGCCGTTCTCTTTTCCTCGGGGATCTGCGATCCTATCCTGTCCCACCACAGACGCGCAGCCGACGACACAACTTCCTCACCGCTGTTTTCCGCAGTCTGGACCGTCTCCGGCAGCAGGAAGGCAATCCGTCCTTCCTGCTCAGCGGGCAGCAGTGCGGCGATCTCTTTCGGGAACAGATCGTTCCGGGTGAGGATCTTTTCCATAGTCTCCCCTGCGAGAGGAGGTGTAAAAATACCCGGGAAGGAATAAATATCCGTGCCCGGCACTATGGTGGCGGACGACACGGCAGGTTCAGCCTTTTCAAGCTGCCTGGCCACTTCCCAGGGAGATCCCCTTCGTATATGGTACATTCCGGGCTTCAGCCGCCGGTCGATGGAAAACCTGGTCATCCACCGGGCCAGGTCGGAAGCTTTTCCTCCCTCCAGGACCCCGGCGGATTCGAATTCATCTGCCGCCTTCCTGGCGTTCATGCCCTGCCGCACGAGGACGGGGACCGGTTCACCCGCACCTGCGGGCAGGTATTCGTGCCACCATTCCGCCGGATAGTAGATCGTCCGGTAGGTAAAACCAAGGGCCGCTGCGGCTGCGAGAGCGAAGAATACAAGGAAAAGCCGTTTTCTCATTCAATCAGCTCCAGGTAGTTCGGTTATGAAGATCTGCGACTGCGTGCCGCACGCCGCACATCTTCCATGGGAATCGAGGTTGTTCTCGATTATGGAATACTCTCTTCTGGCAACAAGAAGAGCTCCGCAGGAAAGGCACCTCGTTTCGCTCCGCTCCCCCGTATTGCCGGGATAGACCCAGGGAAGGCCCTTCCGGGCCAGGGCACAGTACTCATCCACCATTTCCTTTGGTGTGGGCGGCACGGTCCATTTCCTGGCGGGAAAGTACCGGGAGATATGAAGAACCGGCCGGGGATCGAGGGAAGCGAGCCATTGGACCATGCGGCCGAAGGCCTCTCTGTCATCGTTTATGCCCGGCACCAGGAGGAAGGTTACCTCCACGTGAACACCACCGGTGATGAGGGTACGGATCGTGTTTTTTACTGCCTCCAGGTTTCCTCCCAGGAAACGGTACGCCTCAGGAGTGAAGGCCTTCAGGTCGATGTTGGCCGCGGAGACAAAGGGGAGCAGTTCGCCGAGAGGTTCCGGAAGGACCATCCCGTTGCTCACGAGCACCGTGGACAATCCCGCTTTCCGAAGAGCCCGGGAAGCATCGAGGAGGAATTCGAACCACACAAAGGGCTCGTTGTAAGTAAAGGCGACGGCTCTGCTTTCCATTTTCGCCGCCGAGCGGACCACGTCCTCCGGATCCATTGAGGCGAGAGAAAGAGCAGGATCCCACCCTGCGATACGCCAGTTCTGGCAGAACGGACAGTCCATGGAGCACCCCACTGTTCCCAGGGACAGGATGGATGTTCCGGGATTCCAGTGGTAGAGGGGCTTCTTCTCGATCGGGTCCACTGCGGCGGACGAAACTCTCCCGTAATTCAGGGTGACGAGTCCTCTTTCCCGTTCATGCCTTCTGGCACTGCATTTTCCGGTTTCGCCGGGTTCGAGAAGGCAGCAGTGAGGGCATAAAAGGCAGCGGATTTTCTCCTGTTCCCGTCTCCACCAGAGCGCCGCACGGAAACCGTCCGTCATGGACGCCCCATCTCCCTGATCCTCCGGACGGTAAATTTTCTAACCGATGCGGTACGCCAGTCGGAAATCCCCGCTTTCCGGGCGGCGATGGAAAGCTGGGCCTCAACTGTATCAACGCCCTCCAGGTCAGGAAGGAGCACACCCCTTGCCCCACTCTTCTCCACGATCACGCCGAACTTTTTCGGGTCCAGGAGGGTGGTGTCGGCCACCGCCTCCGGAACGGAGAGAATGTCCACAGATATGGAGATGTCTTCGAGCTCCCGTTGTTCAACGGGAGGGAACCTTGGGTCCTCGAAGGCGGCCGATAGGGAATTTTCCGCAATTTCTTCGGCAAGGCCGGCTTTCCTGGGAAGGATTGTCCCGATGCAGCCCCTGAGATCGCCTTTTTTCTTCAGGGTGACGAAACAGCCCGCCCTTTCGGCCATCTCGGGCAGGTCGGAAAGTCGCGCCGCTTCTTCTCTCGCCCTCCCCTCACCTTCAGTAAAGAACGTTTCGAGCACCTTTCTCGCCAGGTCCGGTGCAGCGTGGAGCGTGGCGTAGGCCACGGCATACCCCACACCAAACGGGGCTTCATAGGAAAGAAAACGGATGTTCCTTTTTCTTGCAAGCCCTAAAAAAACAAGGGCAGACCTGAGTCCGCATTCGCCTGCCTCTTCAATCTCGCCGGCATCCAGCCGGAGAAGGCCTGAAGGGTCATTTTTCCGGAGCGCTTCCACGACTAGGTTGTCGAAGCGGGCTCCTCCGGGGGAAAAACCTGCCGGGGCCTCTCTGGTCACCCTGTGGGAAAGGTCCCCGCTGGCCACGAGTCCCCATTGCTCGCCGTCGGCGAGGGCAGCGAGATAACTGCCGAGTTCGAAGGCGGCTGAAGGAGAGAGCCCTATCGGATTCGCGAGAATGATCCCGGGTTGTTTTCTTCCCTCTCCGGCTGAGATAAAGCTCAGGGGAACAAGGGCTCCATGGTCCAGAAGCACTTTCCTTTTTCTGGACACGACCGCCGGAAATCTCGGGGAGAGGTCTTCGGCAAGGCGAAGACCTCTGTCCGGGGCTCCGGGAAAGGAGAACTGGGGTGTTGGAGCGCCGAACATGGAGAAATCTCCTCCGTAGCTTTCAGCCACGGAAATAGTGATCCCTCCTGCGAAAGGCGCGTGGGGCGAGAGAACCAGGAGCAGCGAAGGGATTTCCTCTCCCAGAACCCGGCCGAGTTTCGTCATGGCCTCGGCCGATTGCCGGGCCTCCTCTTCCCTTCCCCTTCCCACCTGGGGTACAAGCACCGGGGGATGGGGAGTGAAGCATTCCCATGACCACATACGGTTCACCTCTTTCTACCGAATGAACATGGCGTCGCCGAAGGAAAAAAAACGGTACCTCCGGGAAACCGCCTCTTCGTAGGCCCTCATGGTGAATTCATATCCTGCGAATGCGGCAACCAGCATAAGGAGTGAACTTTTCGGAAGATGGAAGTTCGTTATCAGCCCATCGATAATTTTAAACCTGTACCCAGGATAAATAAACAGCCGGGTCATCCGCTCGCCAGACCCCAGGGAACCGTCCTCAAAGGCGAGGGATTCAAGGGTCCTCGCCACCGTGGTCCCCGCGGCGATCACTTTTCGTCCTCTCCCCTTCGTCTCTAGGATGAGTTCTCTGGTCTCTGCGGGAAGGAAGCAATATTCCTCGTGAATTTTATGTTCCCTGATATCCCCGCTTTTCACAGGGCGGAAGGTTCCGAGTCCCACGTGGAGAGTGAGCCAGCCCAGGCGGACGCCTCTTTCCCGCTGAAGTTCCCCGAGCAGCCCGGGGGTAAAATGAAGGCTCGCCGTGGGAGCTGCCGCCGAACCGTCCTTTCGGGCGAAAACCGTCTGGTACGACGAACGGGGAGCCGAGGAGGAGGTAATGTAAGGAGGAAGCGGTGTTTCCCCGATTCGCTCCAGGAGGGGAAGCACCGCCGTGCCTGCCGGAAAGGCGACTTTTCTGACTCCTTCCTCACACCGGGCGCCGACAACGATCTCCGTCCCGTCGGCGAGGGAAATCCCCGTCCCCGGAGGATTTTTCCTTCCGGGCTTCACCAGGGCTTCCCACTCCAGGAAAGCGGAGTCAAGGGCCCTGAGAAGCAGTATTTCCACCCTTCCCCCACCGGTTGTTTTCGAGCCGAAAAGTCGGGCGGGAATCACCCTGGTGTCATTCAGCACAAGGAGGTCCCCTTCGTCAAGAAAAGCCCCCAGCGAGCCGAAGGTGCCGTGGAGGATCTCTTTCTTTTCCCTGGAGAGGACCATGAGGCGGGAGGAGTCTCTCGGTTCGGCCGGGTTCTGGGCGATAAGTTCTTCCGGCAGAAGGTAATCGTATGAAGCGAGGTCGAAAAGGTCCAAAGGGAGTGCCCCGCTACATTTTTCCGAGAGTGACCCCGGGGAAGTAAAACTGGATGATTTTTTTATGATCCCACCCCTTCTCGGCCAGAGTTTTCGCTCCCCACTGGGAAAGGCCGACCCCATGGCCCCAGCCTTTCCCTGTGAAGACGAATCCACCCGAAGAGGAAGTTGGAATTGAAGGCCGGGAGGGTGCCTCGGGCTTCCTGGTCCTGAGAGCGCGGATAAGGTATCCCTTCCGCTTATCGGGATTCAGAAGCATATCCATCAACTCCTCCGCATTGAAAACCCCCTGCTCCGTCAGGGCTGTGAGCTGCCGTTCCTCTGCGGCGGACATGGGAGTGTTCGAGGTGGGGACCTCCTTTCCTCCTCCCGCCGCAGACGGAGAAGTTCGTGAAGGCAGGGGCAGGGGCAGGGGGTTTGCGGGGGCACCTCCCCTGGACGCGATGGAGAAAGAGGTGCTCTTGATCAGGTTGCTGCCGGCAGCCATTCTGAAGGCATGACTCTTTACCGCCTTGGTGCCCCTGGTGCCCACGGCTACCAGGGTATCCGCCCTGCCGTAGGCGTCGGTCTGGCCTATGCGGACATCCCGGAGGGGTCCCACATCGGCCCCGGCCTGCCGGAGAGCGTCCTCCACCTGGTCGGCGGAAAGATGAACCTCCCACCGGGCATTCGGCGAGGACGAGGGGTACGGTTCGTTCACTCCCCGAAGATAGGGCATGGAGCCTCCCCATACGGCGGCAACGTCGGCGGTGGATCCCCCGCTGTCAGAGTGAAAAGGCGTAAAGGCAAGGGCCCCTCCGTGGAGCACCACGACGCCCCTTGTGGCGGAGATTGCCTGGTCGGTCCTCCTGTCCTCGGCGTTGATTCCCCGGTACACCTGGGAGAGGACTGAATCCCGCAGGTCGTACCCGTTCTTTCCGTTGTTCTGCCTGATGCTTCTCAGGGCATAGGTTCTGGACACAATGGCCTGGGCCTTTACGGCCTCCTGGGGCCAGGCGGGATTTACTTCCATCTTCAGGACTCCCCGCAAGTACTCCTCAAGATCGACCACGTTGACCAGGGTAATCCCCGATCCGGAGGAAATGATCCTGAAGGTTCCCCTGTATCGCCTTCCGTTGAAGGAAAGGGGCGCTTTCCCGGAAATGGTGACTGGAAGCCGGAATGAGTGGTTGCCGGCCTTTACCGTCCCTGCTCCCGCTGCCCTGATTTCGGCGGTGCCGCCGATGGCGTGGCGCTTCCCTGCACCGTCGGTCGCGGTCATCGCCGACGCCGAGGAAATCTTGAGGGCGGACTGGCCGAGGGAAAGGCCCACCGACACCATCCTTGCCTCCGCCCGGAGGGCCGGAAGAAGAATGAAGAGAAAAATCAGGGCAGAGAATGGAACTCGAAGTCTTCGAAGCATGAGGCAACCTCCAGTCGTTTTTCCGTTATTTCATCCACCTGGTAATCAGGTTTATGATCAGCGTCAGGGCGACGCTGACAATGATCATGGTGGTCAAGGGGAAAAAGATGGTGACGTTTTTCCTTGTCACTGCAATGTCCCCGGGGAGTTTCCCGAGCATGGGAAAAAACGTGCCCAGAAGATACAGAAGGGCACCCGCCGCCAGGAGAACCGCACCGGCGGCCATGAGCAGTTTCCCCGTTCCCGTCACGGCTCACTCCTCCTCCGAAAACTGAAGCTGCCACTGTTCCTGTTTCTCAGCCGGCGGCGTTTTCCCTAGATAGAGCCATGCGTTTCTCGTGGCTTTTCTTCCCCTGGGTGTTCTTTCAAGAAATCCTTTCTGAATCAGGTAGGGTTCGTAAATGTCCTCGATCGTCTGGACTTCCTCGTTCAGGGCCGCACCGAGGGTCGACAGGCCTACCGGCCCGCCGTCGAACAGGTCGACGATGATCCTCAGGATTCTTCTGTCGCCTTCGTCCAGGCCGTTCGAATCAAGGCCGAGCATATCGAGGGCCGTTACGGCGACGGCCCCGTCCACCGGTCCCCGGCCACGAACCTCCGACACGTCACGCACCCTTCTGAGAAGCCGGAGAGCGACCCTGGGAGTGCCCCGGGACCTCTTGGCTATTTCAGCGGCCGCTTCTTTCTGGAGAGCTATACCCAGGACCTTCGCCCCTCTGAGCACGATCCCCGCAAGTTCCGTTTCGTCGTAGAGAGAAAGCTGCTCCACGATTCCGAACCGGGCACGAAGAGGTGACGTCAGAAGCCCCAGGCGGGTTGTCGCTCCGACAAGGGTGAATTTCGGCAGGGTCAGGCAGATATTGTTCGCGAGGGGACCCTTTCCTACGATGATGTGCAGCGAAAAATCCTCCATTCCCGGGTAAAGGATCTCTTCAACGTTCGAGGGAAGGCGGTGGATTTCATCGATAAACAGCACATCGTTGGGTTCCAGGTTCGACAATATTGCCGCGAGGTCCCCCGTCTTCTCGAGAGCAGGTCCGGTAGTGACCCGAAGCTGCCCCCCCATCTCCCTCGCGATGATGCTCGCGAGGGTTGTCTTTCCCAGGCCCGGAGGACCGTAAAACAGGCAGTGGTCCAGGGATTCGCCCCGCTGACGCGCGGCCTGGATGAAAATGGACAGTTTTTCCTTGAGTTTTTCCTGCCCCACAAATTCACCGAGCGACAGGGGTCTGAGCGAGGTATCGTCCTCACCGGCTCCGCCGGAAGGATCCAGGAAACGTTTTTTTTCCTCTGTCATCGGGAATCACCTCAATTCCGCTTCAGTTCCTTCAGGGCCATGCGGATAAGCTGCTCCGCAGTGGATCCTTCTTCCACTGTTCCGTCGTTCTTCAATTTTCTGAAGACGGCCGCCACATCCCCCTGGGAAAAACCGAGGGACCGGAGGCCTTCCATGGCGAGATCGAGGTTCCTGCCTTCATGGGAGACTCCGTCGATGGTCAGGTCGGCGTACTCCCCTGCGAGATGACGGTGCATCTCGAAACAGAGCCGTTCCGCCGTCTTCCGGCCGATACCGGGAATTTTGACGAGGGATTCGATATCGGAGGAGACGATCCAGTTGATCACCCTGTCGGCAGATGCGGCTTTCAATACGTTCATGGCCATTTTCCCCCCCACGCCCTTTACCGTGGTGAGTTTCAGGAAGAGCCCCCGCTCCCGCTCGTCGGCGAAACCGAACAGGGAGGGACCGGTCTCGGCAATCTGAAGGTAGGTCACCAGCAGGGCCTGCTCTCCTTCCCTGCACATGGCGGCCGCTCTCCCGGTGCAGAGAAGCTCAAAGCCGAATCCGGCCACGTCGAGAATCACCAGGCCATCGGAAACGGAAACTACCTTACCTGAAAGAAATCGAAGCATGACGTCCTCCTGACGGAGCGGTTCTCTTCTCCTCTGCAAAAAGGAAAAAGCCGGTAACGGCGGCGGCAATGGCATCGGCGGCATCGTCGGGCTTCGGGATGCAGTCCAGGTTCAGGATGCGCTGGACCATTTTCTGAACCTGTTCCTTCGGCGCCGTCCCGTAGCCGCAGACAGCCAGCTTGATCTGGGAAGGTTTCGGCTCAAGAACAGGCAGCCTGTGCTTCGCGGCCAGGAGGAGGGCCACTCCCCTTGCCTGCCAGACATACTCCGCAGTGGTGATATTTCTCCCGAAAAAGAGCTTTTCCACCGACATAAAATCGGGGGAGCAGCACGCAATCTGCTCCCCGAGCTTTTCATAGATCATGTTCAGCCGGACAGGGATGGTTTCGGAAGGAGGGGTTTCGATGCAGCCGTAGGAAAGGGAGCGGAAAACCTGCCCCTCTCGGGCCACCGAAGCAAATCCCATCCTCCCCAGTCCGGGATCAATTCCGATACATTTGAGCAATGGTCTTTCGCTATCCTTCCAGGCTTTCCATAATCTCATCGGGAATGTCGAAGTTCCCGTAGACATTCTGGGTGTCGTCGTTCTCCTCGAGAAGGTCCATAAGGCGGAGCATCTTTCGTGCCTTCTCAGGGTCGCTGATCTGGACGGTGTTCTTGGGAACCATTTCCGTTTCCGCCCTTTCTATGGAATATCCGGCCTTTTCCAGGGCGTCCCTCACCTCCGGCAGGGATGCCGGATCGGTGTACACCGCAAAGCCTTCATCCTGCTGCTCAAGATCCTCCGCTCCGGCTTCCAGGGCGGCGGTCATAAGGGCTTCCTCGTCGAGATCCTTTCCGCTGACCTCGATGGTTCCCTTCCGTTCAAACATCCAGGCGACGCTTCCGGCCTCGCCGAGGGAACCGCCGTTTCTCGTAAGGAGGGCCCGTATTTCCGACGCCGCCCGGTTCCTGTTGTCCGTCAGGACTTCGATGAGGATGGCCACTCCGTTCGGCCCGTAAGCTTCGTAGGTGATCTCCTCGTACTGGGCTCCCTCGATTTCTCCGGTACCTCTCTTGATGCCCCTGATGATGTTGTCATTCGGGACGCTCGCCGCCTTCGCCCGGTCGATGGCGGCCTTGAGGCGCATGTTCATGGCGGGATCCCCGCCGCCCTCTTTTGCCGCGATGATAACCGCCTTCACGAGTTTCTGGAACAGATTGCCCCGCTTGGCGTCCTGTGCCGCTTTCCTGTGTTTGATGTTTGCCCATTTTGAATGTCCGGACAAGAAACTCACCCCTCTATAGATCAAAAGAATCACTGCTCTGCCTCATGGAACCGGAGAAAAAGGCGCTCCTCCCCACCAGAAAAGACCCGGCGGGAGGACTTTCACCGCCTGGATATTGTAGCACAGAGAACCCTCTCTCACAGGGCCGTCAGGGAATAATAGAGATCCTTTCTCCTGATCCTCTCACATCCCTCCCGGGAAAGAGAATCCCTGGAAAGCCGGAGCTCATTTCCCCCTCCTTCCGCAGGGACCGGAAGCACGTCCCTCCCGTCAGGACCAAAGGCTGCGGGAGGAGCTGAAGAATTCGCCAGAACCACGAACATGCGATTTTCCGCCGCCCGTGTTCGTGCAACGGCCTCGAAGAGAGCTGTTCCGCTCTCCCCGGGGAGAAGGAAAGCCAGGAGAAGGTTCGTTCCCGCAAGGGAAAGGCACCGGGCATGTTCCGGCACCATCAGGTCGGAACCGGTGGCAAGGCCGCAGAGAAACCGTCCCAGCGGGAAAAGGGCGAATTCGGAGCCGGGCCCCTTGCCGTGCGTTCCCCTGTACCGGTGCAGTACATTGCCGCCGTCATCCCGGAGAATGACGGTGCCGTCGCCGTCAAGGCCAAGGAAGGCCGCGGCATCGGGAAAGCATGACGAAGAGCAGACAGCGCCTTGCCTGTAAAGGACGAGACATGTTTCCCCGTTCCGGTCGCCCCCGAAGGCAGGTCCCCTTTGCCCTTTGCCGGGCAGAAGTCTGACGCAGAAGACTTTATCCAAAAGGATCCTCCCCCAAACAGGGAATTTCAGTTTATTATACTCCCTGGAGACATCATGAACAGGAGGGGTTTGTATGGATTCGCTCGTTCGATTCGGAGTGGCCGTTCCGGCATCGCTTCTGTCGGAGTTCGACCTCTACATCAGGGGAAAAGGACTCCAGAACAGGTCCGAGGCCCTGCGGCAGCTCATCAGGGAACGGCTTTCAAGGGAAAGGTGGTCCCGCGGGGACGGCATCGTTTTCGGCACCGTGACCATCATGTACGACCACCACATCAAGGACGCCACCGGTTCCCTCACTTCCCTGCAGCATGATTTCGGCGAGGCGATCATCTGCACAACCCACGTCCACGTGGATCATGACAACTGCCTGGAATGCATTGTCCTGAAGGGGGACGCACGAACCATCAAAAAATTCGAGGATGCCCTGTCTTCGGTCAGGGGAATCAAAACCATCGACATTTCCATTTCCGCCATATTATAAAAAAGGGCAGCCGCCGGCTGCCCTTCTTCATCCCCCTCAGGTCGAGCAGGAACCGCCCGAGCATCCTCCGCACTTTCTCCTTGACAGGCTTTCACCTTCGAGAAGAATCAGCACTTTGCTTCCGCAGGAAGGGCAGCGGAGCGTACGCTCTCCCTCTCCCAGGTGAAACTCCTTACCGCAGGAGGCGCAGCGGAAAAGCCGCGAGTTTTCCATCCCTCTCACCCCCTTGCCGGCAAAATCACTGATTGCCTATGGTGGCGACCATGACCGCCTTTATGGTATGCATCCTGTTCTCCGCCTCATCGAAAACCTTCGAGAAGGGAGCCTCGAACACCTCTTCCGTGACTTCCTGCCCCTTGACTGCGGGAAGGCAGTGAAGGAATATGGTTTCATCCTTTCCCGAGGCCTTCATGAGGTTCATGGAAACCTGATAGGGTCTCAGGAGATTTTCCCGTTCCTTCTTCTTCTCCTCTTCGCCCATGGATACCCAGACGTCTGTGTACACCGCATCGGCTCCCTTCACCGCCTCGACGGGATCCTCGAACACGGTGACCGACCCGCCGGAGCCGGCGGCCAGAGCCCTGCACTGTTCCAGGAGGCCCGCCTCCGGGAACAGAGACGCCGGGGAGGCGATCACGTAATGCATCCCCAGCTTGGCGCATCCGATCATCAGGGCGTTGGACATGTTGTTCCTTCCGTCGCCGCAGTACACGAGACGCAGTCCTTTCAGAATCCTCCCGAAATTCTCCTGGAGGGTGAGGAAGTCGGCGAGAATCTGGGTCGGGTGGTCCACATCGGTCAGGCCGTTCCAGACGGGAACCCCGGCGTATTCCGAAAGCTCCTCCACCATGGACTGCTTGAAGCCCCGGTATTCGATGCCGTCAAACATCCTTCCCAGGACCCTGGCGGTGTCCTTCACGTCCTCCTTGCCTCCGAGGTGTATGTCGTTCTTGCCGAGAAATTCCGGGTGCGCCCCCTCGTCGATGCAGGCGACGGTGAAGGCGCAGCGGGTTCGGGTGGACGCTTTTTCGAACAGCAGCGCGATATTCTTTCCCTGGAGGGCATTGCCCCGTATACCCGCCCTCTTTTTCGCCTTCAGGTCCGCCGCAAGGTCGAGCAGGTAATAAATTTCATCCCTGGAAAAATCCATCAGCGTAAGAAAGCTTCTTCCTTTCAGGTTCACCGGCATTGTGCTCTTTCCCCTTTCCCTTTTATCCAGATGTGTTGATTATCGGTTTTTGTGTTTTTCTTTTAAACGACAGGCTTCTTCAGCCATCCCGGCAAGCAGTTCCGGCACCCTCTCCAGGGGGACCTCCTTCAAAACGCTCCCCTTGGAAAAGACCACCGCCCCCCGGGGAGAACCGGCAATCCCGAAATCGGCATCCATGGCTTCCCGCGGTCCGTTCACCTCGCAGCCCATCACGGCCACGGTCACCCCGTCCGGCAGGCTCTCCAGGCAGGGCGTCACCAGGTCGACGATCGTTCTGACCTCGATCCTTTTCCGTCCGCAGGTCGGGCAGGAAATAAGGCTTCCGCCCCGCTGCCTCAGGTCCAGGGCCCTGAGCAGGGAAAATCCCGCCCTGACTTCCTCGAGGGGAGACTCGGTCAGGCTGATGCGGATCGTGTCCCCGATGCCCTGCCCGAGAAGCAGGGCCAGCCCCGCAGCGCTTTTCACAAGACCGTCCCGCCCGAATCCCGATTCGGTGATCCCTATGTGAAAGGGATAGCCGGGATATTTCAGGGCAAGAAGAGAGTTCGCCCGAACAGTTTCATGTACCGAAGTGGACTTGGCGGACAATATTATATCCTGAAAGCCTTCGTCCAGGAGAATCAGAAGCTGTTCTTCCACGGCCGCGGCCAGGGCATCGGAACGGACTCCGCCGGCTTTCTCCAGCTGGGCGGAATTCAGCGAGCCGCCGTTGGCTCCAATCCGTATGACCGCCTGTTTTTCCCGGGCTGAAGCAACGACATCCCGAAGACGGGCCCGGGCCATATTTCCGGGATTGATCCGGATGGACGGCGTTCCCGCCTCCAGGGCTGCAAGGGCAAGGGCAGGATCGAAATGGATGTCCGCCATAAGGGGAACCGGTGATCTTTCGTTCAGCCATGAAAGATCCCCCGCAAGTTCAGGGGAAGGGAAGGCTGCCCGGATCAGCTCACATCCGCAGGAGGCAAGGGAGCGGCACTGTTCGAGGCACTCATCCCTGGAGGAAAGGGGTATCTTGAGCATGCTCTCCACCCGCACAGGATGATCGTTTCCGATTGAGAGTCCGGCAATGGTGACTGTTCCTGCCATGATTCTACCCCCTGAAAAGGCGCAGGACATCCTGCCAGGTAATGTAGAGTATGAGCGTTATCAGGAGGAAAAAGCCGGTCATGTGGATGTAGTTTTCGATCTTCGGCGGAAGCCGTCTCCTGAGAACCATTTCTCCCGCGGTGAAGAAGAGCCGCCCCCCGTCCAGTGCAGGGAAGGGAAGAAGGTTGATCAGTCCGAGGTTGAGGTTGATGAGTGCCAGAAAGGAAAGGAACGTCCACAGCCCCTTCCTTGCCGCTTCTCCGGCCATGGAGGCAATTCCCACCGGCCCGGTGATGTCAACCTTCTCGGTACCCGAAATCCACCGCGCTATTCCCCTGACCATTTCCACGCTCATGTTCACCGTGTACGAAAGGGCGGAGGAAAAGGCTTCACTCACGGGGAACCGTTTCATGCCGGGGCGAATTCCGAAAAGGGGAATGCCCTGCTCCCTGTCCGGCAGGATCACAGCAGATATCGAAATGACCTCCTCACCCCGGCGGACGGAAAAAAGTACGGGACCTTTGGGGGCTTCCTGCCGGATTTCCGTCGACATGGCCCGCCAGGTCCGCACAGGTGTACCGTTGACGGAAAGGATCCTGTCCCCCGGCACGATGCCCGCCGCCTGGGCAGGGTACCCTTCCATGACCTCTCCGATGACGGTTTCCTCCAGGTTGGCCACGCCATGGCCCGAAAGGAAAACGGCCGTCAGGAGAAGGGCCAGCAGGACATTGGCGACGGAGCCGTTCACCAGGATAAGAAAACGCTTCCAGGCAGCCTTGTCGTAAAAGGCCCTGCCCGGCTCGACGGTCTCATCCTCGTTCTCTTCCTCCATTCCTGCCAGCCGGACGAAGCCGCCCACGGGAAATGCCCTGAGCGACCACAGGGTATGCTTCCCCTTTCGCTGGAAGAGCACCGGCCCCATGCCGAAGGCGAACTCGTGCACCTGGACATCGAAAAGCCGTGCAGTAATGTAGTGTCCGTATTCATGGACAACGACGCAGATACCTATGACAAAAAGAAAAGACAGCAGGCTCGCCATTCAGATCGATCTCCTTGCGGGACGGGAAATTTTCAGCCGCTGACAGAATCCGGCGGCACTCCTTCTTCCTTCGTCCAGAATGTGCAGGGCATCGGCGAGAGAAGCCGGTGCCGGTCCGTTCCATTGTTCAAGGACCGATTCCACCACCGACGGGATCCCGGTAAAGCCGATCTCGCCTGCCAGAAAACGGTCCACAGCCACCTCGTCCGCCCCCACGAGGAGAGCCGGGAAAGCCCCTCCCTTCCGGGCGGTTTCCTTTGCGAGGCGAAGGCAGGGAAAGCGCTGTTCGTCGGGCTGAAGGAAGGTAATGGTCCTCTCCTGCAAAAGAGGGACCGGGACAGGGGGGAAGGGGCTTCTTTCGGGAAAAAACAGGGCCGAGGCGCAGGGAAGGCGCATGTCAGGGGAAGAGGCCGAAAGGAGAAACGATCCGTCCCTGAACTCCACGATACCGTGGACGAAGGAATCCGGACAAATCACGGCATCCACCCTCTCCGCCGGAAGGGAGAAGAGGGCCATGGCCTCGAGGATCTCGATCCCCTTGTTCATCAGTGAGGCGCTGTCCACGCTGATCTTGGCCCCCATGCTCCACACAGGGTGGCGTACAGCCATGGAGGGAGTCACCTTTTCCAGTTCCTCCGGGGAAAACGTCCGGAAAGGTCCCCCGGATGCAGTGAGGACGACCCGTGAAACCGAAGCGGGGTCCCTGCCCGCCAGGCATTGCCACACGGCATTGTGCTCGCTGTCAAGGGGCCTCAGCTGCCCTTCCCGGCCGATCAGCGGCAGCACCCACCGCCCCGCGACCACGATGCTCTCCTTGTTGGCCAGGGAAACATCCTTGCCGCTCCTCAGGGCTGCCATGAGGGCGCCGATAGCCCCGGTTCCGGAGGATGCCACGACCACATGGTCGATGTCGGTACCTGAAGCGGTCTCCTCCAGGGCTTCGGAGCCTTCGAGGACCTTCAGCCTGCCGGCGGAGGACCTTCGGAGATCCGCTGCCGCTTCGGGGTCGGAGAGCACCACCCGGTCAACCTGGAATTCCCCCGCCAGTTTTTCGGTTTCCGCGGCGGAAGAATGGGCCGCCAGGGCGCGAACTTCAAAAAAATCGGGGAAAGCCCGGCAAACGGAGAGGACGGAGCCGCCGACGCTCCCGGTACAGCCGATGACAAAAAGGCGGGTCCTTTTCATCGGAGAATGACCCCGAAAAGCACGTATACAAGAAGACCGCTGACAAGGACGCTGTCGAAACGGTCCAGAACGCCCCCATGGCCGGGGATGACGCTTCCGCTGTCTTTTACCCCGGTTTCCCGCTTGATGACTGATTCCGCAAGGTCACCGATCTGTCCGGCCACGCCGCAGATAAGGCCGACGAAGAGGAAGGGAAGGGGAGGGATTTTCAGAACAAACGCCACGGACACACCCGCGAGAAGAGCGGCCGAAAGTCCGCCGAGAAATCCTTCCCAGGTCTTTTTCGGGCTGACGTTTTCACACAGACGGAGCCTCCCCCACCTCGACCCGATAAGGTATGCCGCCACGTCGCAGCACCAGGTGCAGAGGAACATGGTAAAAAGGAGAATGGCTCCGGAAGGAAGTCTCCGGAGCAGGATCATGAAGGTCCATGGAATGACGATGTACAGGATGCCCCCCAGGGTGCCCCCCATATTCCAGATGGCATAGCTCTCCCCCTTGATCTGCCTCCGCAGTATCTCCACGAAAAGGATGACGAAGGCCGTAATGCTCAGGGTGAGTACCAGGGAAATGGGGTGAATGCCTTCGGAAGCCGTGAAGAGGATGAGCACGCCGGCCATGAAGCCGACCCCCCTGGAAACCTTGAATTTTCTCGAAAGCATGCTGTAGAACTCTCCAAGGGACACAAGGGCGAGAACGGAAACCAGCACCGTCCAGGTCATCCCCCCCGTATACAGGGCACCGAGCACGACAGCCACGACGGCTGCCCCGGCACCTCCCCTGACCAACAGTTCTTTCAATGCTTCATTTGACTGCGCCATATCGTCTCTCCCTGCAAGTGAATTGTGCTATGGCTTTCTCGAGGTCGCCTGGTCCGAAGTCCGGCCAGAGGACATCGGTAAAATACAGTTCGCTGTAAACGCACTGCCAGAGCCAGAAATTGCTCAACCGCTGCTCTCCGCTCGTCCGGATGATCAGATCCGGCGGAGGAAGGTCGGGAAGATACATCTTTCCGTTCAGGTCCTCCTCCGTAACGGGCTGGTTCCTGCCTTCCGCGATCAGCGCATTCACTCCGTCGAGGATTTCCTGCCGCCCCCCGTAATTCAGGCAGGCCACGAGAGTGAGCCCCGTGTTCATCGCCGTTTCCTTCTCGGCCCAATCCATGAGCTCCACCACATCGTGGGGCAGATCGTTCCTCTTTCCTGCAAACAGGAGCCGGACATTCTCCCGCCTGATCTCGTCGACCTTCCGCCGGAGGGAAAAGCGGAAAAGACTCATGAGTCCCTTGATCTCCATCTCGGGCCGCTTCCAGTTCTCCGTGGAAAAGGCATACACCGAAAGATGGGTCACCCCCAGGTTCCAGGCGGCCCGCACGGTCCTTTCGAGGGCCTTCACCCCTGCCCTGTGGCCGAGAAGGCGGGGAAGAAACCGTTTCTTCGCCCACCGTCCGTTGCCGTCCATGATAAGGGCAACATGGAAAGGGGAAGGGACCGGGTAATCCTTCATGGATTTCCCTCCTCTTCCGGCAGCAGGGCTCCGAGTTCAGCGAGCTTCTCCCGGACGGCATTGATGTCCCTCCATGTCAGCTCCTTCGGGCTTCCCTTCTTCCGAGATTCGTTTCTCAGCAGGAAACTCGGATGGAACATGGGAAGCAGAAGGGCTCCTCTCCAGGGGAACCATCTCCCCCGAAGAGCCGTGATTCCTTCAGAAGTCCTCAGGAGCCACTTCGTCGGCGTATTCCCGAGGCAGACCACGATCCGCGGACGAAGAAGAGCCAGCTGGGCTTCCAGGTAAGGACTGCAGGCCATCATTTCATCAGGGGTAGGCACCCGGTTGTCCGGCGGTCTGCATTTCACCACGTTCGAAATAAAAACCTGCTCTCTCCGTATGCCCACCGAGGCGAGAATCTGTGTGAGCAGGCGTCCCGCCTTGCCTACAAATGCGACGCCCTGTTCATCCTCTTCCGCCCCTGGGCCTTCACCGATGAACACAAGGGGAGAATTCCTGTGTCCCTGTCCGAAAACGGTGTTTTTTCTTGAAGAACACAGGCCGCATCTGGTGCAGCCTTCCACTTTTTTCTTCAGCTCCGTCCAGGCGCATTCCCTGTCCGCGCTGCTCTGAAAAAGGGTCACGGCAACACCACCTCCGCAAAGCTGATATCGACGCTTCCGATATCCATGCCCGTGAAATACCGGACCGCGGAAGCAACCCGTTTCTGCTGCACTTTTCCCAGCTGCCGGAAATTGAACTTTCCCGGCGTCACGTTCACAGTAATTTCCAAAGAAATTTCATCCTCCGAGGAACGCACACGAATGTCTTTCACCGCATCAATCTGGGAACTCAGCGAAACCACATGGCGCACCAGGTCTTCTATAGCGGTCGAATCAATGGTCAGCGCTCCGAAAAAACTGAAGGGAGGCCTCACGATGGTCCGTTCTCCCTCTTCCCTGTCCACACTTTTGAAAAGGCCTCTCAGGTGCCCCACCAGCTTGCCTGCGAAATTTTTCCTCAGCTGGGTCCTGGAGACGGGAATCACGTGCTGGCCTTTTTCATGGCGCTCTCTCCTGGCGTTGATGATTTCTTCCGGAGAGGCCACTTCGGTTATGTCGATGATGAGTTCGGGGGACGGCAATTCCAGGGCCCTGGTTATTTTTTCCGCCATGGAGATGGAGGTGGCGATGATCATGATCTTGCAGGGAGCGGACTTCTGCAGAAAAGACCGGACGGTCTTTCTGTGGTCAGGGAACTGAAAGAGCGCTCTCCGTATGGCCCTGACAAGGTTCCGTTCAGATTTGGCGCTCTTTCCGGCCATTATTCTGCCCTTCGAGATCACGAGCCCGTCGTCGATCAGGAAATCCATTTCATTTTCCTGGGCCACCATCTGGGCTCTCTGGCTTTTTCCCGTACCGGCAGGCCCCACAAAGGCGACGACGCGGAAACCTCCCGGGGCAGCGGACTTCATCATATCAGGCGCCAGGGAAACATTTCTCGGGGAGAGTCCGGGAAACCCGCGTTTCAGCTGCCGAGAGCCGGAGAACTCCCCCGGGCGTTTTTCTCAGCTCTGTCGCAGTCACCTGAATCATCTGCCAGTACCCTGACGTCGGCGCCGAGATCCCGCAGTTTTCTGTCCATTTCTTCGTATCCGCGGAAAATATGGCCGAGGTGATACACAAAGGTGGAATCACCGGCAGCCAGTCCGGCAATGACAAGGGCAGCTCCCGCCCGCAGGTCGGTGGCTACCACATCGGCTCCCGTAAGGCGGTCAACACCGGCGACGATTGCGGAGTTGCTCTGGATGTCAATTTTCGCTCCCATCTTGTTCAGCTCACTGACATGAAGAAAACGGGACTGGAAAACACTCTCCTGGATCACGCTGGTTCCCTGGGCCAGGCACAGGGCTGCCATGATCTGGGGCTGAAGATCAGTAGGGAATCCGGGATAGGGGAGGGTTTTCAGCGATACACCCTTCAACCTTGAAGAGGGATAGATGGTGACCTCGCTTTCGTTCACCGAGAGAGAGGCTCCCGCTTCCTCCAGCTTCGCGAGGAGAGAATCGATGTGGTTGGGAATAACTCCCGTCACCGTCACCTCTCCGTTGGTGGCCGCTCCGGCGAGTATGTAGGTGCAGGCCTCGATTCGGTCAGGAATGATCCTCGACTCGGCGCTCCCGAGAATGTCCACTCCCTGAATGCGAATAACACCCGTGCCGTCGGCTTCCACCTGGGCCCCCATAGATTTCAGGGCGTCCACAAGGTTGTATATTTCCGGCTCCCGGGCCGTATTCTCCAGGACAGTTTCCCCTCGTGCAAAAACTGCGGCCATCATGAGATTCTCCGTGGCCCCAACCGAAGGGAAATCCAGGTAAATGCGGCATCCCGTCAACCCGGTGGTGTGAGCGTGCACTGCTCCATGCACAAGTTCGATGGTCGCACCCATCTTCGTGAGCCCTTTCAGATGGAGGTCAATCGGTCTGCTCCCTATGGAGCAGCCTCCGGGCAGAGGCATGACGGCCTTACCGCAGCGGGCGAGAAGAGGCCCGAGGACAAGGGAAGAGGCTCTCATTTTTCTCACGAGATCCGGGGGAGTTTCCCAGGATATCTCCGCCGGGGTGTAGATCTTCATTTTGTGGTTGCTGAATGTGACTTCTGCTCCAAGACTTCTGAGCAGGTCGGCCATGGTGTTCACGTCGAGAAGATCAGGCACTCGGGAAATATGGAGAGTACTGTCCTTTAGAAGAAGAGCGGCGGCCATTACCGGAAGGGATGCGTTCTTCGCTCCCTGGGCTTCGACAACTCCCTTTAGGGCTGTACCGCCGAGTATTTCCATCTTGGATTCCACTGGTCAATTCCTCCCGAAAGTTTGGTGGGAAATCATATAAAACTACTATACCACGATTTTATTTGCCTTCGTAATAACCGAGAACGCTGTCAGCTATCCTCAGTGATGCCGTTCCGTCTCCGAATGGGTTTTCTCCCCGGCTCAGCAGTTTCTCCCGAAAAACGCCGTCGGAAAGGATTTTCAGCGTGGTTTGCGTTATCCTTTCCCGGTCCGTTCCCACAAGGAGAGCTGTCCCGGTTTCGAGGGCTTCCGGGCGCTCGGAAAGATCCCGCATCACAAGTACCGGCTTTTTCAGTCCTGCCGCCTCTTCCTGCACTCCTCCGCTGTCGGTGAGGATCAGAATGCTCCTGTTCATCGCCCAGACAAAATCCGGATACTTGAGGGGTTCACAGAGGATGATTCTCTTTTCGCCTGCGAGAAGACGTTGGATCACATCCCGCACCGACGGGTTCTTGTGAAGGGGAATGAGGATGCGGACACGACGGTCAGCTTCGAGGATGTCCTTTATGGCGAGACAGATGGATTCGAGGGGGCTTCCCCATGATTCCCTCCTGTGGGCGGTCATAAGGATAACCGGATCGCTTCCCGAAACCAGAGGTGCAAGATCCGGAGAAGGAGCGTGGTTCTTCCGGAGGGTCCGAAATAAAGCATCGATGACGGTATTGCCTGTTACGAACAGGGTTTTCGAAGAAACCGGCAGTCTTTCCCTTCGCAGGTTCTCCGCCGCTCCTTCAGTTGGGGCGAACCAGAGCGTCGAGAGCCTGTCGGTTATGATCCGGTTTGCTTCCTCGGGGAAGGGGCGCCCAAGGTCGCCGCTCCGAAGCCCGGCTTCGACGTGGCCGACGGGGATCTGCCTGTAAAAAGCCGCCATTGCGGCGGCCATGGTGGTCGTCGTGTCTCCGTGAACAAGCAGGAGATCCTGGGGAGAACTGTCCAGAAAACGTCCCACCCCGAGAAGCACCCGTGACGTGAGCTGGTCCAGGGGCTGTCTTTCCTCCATTACGGAAAGATTCACGTCAGCCCTGATCTCGAAAAAGGCCAAGGCCTGGTCGAGCATCTGGGAATGCTGGCCCGTAGCCAGAACAGTGACGTCCAGCTCTCTATCCCGCAGGGCGGAGACCACCGGCGCCATCTTGATCGCCTCCGGGCGTGTTCCTATAACGCATGCGATTTTTTTCTTCATGAAGGAAACAACTCCGTCTTTCGATTTGTGAGCTGCCTTCTCTTCCGGTTCCCGGAAAATGGCATCAGGACAGCCTGGCGGTGAAGAGAAACACCCCTGAACCAACGATAAGGCATTGTACAAAAACAAGAATGAGGACCGTCCAGAAGGGGGAGATCCCCCTGTCGAGAAGACGGTGGTGTATGTGTCCCCTGTCAGGCAGGAAGGGAGACCTGCCTTTCCACACCCTGCGCAATATGGCGAACAGGGTGTCGGCCACAGGAACGCCCCCGGCAAGGAGCAGAAGGAAGGGGAGTTCGATCACCCCGACCGCTCCAAGGCCCGGGGCCACGGTATAAATGAAAAAACACGAAAAAATGTAGCCGAGAAACGTCGTCCCGCCATCTCCGAGAAAAGTCCTTGCCTTCGGGAAATTCCAGTACAGGACTCCCCCCGCAAGACAGGCGAGAGAGAGGAAAACCGTAGTGTTCCCTAGGGGTGAGGAGAGAAGGCACGCCGAAATGAACATGAGCAGACAGAGTCCGTTGGCGCCGTCTATAAGGTTGTAGGCATTGGTCATTCCCGTTATCCAGAAAAGGCAGACAGCAAGGTGCGCCGGGGGCAACCGCACCGGCACGAGAAAAAGGAGCGCGGCGAAAAGGTGTACCCCGAGCCGCACCAGGGGGGCGAGGCTCTTCATGTCATCCCGGTACCCGCTGAGAAAAACCATGGTGCCCCCCGTACCGATAAACCTGACGACCGGATGCTCTCCGGCCGCAAAAAGGCACCAGAGAAGGAACCCGAGCCAGAGAACGATTCCCGCTCCCCGGGGAGTGACCGAAGTATGTATCTTTCGCTCCCCGGGATGGTCAACGATGCGGTAACGGTTCGCCAGGCTTATGGAAAGAGGGGTGACACAGAGCCCCCAGAGCAGAAGCAGCGGAGCCGCGACAAAGAAATTTTTCAGCGCGAATTCCACGGGAATGGCCTATTTCGTGCCGAAAAGCCTGTCTCCTGCATCGCCGAGACCGGGAACGATATAACCGTGGTCGTTCAGATGACTGTCAAGGGCTGCAGCGAAAATGTCCACATCCGGGTGATCTCCGTGGACTTTTGACACTCCTTCAGGCGCGGCGATGATGCACACCAGCGAAACCTTCTTCCCGCCCCGTGCCTTCACCAGGCTTATGGCCGCCGAAGCCGAACCGCCGGTGGCCAGCATCGGATCGAGAATGAGGATATCCCGCTCGCTGATGTCACCCGGAAGCTTGCAGTAGTATTCCACGGGCATCAGCGTTTCGGGGTCACGGTACAGTCCGATGTGCCCAACCTTGGCGTTGGGAACAAGCTGGAGGATTCCGTCCACCATCCCCAGGCCCGCCCGGAGTACAGGGACAATGGCCAGTTTCTTGCCCTCCAGGGCATAGGCGTCAGTAAGGGCGAGGGGGGTCTCGACCTGTATCTTGACCAGGGGTAGGTTCCTGGTGATCTCATACACCATGAGCCCCGCAATTTCCTGGACCAGTTCGCGGAATTCCTTTACCGAGGTGTTCTTGTCCCTGATGATGCTGACCTTGTGCTGTACGAGGGGGTGATCAAAAATAACGGTTTTTCCCTTGTCCGAGAGGCAGCAGCTTGGGCAGATCTTCTGTTCAAAGTCGGCGATCTTGCTCAGGCGCCTTGAGTGCCGGTCGCCTTCAAATTCCGTTGAAAGCCAGGCGTCAAGAATTTCGACCGCGGTTTCGGGGGAAAGGATCCGGGCACCCATTGTAAGCACGTTGGAATTATTGTGCCTCCGGCTCATTCTCGCCGTTTCAACATCGTGACAGTGGGCCGCATACACGCCGGGCATTTTGTTGGCCGCGATCGACATTCCCACTCCGGTCCCGCACAGCAGCACTCCCCTGTCGGCTTTTCTCTGGGCAACCAGCTCGCCGACCTTCAGGGCGATGTCGGGGTAGTCACAGGGAAGAGAATCCGTATCCGTTCCCACGTCGAGTATTTCTTCATATCCTTTTTTTCTGAGATGGGAAACAAGGTTGTTTTTCAGCGGAAAAGCGGCGTGATCTGAACCTATGGCAATTTTCATGTAAAAATCTCCTCCCCCGTTGAAGATCATAAAAACCATACTGGCCAGCAGGACCGGCGGAATATTTTCCATCCGATATAATAACACTTGCCCATTGAAAGGCATATAGAAAAGTCCTCTCCGAGGTGAACAAAAAGCCCCTTTCCCGAATAAGGAAAGGGGCCCTTTTCGTTGTATTTTCCGATCGTGTCATCTCAATAGAGTGAGCATGACGCCTGCGGCCACGGCGGTCCCGATGAC
>ENA-UOXR01000750-UOXR01000750.1-bioreactor-metagenome-genome-assembly--contig:-NODE-750-length-37654-cov-9.258970_pt1 | contig 37654 bp, 23 predicted proteins | sample MGYA00238164_ERZ764825 | MGnify/ENA primary metagenome ERZ764825 (study PRJEB28920, sample SAMN05720171) | bioreactor metagenome | isolation source: Anaerobic biogas reactor | place: USA:Washington... | reverse complement strand
CGCCGCGAGGTGGCCGAGGGCCTGAGCAGCGTGCTGACGGCGCTCAACGCCGCCCTGCCGCTGGGCGAGGTGCTGGCGCTGGTGACGCAGCAGGCGGCGCATCTGTTGAGCGCCGAGGCGGCGCTGATCGTTGGCCTGCCAACGGGCGCGGCGGGCCCCGTGGTGCTGGCAGCGCACGGCCTGGCGCCCGAGCGGGCCTGGGCCGCCCTGCCCCTCGAGGTGGTGGCGCGGCCCGACCTGGCCAGGCTGGCACAACCCAAGGTGCTGGGCGCCGGTGTTCTGGCCGAGGGCGAGGCCAGAGCGCGCCTACAGACGGTGCTGGCGGCGCCGCTGCCCGTGCACGAGGCCGAGGGCGGCGCTCTGTTGGTGGGCTATAGGCGCGCCCAGGCCGTTGCTGACGAGGCGCTGGGCCTGGCGGGCGAGCTGGCGGCCCAGGCGGCCCTGGCGCTAGACAACGCCTGGCTGCGTCAGCGCGGCGCGCAGCAGGCCGTCAGCCACGAGCGCGGCCGCCTGATGCGCGAGTTGCACGACTCGGTCAATCAGGCGCTCTTTTCGGCAGGGCTGATCGCTGACGCGCTGCCCGGCCTGTGGGCGCAACACCCCGCTGAGGCCGAGCAGGGCGTGGCGCAGCTGCGGACACTCTGCCGCACGGCGTTGAGCGAGATGCGCACTCTGCTGCTGGCGCTGCGCCCCGATGAGGCGCCCGCTACCGCGCCTGACGCCTCGCTGGGCGCCCTGCTGCGCCGGCGGGTCGAGGCGGCCAACGCCCAGCCCCCGCCAGAGGTGACGCTGCAGCTCGAGGGCGAGGCCGACCTGCCCCCTGAGGTGGCCCACGGGCTCTACCGCGTCGCCAGCGAGGCGCTGCACAACGCCAGCAAGCACGCCGCGGCGCAGCGGGTGTTGTTGCGTGGCACGTTGGGCGCCGAGGGCGTGACATTGACGGTGAGCGATGACGGCGTCGGCTTTGCGCCCGACGTCGCGCCCAGGGGCCTGGGGCTGCGCATCATGCGCGAGCGCGCCGAGGCGCTGGGCGCCCGGCTCACGGTGCAGAGCGCGGCGGGGCAGGGCACGGTGGTGACGGTGCGCTGGGCGCGGCGGGGGCCCGCCGATGGCTGACGCGCAGCCGATCCGCGTGCTGGTGGTCGATGACCACGCGCTGGTGCGCAGCGGGTTGCGGCTGTTCTTGATGGGCGCCGCTGATATCGCCCTGGTGGGCGAGGCCGCCAGCGGTGCCGAGGCGCTGCGGCTGTGCAGCCAGCTGCAGCCCGACGTGGTGCTGATGGACATGGCCATGCCCCAGATGGACGGCGTCGAGACCACGCGGCGCCTGTTGCAGCAACAGCCCCACCTGCGGGTGCTGGCGTTGAGCAGCTTTGGCCAGGGCGACCTGGTGCAGCGGGCGTTACAGGTGGGCGCCATCGGCTATCTGCTCAAAGACGTCTCTGGCGACGAGCTGGTGCGGGCCATCCGCGCAACAGCGGCCGGGCAGGCCAGCCTGGCGCCGGCGGTGGCCGGGGCGCTGGTGGCCGCCGCCAGGCAACCTCAGGCGCCCGACTATGGCCTCACCGGGCGGCAGAGAGAGGTGCTGGCGCTGCTGGCGGCCGGCGAGAGCAACGCGGCGATCGCGCGAACGCTGCAGCTCAGCCTGTCGACGGTGCGCTTTCACGTGAGCGCCATCCTCGCCAAGATGGGAGCGGCCAACCGCGCCGAGGCGGCCGCCCTGGCCGTCAAGCACCACCTGGTCTAGCCCCACGCGCGCCCCCCACCCCCGCGACACTGGACGAACATCCAGTGTCGAACTGAACGAACGCCTGATGTGCAGCCTCCAGTTTGTTGATATAGTTGCTATGAAATACAGGAGGATGCTTGGCTGCTGGCGGGGGGGCCAGCGGCGATCCTCCTGTAGATCAGAGAGCTAGACAGATATCCATAGACAGACCTGGAGGCTGGAGATGAAGACCATACGTTTCTTGTTGGCGCTGGTGACCCTGTTGGGCCTGCTGGCGCTGCCCGCGCAGGCGGTGCGCGCTGAGGGCGACATTGTAGACGTGGCCGTGGCCGATGGCCGCTTTACCAAACTGGTGACGGCGGTGCAGGCGGCGGGCCTGGTAGAGACGCTCAAGGGCGATGGACCCTTTACGGTGTTTGCACCCACCGATGATGCCTTTGCCAAGCTGCCCGAGGGCACCTTTGAGGCCCTGGCGGCAGACGTGCCCGCGCTGACCGACATCCTGCTATATCACGTGGTGCCGGGCAAGGTGCTGGCCGCCGACGTGGTCAAGCTCGACACGGCCGAGACGGCCCTGGGCCAGCCCGTGCAGATCAGCGTGGTGGGCGGCACGGTGCGCATCAACGAGTCGGTGGTGCTGATCACCGACATCGAGACCTCGAACGGCGTCATCCATGTGATCGACACGGTGCTGCTGCCGCCGCCGGCCGCGGGGACCAACGATTATGTGGTGCAAAAGGGCGACACGCTCTTCAAGATCGCGGCGCAGTTGCTGGGCGACGGCCATCGTTACCCCGAGATCGTTGCGCTGACCAACAGCCTGGCGGCCACCGACAGCAGCTATACGCACATCGACAATCCCGACGTGATCTACATCAACAGCAAGCTGGCCATCCCGCGGCCCAGCATCGTTGAGATCGCCGTGGCCGACGGGCGCTTTACCAAGCTGGTGGCGGCTGTACAGGCGGCTGGCCTGGTTGAGACGCTGAACGGGCCCGGACCTTTTACGGTGTTCGCGCCCACAGACGAGGCCTTTGCCAAGCTGCCCGAGGGCACCTTTGAGGCCCTGGCGGCAGACGTCCCGACGCTGACCAACATCCTGCTCTACCATGTGGTGCCGGGCAAGGTGCTGGCCGCCGACGTGGTCGAGCTGACGAGCGCCGACACGGCGTTGGGCCAGCCGCTGACCATCCGCGTAGAGGACGGCAAAGTGTACGTCGATGAGGCACAGGTGCTCATCACCGACATCGAGGCGAGCAACGGCGTGATCCATGTGATCGACACCGTCATCGTGCCGGGCGACTGACCGACGACAACCAACTACCTCCTCAGTCGCGACGGCCCGGGGTTCACGCCTCGGGCCGTCGCATTTTACGTAAACTCCCCGCCAGGCAGCCACCGCCTCGCGCAATGGCGGCGCAACCGATAATGACGGCACGATCCTCAGCAAGACCACACGACAAGTAGCCACGCCCTTTACGTTGGTGACAGATCCGTAAGAGCCACGCTCCATAATGGCGTCCAGTGTGCGCTCGAGAAAGGCGCTCGCACAAAGCATCGCAAGAACGGCTCGGTCTGACCAATCTCTCGCGGCCCGTGGGGCCAGCCTCGGTGGCCTGGTGCGTCTGTGCGCTCGCGCGCAAGGCCAGCGCCTGGGGACTCTGTTGTGTTGGTGACCGGTCACATTGCGCCACGTGCGAGCATCGGATCTCCCCCGCACGCTCGCGGTGCGCTATTGATAGCCATAGGGTGGAGGAAGCGTCATGTCAGATCAGGCAAGCCAGCAACCCGGCACCAGCGACAAAAAGCCGCTTGCGCCACAGCTCAAGACGGCGCCCCCCAGCGGCTCGGCCGCAGGAGCCGGCGTCAGGCCGGTAGCCGCATCAGGCACGAGCCAGGAGGCCCCGCACAGGGGCGAGGCCTCGCCGGATGACCTGGACCGCATCCGCGAGATCATCATGGGCGGCCCCGAGCAGATACGCCAGCCGTTGCGCAAGGCCGAGACAGAGCGGCTGCGCGACATTCTATTCGGCAGCCAGATGGAAGAGTACGAGCGACGCTTTGCCGATCTGCGGCGTGAGATCGACCGCGTGCTGAACGACTGGGAGCGGGCGCGCGAGGCTATGGACGAGTCTCGCGAGGCGCAGCGCGAGCGGCTGGATGGCTTTGAGCGCGAATGGCGCGCCTCGCACCAGGCGCTCAACCACGAGTTGGATAAGGTGCGCACCCAGGGGCCCGTCTTGCAGAACCTGGTGCCGCAGGTGCGACAATTACAGGTGTTGATCAACGGCTTTGGCAGAGAGCTGAGCGACATCCGCGGCTCGCTGACGCGTGAGAACCAGGAGCTGCGCGCCTTGCGCAGCACCGTCGAGCAGTACCGCGACCAGCAAGAGCGCAACCTCGACACGCTCAAGCGCGAAAAGCGGTTGGCCGAGGATGAGCTCAAAGATGAACTGCGCCGCGTGGCCGACCGCCTGGGCGAGGAAAAGACCGACCGCAAGGTGCTGGCAGCCATCCTGGTCGAACTGGCCTCGCGACTCGAAACGGGGTATGACCCTTCGGGGATGTTGGAGGTTCTGACCACGCCGGACGAGGCATAGGCCATGTCGGGCAACCCATATACCGCAGAGGCGCTGGGCGAGCTGCGACGCATCTTGCTGGCGCCCGACTATCTGGCCGAGGCGCTGCAACCGGCGCTGGGCGAGCTGTTGCGCGACGAGAGCGCCCAGCTCACCGACCAACTCGTAGCGGCGCTCACGCCCGTGCTGCGCCAGGCGGTGCGCGAGGCGCTGCAGGCCGAGTTGGCCGATCCGGCGCCCGAGGTGCTCGAGAGCCTGGCCCAGGCGCTCAAGCAGCGTCGCCCCGAGGGGCGCGGCCTGCTGGGGCGGCTGCCCCTCGAGGCGCGCAGCAAGGCCCGTGAGGCCAACGATGGCGCGCTCTCCGAGGCGTCGCCGCCACAGGCTCGCGGCGCTCCGCCAACCCTGGTGCTGGCGTTGGCCGGCGCATCGTTGGCGGGGCTGATGGCGCTGGGGGCTCTGGGGGGTAGCGAGCCGCATACGGCTCGCCGCATGGCGCAGCCCACGCCGGTGGTCGCCAGCGCGGGCCTGCGGCAAGTGGCGCTGGGCGTGCATCTGCCCGCGCCGCACCTGGGCGCCTCAGCCGAGGCGCCAACGGCGTCGCCGACCCTCAAACCGACCTTTACGCCTGTGGCCGTTGATCAAGCTCAGGCTGCCGAGCCCGCCACGGCCACGGTGGCCGTGGCGGCGGCGACCATGATACCCACCGATGCGCCGGCCGTTGCGCCGGCGGCTGCGGACGCCGCAACGATCGCGCCAGTGGAGCTCGCCACTCTGCCCCCCACCGACGCACCTACCGAGACGCAGGCGCCAGGCGCGACGCCAACCGAACAGCCCGCCTCGCCGACACCGTCGGCGCCCCCCGACAGCGGGCCATCTGACGGCGCGCCGTCAGCGTCTGCCTCACGGCAGGTGGCCGAGCTCGAGGCGCCGCAGGCCGACAGCCAGACGGCCAGCCCGGCAGCGCCACCGCCCATCGAGCGCGGCACCACCGAGGCCGCGTCCATCCAGGCCATGTCTATGGCAGCGCCGCTGGCGGCCACGGCCAGGCTCGTCGACAACCATGCCCGCCAGGCCAGAGACAAGGTGCTCTATCTCACCTTTGACGATGGCCCCAACGGCTACTTTACGCCGCAGGTGCTCGGCATTCTGGCCGAGCATCAGGCGCAGGCCACCTTTTTTGTGATCGGCCAGGAGGCCGAGCGACGCCCTGAGCTGATCGACCAGATGGTAGCTCAGGGGCACGTGGTGGGGCACCACACCTGGAGCCACGCGGCCTTGATCGATATCGACCGCGAGGCGCTGCTCGACGAGATCGAGCGCACCGGCGAGGCCCTGGGCGACGCCATCAGCCCTTATCTGCGGCCACCGGGCGGCGAGATCGACCAGAAAGCACGCGACGTGCTCGACGAGCAGGGCATCGAGATGGTGCGCTGGACCATCGACACCGAAGACTGGCGCGGCCGCAGCGCCGAGCAGATCGCGTCGACGGTGATCTCTCAGGCGCGGCCAGGGCAGATCGTGCTGCTGCACGATGGTGGCGGCGACCGCACGGCCACGGTGGCTGCGCTGCCGGTGATCCTCACCACGTTGCGCGAAGAGGGGTATACGTTTGCCGCCTTGTCGCGCCGTTAAGCCGCGCGGCGACGGCTGAACGACAGATTGACAGGGGCGGCCCTCGCGGGTAGCATCCGGCGGATGCAGTGACCCGTTGCGGGCCGCCCTGCGCCATCCCCGCCCGAGGTGTGATAGGTGACGACAGCACCATCGACGCGCCCGCCCTGCCCGATCGCCAGCGAGCGCCGCATCGCGCTGGCGGTGCTGGCCTGCTTTGTGGCGCTGGGCATCATCTACAGCGTGGCGAGCCCCCTGCTCGAGAACCTCGACGAGACCCACCACTACGCCTTTATCAAGCACGTGGCCGACGGCCAGGGCCTGCCCGTGCAGCGGCCGGGCGAGGCCACACGCTACCGCCAGGAGGGCAGCCAGCCGCCCCTCTATTACGCCGTGGGGGCCGCTGTCACAGCGGGCATCGACAGCGACGATTTTGCGGACCTGGTGGTGCGCAACCCGCACGCGCGCATCGGCGTGGGCATGACGGCCGACAACCAGAACATGTACATCCACAGCGAGGCACAACGCTGGCCCTGGCGCGGCGCGGTGCTGGCCATCCATCTGGTGCGGCTGCTCTCGGTGGGCATGGGCGCGGGCACGGTGTGGGGTGTCTACCGGCTGGGGCGCACGCTGCTGCCGGGGCGCCCGCGGGTGGCCCTGGGGGCCATGGCGCTGACGGCGTTCAACCCCATGTTCATCTATGTGAGCGCCTCGGTGAACAACGATAACGCCATCACCCTGCTGGGCACCTGGGCGCTGGTGTTGATGGTGCGGCTGCTGCGCGAGGGCTGCACGCCGCGGCGGCTGCTGGGTTTGGGGCTGGTGGTGGGGCTGGCGCCCATCGCCAAGGTGAGCGGGTTGGCGCTGTTGCCCCTGGCGGGCGCGGCGCTGCTGGCCACGGCTGCCCGCGACGATCTGGCGGCGCGACGGCTACCCTCGTGGCGGGCGGTGCTGGTGGCCCTGTGGCAATTTGCCGCCGTGCTGGCGCTAACGCTGCTGCTCTCAGGCTGGTGGTACGCCCGCAACGTGGCGCTGTATAGCGAGCTGACCGGCATCGAGACCATGCTGGCCATCTTTGGCCGCCGCAAAGACGCCTTTGCACTGGGCGCGGCGCTGGCCGAGTTCCGCGGCTTTTTGCTGAGCTACTGGGGGCTGCTGGGCACCGTCAACGTGGTGGTGCGGCCGGTATGGGCGCTGTGGGCGCTGCAGGGCGTGCTGGCGCTGGGCTGGCTGGGGCTGGCCCATCTGGCAGCTACAGGCCGTTGGCGCGAGGATGCCCCCGCCGCGCCCGAGCGGCGCACGGCGCTGGCGCTGGGCGCGCTGTTGCTGCTGCTGTGGATCGCGGCGCTGCACGCCTCGCTGCTGCGCTGGACGCTGCTGACGCGCGCCTCGCAGGGGCGGCTGGTGTTCCCTGCTATTGGCGCCATCTCGCTGCTGACGGCCTGGGGCTGGAGCGCCCTGCGCCTGCCAGGACGCGAGCGGTGGCCGCAGCCGTTGGCAGTGGTGACGATGCTGTTGCTGGCGCTGGCCATCAGCGTGCCGTGGGGCACCCTCGGGCCGGCCTATGCGCCGCCCGAGCCGCTGACGCCCGAGCAGGTGCCGGCCACGGCGCGGCCCGTGGGGGTGGTGTTCGGCGACGCCATCGCGTTGCTGGCCTATGAGCTCGATCGCGAGGCGCTGCCGCCCGGCGACGAGGTGACGGTGACGCTCTACTGGCAGAGCCTGGCGCCGGTAGAGAAGGACTATTCACTGTTCTTGCACCTGTTCGGCCGTGAGGGCGCCAAGATCGGCCAGCGCGACAGCCACGCCGGCATGGGCAAGCACCCCACCAGCCGCTGGCAGCCCGGCGAGGTGTATCGCGACCGCTATGCGCTGCGCGTGCAGGCGGGCGCCGCCGCGCCGGTGGCGGCCACACTGGTGACGGGCCTGTACGACTATGCCACCATGAAGCCCTTGCCGCGCGTCGATGCTCAGGGCAACCCGGTGGAGCAGGTAACGCTGCAACGCCTCAAGGTCGAGGGGCCCGGCGAGACCTCGGCCAGCCCTCAACACGCCCTCGCTACGCCGTTTGACCAGGGCGTGCTGCTGCTGGGCTATGACCTGCCCGCCTCGTCTGTGGCGCCCGGGGGGGCCGTGCCGCTGACGCTCTACTGGAGCGCCGCACCGCTGGGCCAAGACTATCAGGTGTTCGCCCATCTGGTGGCGGCCGATGGCACGCTCATCGGCCAGGGCGATGGCCCGCCGCTGGGCGGCGACTATCCCACCGACTTTTGGGGCGCGGGCGAGCGGCTGGTAGATAGCCGCATGCTGCTGGTGAGCCCCGAGGCGCCCGCCGGGCCAGCGCAGCTCTACGTGGGCCTCTATTCGCTGGCCGACGGGCACCGCCTGCGCGTGCTCGACCCGACGGCGAGCGACGACCGCGCGGCCCTGGGCGCACTGACGGTGGTGGCGGGCGACGGGCCCGACCGCGGCGATTAGGGCGTCACTGCAAAGGCGCCCAGCGAGATGAGGCCAGCCTCGACGGGCTGCCCGGCGGCCATCACGGGCAGACGCTCGAGCGTGTCGGCGCGGTACCAGCCGGTGACGAGGCGGTAGCGACCAGGGGGCAGCGCGGCGGGCAGAACCAGCGTGTGCTCATCGACCACCACATCGCCGGGCTGCCAGAGCGCAGTGGGATAGGCCCCGCCCTGCGGCGGGCCGTCGTAGGCGGCCACCAGGGCGTCGGCATCGTTGAGCAGATGCAGCAGCACGGCATAGTCACCGGCGGGGGCGGCCAGGGCGCGCCAGGTGAGCGTCACAGTCAGCGCCTGGCCGGGGGCGGCCCGGGGCGGCAACGGCGGCGCGGGCTGCAGCTCTACCAGCCCGCCCAGGGTATACGCCGCTACGCCCGCCTGCGGCGGCGGCTCGCGCACGCCCAGCCGCACCCTGCCCAGCGCTACGGTGGTCTGGCCATCGGCGGTGCGCAGCAGGTGCTGGCCCGCGGCGTCCCACAGGCCCACATCGAGGCGCAGGCCTGTGGGCGCCAGGGCGTCGGCCTCGGGGGGCAGCGGCACGGGTATGGTGTCGGCCAGCAGCTCGCCGTGACGCCACAGGCCGGTGGGATAGTTGCCCAGGCCAGGGTGGGTATCGCGGCCAGCCACACGGGCCCCGTCGGCGGCCACCAACTGCACGAACAGGCGGTGGTCGGCTGCGACGTCGGCATCGGCGCGCCAGTAGAGCGTCACCGACAGAGGCTGACCGGCGCTGGCGCCAGCCGGCGGCACGGCATAACCCAGCAGCGTCCCCAGCCCAGGATAGACCACCTCGACCCGTTGCGCGCCAGCGAGCGCGGCCAGCGCAATGCGCGGCGGCGGCGCATAGATGTGGGCCAGGCGCCCTGATGTGTAGATCGCCACGGCCGCCAGCAGGGCCGTCAGCGCAGCATAGCGCCAGCCCGAGGCCCCGCTCGGGCGCGAGCGGGGGGCAGCATCGATGAGCCCGCCCCACCCCGCCACCAGCAGCGCGGCGATGGCCGGCATGGCGGGAAAGAGATAGCGCCCATTGCCGCCGGTGGTGCTGCGCAGCAGATAGTAGACCATGGCCAGCACCAGGCCCGCCGCACCGGCCAACAGCATGGCCCAGAGGTCGCGCCGCTCGGGCGACAGCCGCCGCCAGCCACCGCGCCCCAGCCAGGCGAGGCCGCCCAGGCCCGCCAGCGTGGTCAGTGCGGCATACAGGCCATAGAACCAGGCGGGCATGGGCACCTGCCCATAGCCAAAGCGCCCCCAAAAGTTGGTAAAGGCAAAGCGCGCGTCGGCCCAGAGGCGCGCCAGGCCAAGCTGTTGCGGGCTGCGTGCGCCCCACACCGCCAGATTGATGGCCATGCCGAACGGCTCGCCGTAGAGGGCGACGTTGCGCAGATACCAGGGCGCGCAGAGCGCCAGCGCCAGTGCGCCCACGGCGGCGCCGCGCGTCAACAGCAGCCGCCGCGAGCGCAGACAGCGTGCGCTCGACACCAGCGCCAGCGCCCAGATGGGCGCCAGGGCCAGAGCGCTGATCTTGGTGAGCAGCGCCAACCCCCACAGTGCGCCGATGCCCAGCGTCAACGGCCAGGACCAGTGGCGCTGTCTGGCGCGCAACGCCAGATAGAGCAGCAAGGCCCCCCAGAGGGCCATCAGCGCATCGTTGGTGACGGCGCCGCCGATGTACAGGTACATGGGGTTGAGCGCGCCCACGCCCAGCATAGCAGCCACGCGCAGGGGGTGCCGCGGCCAGACGGCGCGGCCCACCTGCGCCATGGCCCACGTGGCGCCCAGCAGCATGGCCACCGAGCCCAACCGCAGCAGATGGACCGCCCGCGCCGTGCCGCGCCAGGGCCAGGCGTCTTGCTCGCGGGGCAGCCACTGACGTTTGTTGTCGTTGCCAGGCTGACCGGCCTCATAGCCCCAGAAGGGGTTCGAGACGGGCGGCGTGGCGGGGTCGTCGAGCGGGGCCACCAGCAGCGCCCCCAGTGCGTAATAGAGCGGCGGCTGATGGGCCTGCGAGCGGGGGCCGTCGCTGGCTTGCACGGGCAAGGCGCGCTCAGCCACCAGGTGGTGCACATACTGGTAGTGCTGCAGCTCGTCGGGGGGCTCAAACAGCGGCGAGATGACGCTGTTGGCCACGCCCAGCAGGGCCACGAGGGCCAGCGCCAGCCACAGCACGCGCCGGTGGGCGCGCGCCAGCGCCAGAGGGCCCGCAGCGTCGCGGTCGGACGGGCTCATGGGGCAGCCACCTTCAGGGGCAGGCGCAGCTCGGCCTCGGGCAGGGGCCGGCCGGCGGCATCGACGCCGGGCAGGCGCTCGAGGGTGTCGAGGCGGTAGAGGCCGATGGTCGCGGTATAGTCGCCTGCAGGCAGCTCGGGCGGAAGGGGCAACGTGCGGTGATCACGCACCGTCTGGCCGCGGAGCCAGTCGGTCATGGGGTAGCGGCCGCCCAGCGGCTGGCCGTCGGCCTGCGAGAGCAGGGCGCCATCGGGCCCCAGCAGGTGCACAAAGAGGGTATAGTCGTGGGCGATGGGCGCCACGGCGCGCCAGTGGGTTTCGACGACGGCCTCGCTGCCCGCAGCCGCGCCCGAGGCGCTGGCCTCGACCAGGGCAACGGCGTCGCCGTAGAGAGCCAGCCGCGGGCCGCGCAGTGGGGCGCGCGTCTCTGGCAGAACGACGCGCAGACGCCCAAAGATGGCGGCATCGTCGCCGGTCTCGCCAGCGGCGGCGGTCAGCGGCAGGGGCTCGCGGCTCTCGTCGCGGTGCAGCGACACCTGCACCAACGCATAGGCGGGGGCGGCGAAATCGCTCCCCAGAGGCACGTATTGGCGGTCGACGATGATCTCGCCAGGCCGCCAGTGATGGGTGCCCTCGTTGCCGCGCGCAGGGTAGGCCTCGACGCCGCCGTAAAAGGCGCGGTCGGGGTCGAGCAACTGCACCGATACGGTATAGTCGTGCGGTGGCGTGGCCAGCACCTGCCAGTAGAGCAGCACCTCGACGGTGTCGCCGGGGTGAACGGTGGCCTGCGGCAGGCGATAGCCCACCAGGGCGAGGGTATCGCCAAAGCGATAGTCGATGGGTGTGGCCACGCGCTCGAGCTGGGCCTGACTGAGGCGCTCGCCGGGCGCATACACCGGCCAGAGGACGCGCCAGGGGATGAGCGTGGCGCCGACCAGCAACAGCAGCGCACAGGGGATGAGCAGCGCCGCACGGCGGGCGCGCGGGGCCAACTCGGCCAGACCGAGCGCCTGCCCCACGCCCAGGATGGGCACGAGCGCCATGACGTAGCGGCCGGGCGCGGCGTGGTCTGATGAACTGGTCAGCATCATGTAGAGAGGCGCGGCCAGGGTCCAGGCGGCCACCAGCGCCAGCACGGCCAGGCCAAGGCGCGCCTGCCGCGTGGCGCGCCGCCAGTGCAACACCACGCCCAGCGGCGCCAGCAGGGTCAGCAAGCCCATGGCAACGTAATAGCCGTAGGGCAGCTCGATATTGCCCAGCCCAAAAGAGCCCCAGAAGGTGCGGTAGGCATAGAGCAACCGCTCGGGCAGCTCGGCCCAGCGCCACAGGCCGCCGCGGCCGGCGCCCAGCAAGGCTGGCAAGATAAAGCGGCGCAGCGCCACCGAGACGCTGGCGTGGTGGTCAGAGAGGTAGACGTTCCACGACTCGAACGCCAGCAGCGCCAGCACGGCGACGCCCAGCGTCAGCAGGCCACCGCCCGCCAGCCACAGGCGTTGGCGCCGCGAGAGGCCATTGCCGCGATCTATGGTGACGCCGGCGAGGACCAGCGCCGCGGCAGGCAGCAGGGCCACGCCGGTGACCTTGCTGAGGATGGCGGCCAGCAGTACGGGGATGAGCCAGAGCACATCGCGCAGCGTGGGCGCCTGCGCCAGGCGCACCAGCAACAGGGCCGCCAGCGTGCCAAAGAGCGCCACGGCGATGTCGTTGGTGATGATGCTGCTGGTGAACAGAAACTGGGGCATCAGCGCGGCGATGGCCATGGCCCCGAGCGAGACCTCGGGGCGGGCGGGCGCCAGCCGTTGCGCCAGACGATAGGTGAGCCACACCGTCAGCGCTCCCATAGCCAGCGAGACACCGCGGGCCACCATCATGCCCAGCACCGAGCCGCGCCAGGGCCAGCGATGCTCGGGGCCACCGATGTAGGCATTGCGGGCATAGCCATCGGGCAAGTGCGGGTTGATCTGCGGGCGCAGGTTGTCGCTCATGTCGATGCCAGCGGTGGCGGCGGCGCCCAGCAGGTAATAGAGTGGTGGCTGGTGCGTCTCGTCCCAGGTCACCTCGGGCACCAGGCGCTGCCCCGAGGCGGGCAGGCGACGCTCGGTGACGATGTGCCTGATGTAGGCAAAGTGGGCCCACTCGTCATAGGCCTCGCCAGGGGGCGTGGCGAGGGCGTAGCTGACAGCCGTGAGCAGGTAGATGACCATGATCAGGGCGGGCCACAGGGCGCGGCGGGTGCGTAACGGGGCCAAGCGAACCTCCACGAACGGTCGATGGCGGCAGCTCTTGCGCCGTCAGGGCACCAGCATAGCAGAGGATGACACAGAGGAAAAGCGGGCCCAGGCGAGCGCGTGGCCGGCCCGCTCGCCTGGACGAGCGGGCCGGTCACGGCGTCGGGCGAGGGTTAGCGCACCGTCACTTGCGCAAAAGACTGCTGCTTGTTGCCATCCAGGTCTTGAGCGATAAAGCCGACCACATAGTCGCCCGCGGCGGCGTCGAGCTCGACCCAGCTGAACATCTCGTTGCGGAAGGTGAGGGTACCGCCCTCTTGTGCAGCCTGCTTGACCACCCTGCCCTGGTTGTCCAGGTCGAGCCAGCGGTTGTACACCGTAAAGCTGTCGCCGGATTGAGGATGGATCTCGCGCGGGGCGCTGGCGGCGGCGTCGCCCACAAAGCCAAAGACCTTGCGCAGCATACCATCTTGCAGGTAGAGGCGCGCGCGGACCGTCTCGCCGCTGGCATAGGTATAGACACCATCGACGGTGTAGACGGCCAACTCATCGGTAGCGCCATACGAGGCCGGCGAGAGCAGGGCCGGCACGGCATCCACGCCGTCGGAGAGATAGTAGGCGATCGGCTCCCACTCGAACTCGAGGGTAAAGCCAGTGGTGGGCCACACCGGGTAAAAGACGCCATCGACCTCGCGCGTGTCGGCGGCCTCGAGAAAGTCGGTGTCGGCGACATAGAGCGAGTTGGCGGCGCGGTCATAGTAACCGGCAAAGAGCATCACATGGCCGATGTTGTCGCCGGTGAGCTCGGCGCTGAGGAGCACCGGTTGGCCAGGAGCGGCCACGTTAGCCGAGGCCTGCACGGGCGACATGCTAAAGGCGCCCAGGCCTGGGGCAGCCACGGTGGCCCCTGCAGAGGGCACCACGGGTTGCTGCGCGCCGGCCTGAAAGGTGCGGCCGGTGTAGTGGTAGGCGAGAAAGTCGTCCCACAGCGATTTGGTGCTCAGGTCTTGCGCGACAACGGTATAAGAGGCCGGGCCGGTGGCCGGCGTGCGGTAAAAGGTCGAGTTGGGATAGTAGATGGCCATGCCGGTGGCGCCCTTTTTGCCGGGGCCGTGGGTCTCGGCCACCAGCGCGCCCTGCATGGCCGAGAGCACCTCACGGGAGGCACTGTTGACGTTGCCGCCCGCGTTGGCCTGCTGCAAGAGCTGCATCAGGTGGCCCAGGTCGACATAGGGCGAGGGGTGCTCTTGACTGAAGACGTTGGTAAAGGCCAGGGCATAGTTGCGCGCCTTGGCCACAGCGCGCTGATCGGCGCCCTGCAGCGCCAGCGAAAGGTTGTTGATAGCATTGATGAGATTGGGCATCTGGCGCAGGTCAACGGCGCTCAAGGTGACGTCGCGGCCCATCTGGTTGGCCATCTGATCGCTGGTGGGCACGCTAAAGCCAAAGAGGCCGCCCAGCGGCGAGCTCTGGCGCATGAGGTCGGCGCGCAGGCCGTCGTCGACGATGCGCTGGTCATCGACGATGTACGAGTCGATGATCAGCCGCCCGAGGTCGCCGCCAGACATGGCCGGGTTGTCGTTGAGGGCCTGCAAAAAGCTGGCATAGGCCCAGCCCAGGGCCGGCTCGACCTCTTCGGAGGCGACGGCATAGTTGGCGTGGTTCGCGAGCACGCTAAACACCTCGACCTGGCCCATGAGGCAGGCATCGAGGCCGATGAGCTCAAAGCGGTCGACACCAGTGCGCTCGCGGACGGTTTTGAGCGCGGCATCGAGCTCGTGCAGGTAGAGCTGGTTGCCCGCAGCGGCGGCCAGCGGCGTGTCTCGCCGACTGACGGTGGCGGGCGCGGGGTCGCTCCAGCCGCCAGGCCAGCCCATGCCATGGTCTGACATGATGAGCACATGCTTGTCGGCGGGATAGGTCTCGACGGCCCACGTCACAAAGTCGGTCAGCGTGTTGTGATCGGCCATGTTCACCTCGCCCAGGTCGGCCACGAGGTCGGAGCCGACGCGGGTGAGGTCGTTATCGGCCATGACGTGGTAGCGGCGCGTACCGGTCCAGTCGCCATCGCCGGCAAAGCCACCGGCAAAGCGGTCGACCTGGGCGACGATCTGGACGTTGGCGGTAGAGCCGACGCGCTCGGCCTCATTGAGGTCGACATAGATATCCTGCTCGAGGATCTTGTCGTCGGCATCCTGGTAGAGCATCACCAGCCACGACGAGGGCTGGCCGCCGGCCGGAGCCACATAGGGCCTGACGGTGGGCGCGACCGTGGGCGCCACAGGCGCGGCGGGCACAAGGGGCGCCGGTGTGGCGGTGGGTTGAGCCACAGCGGCCTGCTCCCAGGGCGAGGCAGCGGCATCTTGCTGGCCGGTGGTGTCGCCGCCCAGCAGGCCAGACAGGCCGCCGCCGCAGCGCGTCAACATATAGATGGCGATGCAGGCAAAGAGGATCAGCACGATGGGCGGAAAGCGCCGTTGCCCGCCAGAGCGGGTGGCGCCACCGCCGAGCAGCATCTGCAAGAGCGAGCCGGCCACCGACCCGCCTGAGCTGGTGGGCTGTGGCTTCTGTTGCTGCTGATACTGCGGCTGTTGGTATTGCGGTTGTTGCGGTTGCTGAGACTGTGGATATTGCGGCTGCTGGGCAGCGGGCCTGCTGGTCTGGTCGCTACTGCCCTCGCGGCGCGGTGCAGCGGCGCGCTCGCGGCCGCCAGGCGGCGTGGCTCCGCTCTTGCGGCGGCGGCCGGCGCGCACCACGGGCTTTTTGCCAGAGTTGCCAGAGGTTGTCATCAATCCTCCCCCCAGAGACACGATGCATCAGGATGAGCACAGCATAGGCCGTTGTGCGTGAATGTCAATAGCCGTTCTCAGATAGCGCTTGCACGCGGCAAGAGCGGCGCTATGATGGGGCCATTGCGGGCGTACGAGGAGGCAAGATGCAGATCGGTGCGCTGGACCAGGTGTTGACGGGTGAGCACGAGGCGCTGCGGTGGGACAGACACCATACTTTGGCGGCGGCGCTCGGCCTCGATGGCGTGGAACTGGGCGTGGGCGTCAACTATGCGCAGACGCAGCTCTGGAGTGCGGCGGGCCGTCGGGCATTGCTGGCGCAGTCTCAGGCGCAGGGCGTGGCCACGGCGTCGCTCTGTCTGCACGGCTACTGGCAGCTCAGCCTGGCCAGCGACGATGAGGGCATCAGGGCGCAGGGCGTGTGTCTGGGCCAAGAGGCCTGCGGCATCGCCGCCGAGCTGGGCGCCAGCCATCTGCTGGTGCCGTTGACCTGCCCGCCAGGCGTGGCCGACGCCCTGGCCCGCGAGCGATGGGTGGCCGGCATGCGCCAGTGCGCGCCAGCGGCCGAGGAGAGCGGCGTGGTGCTGTGCCTCGAGAACGTGGGCCGCGCCTTTGCCAACGCCCATGAGGATGTGGCGGCCATCATCGACGCCGTCGGCTCGTCGGCGGTGCAGGCTTATTACGACCCGGGCAACGCCGTGCACTATGGCACCGACCCGCTGGCGGGCGTGACGGTGCTGGGGCAGCGCATCGCGCAGGTGCACGTCAAAGAGATGGGCGGCACGCTGCTGGGCGAGGGGCAGGTGCCCTGGCCGGCCATTCTGGCGGCGCTGCGGGCCGGCGGCTATGACGGCTGGCTGGTGTTCGAGACCGAACCGACGGCCGACCCTGCAGCGGCCGCGGCGCGCAACCTGGCCACCCTGCGCGGCTGGCTGGTAGCCATCGTTTGAGGCCTAGCCCGCCAGCTGGCCGCCGTCGATGGTGAGCGCGGCGCCGGTGATAAAGGCGGCGTCGTCTGAGGCCAGAAAGGCATAGGCCGCGGCCACGTCCTCGGGGCGGCCGGTGCGGCCCAGGGGGATCAGGTCGCGGATATAGTGTTCGATGAACGCCTGATCGTGCAGCCCCTCGTTGAGCGGCGTGAGGATATAGCCGGGGCAGACGGCGTTGACGCGGATGCCGTGGGGCGCCAGCTCGACGGCCATGGTGCGCGTCAGCAGTAGCGCGCCGCCCTTGGTGGCGTTGTAGTGGGCATACTGGGGCTCGCCCTCGAGGCCGTTGGTCGACGACATGTTGACGATGGCCCCGCCCTGCCCGCGCGCCACCATCTGGCGGGCCACGGCCTGCGCCACCATGAACATGCCGCGCAGGTTGATGGCCATGGTCGCATCCCAGTGCTCGAGCGGGATGTCGAGAAAGGGCTCTTGCCAGGCGATGCCGGCGTTGTTGATGAGGATGTCGACACCGCCCAGCGCAGCCTCGGCAGCCGCAACCAGCGCCGCCACGTCTCTGGGCTGCGAGACGTCGCACGCCTGGCCGTGGGCCACGCCCTGGCCCGACAGCTCGGCGACCGTGCGCGCCACGTCGTCGGCGTTGCGCGCGCAGATAAACACGCGGGCGCCCTCCTGCAAAAAGCGCACCGCCGTGGCCAGCCCGATGCCCCGTGTGGCGCCGGTGATCAGAACGCCCTTGCCCTCGAGTCCGCGCATGTCCCTGCTCCCTCGTGCTGTCTGTGGCCCGCAGGATACCCGCACGGCGGCCGCCACGGCAAATGGCGTGCCGCGCACGACCACTGTCATGGAAGGGGGCCTTTCTGGCGATATACGCTGCTTTGTGGCTGGCAGAGTTTGCTTTTTCGTCGACCAGGTTGTGTGTATAATGCGCGCGTGGGAGCGGGCGGGCGCAGCATCGCTCGTGGTGTGTGCGCCCTGGCCGTGGGACAAAAGGGGGGAACCATATGTCAGCGCAACCGGATGGCTTGGCGCCCAGCGCCGAGCAGGGCATCGTCTGCCCAAACCCAGAGTGCGGGCGCAGACTGCCAGCGTACGCCACACGCTGCAAGTATTGCGACACGCTCATCAACGCGTCAGCAGAGGCGGCGCCCCAGGCCGCGGCGCCGGCCATGCCTGCGGGGGCCTCGCGTTCTGCCACGGCAGCGGCCGCGCGACCCGTCAGGCCGGCACCGTCAACGAACAATGGCAGGGGCGCCTTCCCCGAGCTGGTACCGCAGCCGCTGTCGGGCGTCTACAACGGCATCGTCATGCTGACGCCCAAATCGTTTATGAGCACCAGGGCACCCCTGCCATGGACGCCGCGGGCCAATGTGCCCGTAAACCTCAGCCAGGGGGCGATGCAGATCCATTCGGCAACGATCGGGGGCACACCTCTGGGGGTGTATCGTGGTGGGCTGCAGTTCCCCGAGCACTGCCCTGCCACCATGGCCACGCCCAACCACCGCGAGTTCATCGAGGCGGCCGTGGTGCAGCGAGGCACCGGCAAGGTCGAGTTCCCGTCGGCCTCGGCCGAGACACTGGCCAAAATCGGCGCAGCGCTCACGTCAGACCGTTACTGGTATGCGGTGCCCTTTGCGGCGGGGCACGGCGCCAAAGACCGCGCGCTCAACTTTGCGGCGATGATCAAAAAGGGCAACAGCAATACGGCGGTGATGGAGATGACCAACCGTGCCTATGCGCAGGCCCTGGTAAGCCTCAACGGCCTGCAGAAGGCCAAGTGGCTCGACCGCAAGCACCTGCTGATGCGCGCGCTGGGCACGCTGCTGGGCGTTGTGGGGCTGGGTGCGGTGGTGGGGTTCGTGTTCGCAGAGGTCACGGGCAGCGCCGTCATCTCTGGCACGGGCCTGTACATCGCACTTGGCGCTGTGGTGGCGGCGGCCGGCGTGGGGCTCTTTATCTGGGGCGAGCGCGGCGAGCCGCTAACGCCGCCCAGCCAGGCCGACGCGCCCAGTTAGGCCAGCGAGGCGCAGACGGGCGAGATCACCAGCGATAGATCGGGCGTATACATGGGCGGCTGTATCTGCTAGAATAGTGCCCAGCGTTACGTCATCTTTGGGTTGGTGAATAAGGAGCGCTCATGGACGCGACGGAATGGATCGCAGCCCTGCCCGAGAACCCCTCTCTCGCCCTGGCCGTGCTGGCTGGCCTGAGCGTGGCCGCCTTTGCGCTGGCGCGCTACGGGCTGGCCCGCTGGGCATTGCGCCTCACCGAGCGCAGCGCCACCCAGGCCGACGACGTGCTGATGAACCACCTGCGGCCCTACCGCCTGGCGTGGTTGGCGCCGCTGCTGGTGCTCTATGCCCTGGCGTGGCTGCTGCCCTCACAGCAGACGTTCATCGCCAAGGGGGCGTTGTTCCTGATCCTGTGGATCGTGGCGCTGACCCTGTTTGCCCTGTTGAGCGCCATTAACACCCTGTATGAAAAGCGCTCGGGCTATAGCGGGGTGAGCATCGCCGGCTATCTGGATATCGCCAAGCTGCTGATCTTGATGGTGGCGCTGGTGCTGAGCATCAGCCTGATGACGGGGCGCTCGCCCATCGCGCTGCTGACGGGCCTGGGCGCGGTGGCGGCGGTGCTGATGCTGATCTTTCAGAATACCATCCTCGCGTTGGTGGCCAGCGTGCAGATCGCGGCCAACGGGTTGATGCGCGAGGGCGACTGGGTAGAGGTGCCCAGCTATGACGCCGATGGCGACGTGGTCAACATTAACCTGCACACCATCAAGGTGCGCAACTGGGACATGACCTACAGCATCATCCCCACGCACCGCATCATGGATGTGTCGTTTCGCAACTGGCGCGGCATGGTCGAGAGCGGCGGGCGGCGCATTCAGCGCTCGCTGCTGATCGACCAGCTCAGCATCGGCTTTTGCAGCGTCGAGACGCTGCGCCGCTGGACACGCATCGACCTGCTCGCCGACTGGGTGAGCGAGCGCGTGGCAGCGCTCGAGGCCTATGCCGCCGCGCATCAGGATCACTATGACCTGCCGCTGGATGGCCCCCAGGTGACCAACCTGGAGGTGTTCAGGGCCTATACGGTGGCCTACCTGCGATCGCGCCCCGATATCTACACCGAGGAGATGCCCTTTGTGGTGCGCGTGCTGGCGCCGGCGCCCACGGGCCTGCCCCTCGAGGTGTATGTGTTCACCAGGACGACCGAGTGGGTGACCTACGAGGCCATCCAGGCGCAGATCTTTGAGCACCTGTTGGCCGCGGCGGCAGCGTTCGACTTGCGGGTATTCCAAGAGCCGAGCGGGCTCGATATGCAACGATGGGCCAGCGGCGCGCAGGGGAGTAAAGCCACCGCTGTGGGCCGGTGAGAGGAGGCTGGACGATGGGGTTTCTCAAGCGGTTGTTTGGGGGCATTGCCAGCGGCGAAGACACTGCCGGCGGCGATGACGCTGCACGCGTCCAGACCTCGGCAGGCAAGGTGCTCGAGGCCGACCTGTCGATGGAGATGGTAGACTTTTACCGCGAGCATGCTCAGCTCATCGCCAAGGGGCTGGCCAGCAGCCCAAGCGATGTGGAATCGCGCAAGTTCTACCGCATCAGGGCGCGACGCGCTGACGTCATCAAACCGCAGCACATCCTCAGGCTGCGCGCGGCGCGGGTGATCTGCGACGGCAAGCTGCAGGGGCTGGGCTGCTCGGGCAGCGTGGCGGCCACGCACCCCGCGGCGCCTTCAGATGAAGGGCACCTGCTACTGCGCATGCGCGGCGTGCTCGACGCGACCAGCAAGACCATGGTCTCTTGCACCTGTGGAACGACCTTTTTGGTCTATGCCGACGCCACTGTCGGCCAGCGCGGCGAGTGCTATCTGGCGGTGGTGCGCCTGCAGCAGCCGGCAGCGGCGCGGCTGCCGGTGGTGCCCTTTTTCGAGGCCGACGGCGTGGACGTGCTGAGCCCATAGCTCGGACAGCGGGCGCCGTGGCCTCAACGGTAGATGTGCAGCAGCGCGCCTTCGACATAGCGCTTGATGGCCTGTAGCGCGGCCACCGGGTCTGGCGCGTTGTCGAGCTCGAACACGGCCCAGCCCTGGTAGCCGATCTCGCGCAAGAGGCGCAGCCAGCCGGGCCAATCGACCACGCCGGTGCCCACGCCAGCGAACCATTGCACCTGCCGCGCAAAGATGGTGTCGTCGATGGGCACGTCTAGCGGCGCGGGGCCCACGGCATCCTTCCAGTGGGTCAACGCCACACGGTCGCGGTGGCGCCGCACGATCTCGAGTGGATCGGACCCCGCAACGGTGAACTGGGCCGTGTCGGGGCACATGCCCACATAGGTGGGGTCGGTGAGCAGCATGAACAGGTCGGCATCGCGGCTGCTGCGAAAGGCAGTAAAGGCCTCGGGGTGCAGCACCAGCCGCACGCCCTGCCTGAGGGTGGCCGCGCCCATGCGGTTGAGCGTGTCGGCGATCAGCGAGGCATAGCCCAGGTCGACGTAGAGCGGTGGATCGGCGCTGCGCGTCTTGCGGATGGGAAGCGAGACCACCATCAGCTCTGCGCCGCAGGCCGCCAGGAACTCGGCATAGGCCGCCGCCATGTCGACGAGCAGCGGTCGATCCTGGGCGTCGGCCAGGTGGGCGTAGCGGTTGGCGCCGGGGATGCGGCTCGACATAAAGCCGCTGGCCAGGGCCAGGCCGCGATCGTCAAGGGCGCTCCGAAAGCCAGCCGCGGAGCCGTAGGCGCGCGTGGCGGCGTGCCAGTCTCCGGGGGCAAAGGTGATCTCGAGGCCGTCGAGGCCCGCCTCGCGGGCGCTGTCGAGGATGCGCTCCCAAAAGGGCAGCGGCTCCCAGCGGCCATCCAGGATGGTGGCCATCTCAAAGCCCTCTGGCGCCCCCCAGAACGCGGGCGCGTAAAAGGTGCACAGGTCGGCGGCGAACCGGATGCGTCGTTGCTCTCCCATGACGGCTCCTTGGGCAGTATTCGGCGTGGCCAGGCGTGTGGGCCGCGCCACAGGCAGATGTTACCCGCACAAGCCAAACAAAGACAACCGCTCTGGCATGCAAAAGCGCACGCAGCGGGCACAGCGCCTCTGCACCGTCAGCACTGCGTAAAATCGGCTTGACGGCGGCCAGCGCAGATGTTATGTTATGTTATAGGCACTGTGGCCCTTGAGGCAAAGCCGCGATGTGGCCAGGCCGACTTACTGCCCCATTGTCCCTTCCCCATTCGCTCGTGTGCGGCGAGCGCCATTCCCACGCGCCATCTCTAGCGCCAGGCGTCCTTGTGGCCGACCAGGTCGCCATGAGGCGTCGCCTGCACCCAGAGGGCGCCCGCCACGCTGCTACGCGGCCTGGCGAACCGTCGTCGTTCGAGCGCGTGCGCCGGTTGTGAAAGGAGGCGCCATGTCAGCATGCGCCAAGGTGAGTGCGAGCTAGAGCCGCCGCTCGCTGGTCAGCGATGCAGCGGGCTGTGAAAGGAAGGTCAACGATGCACGTGATGGCTTTGAATGCCAGCCCACAACGCAGCCGAAGCTTGGCCATGCTGATTCTGGAGCCATTCCTGCAGGGGCTTGACGAGGGCGGCGCCGAGGTCGACCTCTATCACCTGAGCGACCTGCAGGTGGGGCCCTGTCTCGAGTGCCATGACTGTTGGTTCAAGACGCCAGGACATTGCGTTGTGCAAGATGATGTATCGATGCTGTTGCGCAAACTGCAGGCGGCCGACCTGTGTGTGTTGTCCACCGAGATCGGCCTGGGTGGCGTGAGCGCGCCGCTCAAGAACCTGATGGACCGCTCGCTGCCGCTGCTGGAGCCGACCATGGAGCTGCGCGACGGTCGCTCGCGGCACAAGCTGCGCCAGGGGCAGAGCAAGCAGCGTGTGGTGTTGGTGGCCAGTTGCGCCCACTGGGAGGCGAACTGCTTTGACCTGGCTGTGGCGCAGACGCGGCTCTGGTGCGAGCACACCGGCCGCAGCTTTGCCGGCGCACTGCTGCGCCCCCACGCCTATGCCCTGCCCCACATGATGTGGCTCGGCAAAGACACCTCGCGGGTGGTCGATGCGGCACGCGAGGCCGGCCTGGCGTACGCCCGAGGCGGCGAGCCGTCGGATGATCTGCTCAAAGGGGTGGCTGCCGAGCTGATGGAGGCGCGCGTGTATGTGCGCCACATGAACCAGGTGACGGCGCAGGCGCTCGAGGCTGCCGAGTTGGACAAGCGACGCTGCGGCGATGACACGCTCGAGGTCAAGACGGTGGAGCATCCCTTCACCTTTGAGGGCAGCGGCGACGAAAAGCTGAACGCGCTGCTCGCCGAGGCCGTGAACCGCATGGGCGGCGTGGGCATCAATGCCGAGGGCGCCTATCGCCGCACGGTGGAGGCGTTGCGCGAGCGCGCCCCCGAGGCCGTGACGGTGATCGCGCGCGAATACGAGACGCTGCCCGAGGAGCAGTATACCGATCGCTGGGCGCTGATCCATCTGTTGCACGAACTGGGCGACGCCTCGGCGCTCAAGGCGCTCGACAGGATGGTGCGTGCGCCCATCCCCGAGGAGCGCTCCAAGGTGCTGCACGAGTACTCGACGCGCGCCGAGGAGATGGTGCTGCGCACCGCAGCGGTAGAGGCGGTGGCACGCCTGGCCGAGCAACAGAACCGCGAGGCCCAAGAGCTGCTGCTGCGCTATGCCCGCGAGGGCGAACTCTCGGTTCGTCGCGCGGCCGTGCAGGGCTATCTGGCGGCTGTGGGCGAACAGGGGCGCGAGCAGTTGCTAGAAGCGCTGCCGCAGGCGTTCCGCTGGTTGCTCGGCGTGCGCCGCATCGACGTGCGCGAGGCCCCACAGGCGCGCATCTTTGACCGCACGGCTGTGCCGGTAGAACGAGAGCTGCCCCCGCGCCAAGACGAGCGGCCAGCTGAAGCACGTCGGCCGCGACGTGATGGCCCGACCTCTACGCTGCATGTGGCCAAGCCCAAGGCGGGCCCCAGAGACCCGTCAGGCTGTGGCGACAAGCCATGCGGCCAGTGATGAAAGGAGCGAACCGACATGCCTCCGTGTGGCGCTACGGTACCGAACAAATCGGCCAGCGGCGACAACTACTATGGTGGTTTCATCTGCTGGGAGCCTTATGTGGACTATTTCTGGGATGCTTACGGCTTCCAGGGCAACAAGTCTGACTGGGATGGCGGCTTTGGCTGGGAGGATTGCTGCAACACCGACCTGCCTCTGGCGCGCACCTTTAACGCCTGTTACCTGCTGACCTATTCGGCGGCAGACTATGGCAACGACAGCTACTCGTCGCCGTGCCTCAACTGGGCGCGACGCTATGTGCGTGAGCACATCGACGACCTACTGGCGGCCTGCGGCGATGGATCGGCCATTGCGCGTTCATACAGCGGCTGCGGGGTAGACGATCGCGTAGTGCTGTACCGCGGCTACTGGTACAGCAAAGACGTGCCTGGCAGGGCTGAGACGCTGTTGCACGAGGCACGCCATCAGGGCGGCAAACCTCACAACGCCAACTTTCCGGCCGGGTCGTCTTATGGAGCCGGCAACTCGGGCGCTGACTCGAGTTGGGGCTATGCCGGGGCGTGGATGTACGCGGCGCTGTATCTATGGTGGTTCTATGCCGCCGGCGCGAACACCACCTCTGCCATGCGAGAGCTGGCGCGCCTGCGCGGCAACGTCGTGATCGACAACTGCTTTGCCACTCATCCGGGCTACAGCATCTAGGCCGGGGCATGCGCCGGCAGAGACCAGAGACCACAGAGGGGCGCTCCGCTGAGAGCGCCCCTCTGCTGTGTGGTGGCGTCACTCGACGATGACGCGGTCGGTGCCGGTGCGCCCAAAGGTCTCGGGCGCGTACATCTCTTCGGCGCGGGCCGGCGGCGCCACATACTCGCCGGGCGTGGTGGCGCGGGCCACGTAGGTGTAGGTGTGTATGCCCTCCCACAGCAGCGGCGTGAACGCCTCGGCGCGCTGGTCGCGCAGGTTCTGGTGCTCGTACCAGGTCCACCGCCACCACCAGTAGGGCTGAGCCTGATCGGCCGGGTCTTGCGGTATGGCGCCGGTGACGGCCAGGGCCGGGTTCATCGGCTCGAGGCCGGCCGGCAGCGGATCGGCCAGCGCCACGTGGTAGCGTCGTGTGGGGGCCACCATGGTGAGGCGCACGCGCACGCGCGCGCCCGCCTTGATGCGCCAGACGCCGTCGGCGCCCAGCACCACGTCGCCCTCGTCGTCGACGGGCTCGTAGCGGCGCTCGACCACGAAACCCTGGTCGAGCGGCTCGAGCTGCAAATCCGTGGGGGCATAGCGCAGGCCCAGGCGATAGTAGAGGCGGCCGGCGCCCTCTTTGGCCAGGATGAGGTCTTGCGCCCCACCCTGCGGCGGCAGGCCCTCGGCGAGCAGATAGTCCATGGGCAGCAGCAGGTGCTGATACTCGGTGGTGCGCCCCTCGAACTGGAAGGCGCCCACATAGTCCTCGCCCAGCCAGGCACGCGCCACAAAGTCGGGCGTCTGCGCCTCGTAGGTGCGAAAGTAGGCGTCGAGGGCCAGCAGCACAAAGGCGTTCTCTTGCGTGCTGCCCCAGTGGCCCGCCTTGCGGTGGGCCAGCAGGCCCCGCACGATCTTGACGATGAGGTCGCTATCGGGCTGTGAGCGCATCAGGCCCTCGAGGATGATGCCGTCGGCGCGCCGATCAGAGGCCAGCAGCACATAGGCATCCTCTTCGCGGAACGAGGTGACAAAGTGCGCGGCGCCCGCCGTCTCAACGACGCGGTTGCCCAGATGCCGCTCGATGCGCTGCACGGCCTCGGCCGAGGCAGCATCGCCGCCCTGCGCCGAGACGACCAGCACGTTATAGATCCAGCCCAGCGCCTCGGGCTGCAGGCCCTCGAGGCCGGCCTCGTCGAGCAGGCGGCGAGCGCCCACAGGGTCGTGATCGTCGAGCTGCAGGCGCGTGTAGAGAGCGTAGGCGCTGAGCGTCTGGCGCACCTCGACGCTATACCAGTGGGGATAGTGCGCCTCGATCTCGCGCAGGTAGGCCAGCGCACGCTGGATGGTCTCGTCGCTGACGGCATAGTCTTTTTGGCGAGCGCGCGCCAGGGCGTGGGCGGCATGGATCGAGTAGAACGGCCAGGACTCGCGGCCCCTCGTCCACACAGGAAAGCCGCCATCGTTGTTCTGCAAGCTCTGCAGGGTCACGATGTCGCGCTGCACGGCGGCGTCGATCTCTTGCGCGGGCGGCAGGCCCTCGGCCTGGAAGGCCTCGAGCACGTCGCGCAGGGCGGCGATAGAGAGGATGCGCGAGGCCAGCTGCTCGGAGCAGTCGAACGGGTAGCTGACCAGGTAGAGCACGGCGTCGGTGAGCGCCTGCAGCGCCGTAGACGAGGTGGTGATCTCGAGGCCACCGAACTGCGGATAGACATCGGCGGGCGGCACGATGGGCTGCGCCATGGCGCCCTCGTCGAGGGTGCCATAGGTGGCAAAGGCCTCGCTGGTGGCCGGCGTGTAGACCGGCAGCGAGAGCTCGGCGGCGTCGGCCCACTCTCCCGCGGCGGCGGCCACCTGCAGGCGGGCGGTGCCAGCCTGGAGCGTGCTCACCGCAAAGCGCACCTCGACGCGATCTCGTGGGGGCACTGTCACGGCCAGGCCGGGCTTGCCCTCGAGCGTCAGGTTGCTGACGGCCAGAGCCACATCGACGGCCAGGGGCGCGTCGGTCTGGTTCTGCAGCACCACCGGCAGGGCGATGCGGTCGCCAAAGTTGAGAAAGCGTGGCGCGGCGGGGCGCACCATCAGCGGCAGGCGCGCGGTGAGGTTGGCCTCGGCCTTGCCATAGTCACTGGCGCCCGAGATCGCCACGGCCATGATACGATAGCGCGTCAGGCTGTCGGGCACGGTGACGAGCACCTCGGCGGTGCCGTCGGCGTCGGTGGGCGTCTCGGGGCTAAAGAGGGCCAGCGGGTTCATGTCGCTGCGGACACGGATGGGCGCCGGCGCCCCTGTGGCCTCGTCGGCCATGCCCTTGGCCATGGCGGGCGTCTCGGCCATCGGCGCGGCAGACGGCAGCGGCGTGCCCAGCATCTGGCGCTCCACAGCTTCCTCAGCCACGGCGTTCATGGCCTGGGCCTCGTCGAGCAGGCGCGCGGGATCGACCAGCAGCACATGCTGGCGCAGGCGATAGTCAGACACGCCTGTCCAGCGGTCGGGGTAAAAGATCGCGATGGGATCGGCCAGTGTATAGCCGGTGAGGGCCAGCACGGCCTCGTCGACCACCACCACGGCCACCTCGGCGCCGGGCACAGGCCGGCCGTCGGCGTCGCGCACGGTGAGGTCGAGGGTGGTGCTGCCGCCGGGCTCGAGCTCGGCCTGGCGCGGGGCCAGATCGACGGCCAGGGTGCGCGCATAGGCAGGCACGCGCAGCGTGAGGTTGCCGGTGGCATAGGCCGGCCGCACGGGCAGGGTCTCGTCGGGCTCGCCCGCGGCGTCGAGGCGCGGCGCCGTGCCAACCAGCTCGACCTGTACGGTGACGTTGGGCACGTCAGCCTCATCGATGACGACCCGCAGCACGTGGCCGGGCTCGTCCATGGTAAAGCGCTCGCTGTGCACCAGGCCCAGGCGGCGCACCGTCAGCAGGCCTTCGGCGGGAACAAAGGGCGCCTGCACCAGAATCTCGGCGGTGTCGCCGGGCTGGTACTCGTCGCGGTCGGGGATGAGCGTCACCTCTTCGAGCTCGACGCGCTGCGCCGTGGGGCGCTGGCCACCGCTCACCCAGCGGGTGATCTGGGTGACGTTGCGGCGGTCCTCGGCGTCGGCGATCCAGGCGGTGAGGCGGTAGGTGCCGCCCTCGGGCGTGTCAAAGGTGCAGCGCAGCGGTTCGGCGGCCGAGGTCAGCTCGCAGAGCTGTTCGTCGACCTCGACCTCTTGCCACTCGCCACGGTCGTACTGCCACTTGACACGCACGGCCTGCACGGTGATGGGCACATCGGCGATGGCGGCGCCGTCCAGATCGACCACGATGGCATCGACGTGAAGCGGGTCGCCGCGCTCGACAAAGGTGGGCTGACTGCGCAGGCCCACATACCAGGCGGCGGGGTGCACCAGCAAGCTGGTCGAGGCGGCCCAGGCCTGGCGGTTGACATCCATGACGGTGGCCTCGGCGGTGACCACGGTGGCGCGCGGCGGCTGCACATCGTCAAAGCCGATGCGCAGCACATGCTCGCCGGCGGCGTCGGTGGTGGCGTGGTACCCCTGTTCGACGCTGGGCTGCTCGGGCAGGTCCCACTCGCGGCGGCCCGCCCACCAGGGCGTCCAGAAGCCAAAGTCGAACTCGTCCCACTTGGGCGGGCGATAGCTGCCGGGCGCGGTGCGCACGAGCCAGTCTACATCGGCGCCAGGCAGCGGGCCGCCGGCATAGTATTGCGCCGAGACGGTGACCAGGGCGCTCTCTCCCACGAAATGGGGGCCCTGACTGGCGCTGGCGCTGACCTCGAACTCGGGGCGACGGAACTCTTGCACCTGGATGGAGTGATTATACTCAGTAGACCCTTTAGCGGTGGACAGCCAGAGCCGCAGGTTGGCATAGCCCAGGTTCATACCGGCGGGCAGCGTCAGAGAGAGATCAAAGCCGCCCAGTGCGTTGAGGGCGGCGACGCCCTGAGCCACGCGGTTGCCCTGGGCATCGTAGAGCTCATAGCTGACGTCGCCATTGCCGGGCAGTTCGAGGTGGTCATCGCCTCGCTCCATGGCGACATGGCGCACCCAACCCTTGACGTGTACCTCTTCTTCGGGGCGGTACATCTGGCGATCATCCCACACATACCAGCGGAAGGTGTCGTCGAGCGCCTGCTTGACCCAGCCAGTGCCCCAGCTCCAGGCCTGCTCGGGCAGCAGGGCCGCATCATCGCCCAGGCTGGCCACCAGATAGCCGGGCTCGTCGCCCTGGGCGCGGGCGGCCAGAGGCAAGCGGGCCAGGCCGTCGGCAGCGGTCTGTGCGCTGGCGCCACCGGGGTAGAGCTCGAGCGCCACATCGGCCAGCGGAGCGCCGGTGCTCAGCGAGGTGGCCCAGGCCAGCACGTCCTGCTGGTCTGTAAAGGCGTCTACCGCCAGATCGCTCATCTGCACCCACAGTCGCGTGACGGGCACGTGCATGCCGCGCAGCCGGGCCACCAGGCCCTGCTCGGGCTCGATGACCAGGATGAGGTGACGGTGGCCCTTGGCCTTGAGGTCGGCCAGGTCGATGACGGTCTCGACCATGGCATCGGCCTCGGCGCGGATGGGCAGGCGCTCGTCGCGCACCTTGCGGCCTGGCGGGGTGTCGGCCGAGGTGTCGCGGGTAGCGGTGCGCAGATAAGCCTGATAGGCGGGCCAATCGGCCGGCTCGACGGCATAAGCGCGCACGCGGGCGGCGTCATGGTTGACCGAGTAGATCGACAGGCCGGGCGAGGCGGCAGGATCGAGCACCACAAAGGCCTCGCCGGGGACGTTGAACACGGGATAGGCCGCCCCCACCTTGACGGTGAGCCTGGCATCCTCGGCCAGGGTCTGGCCAAAGGCGTCTCGCAGGCCGGCGCGCACGGTGACGGTGTAGGTGGTGCGCCCCGCCGAGCGCCCGCGGATGGTGATGCTGTTGCCCATGGCGGCCACGCTCAGGTCTGGCAGAGCGGGCGAGACGGTCACCAGCGCCGGGTCAAAGGCGGCCTCGTCGAGAGGGTTGGTGAACTGCACCGACCAGGGCGCCAGCGGTGGGCACTCGTTGCCCCAGCCACACTGGATGCCCTGCGCCAGCAGCGGCCCGTAGGTGCTAAAGGTAAAAGACTGCACGCCTTTGTTGAGCAAAGCGCCCTCATCTGAGGGGGCGTCGGGCCCGATGTTGACGCTGACAGTGGTAGCGGCGGGCAGCGGCTCTACCGGCATGAGCGCGATCCAGCGGCCGTCGCCAGCTGCTTTGGCCAGCGCGCTCACGGTGGCATCGGCCTGCACCTCGGCCGCGGTGGCCAGGCGCACGGCGTGGTTACGCCCGCCGGCGGCCAGGGTGATGGTCTCGAGCAGCGCCGCGGGATCGATGCGCTGGTCGAAAGCGGCCCAGATCAGCGGTTGGCGCGCGGTGGGGCCGTCGTTGGGATGCGAGCGCACCAGCTGCAGCGGCGGCGTGCTAAAGATCCAGCGCACCGCCTCGGCCAGCTCGCCGCCTGTGGCCGAGCGCACGCCGGCGGGCACCTCGACCTGATACTCGGTGGCCATGGGGAAGCGCGTGATGGGCTCGAACAGCAGCGTCTGCGTGCCCACCCAGCGCCAGGCGCCCTCGGGCTGCGGCGTGAGGCGCACCGGCACATCTTGCGCCGCCAGCTGGGCGATGGTGCCCAGCGGCACCATCGGTTGGCTAAAGGTGACGCTCAGGAAGGGCGCCAGCGGCACGTCGCCCTCGGGGCTGAAGCGCAGCACCTGCAGCGGGCCAGCCTCGACAGGCTGAGCGTCGTCGCCCGTCTCTGTAGGCGGAAAGGGCTGCTCGACCGTCTCGCCGGGGCGTGGCGGCTTGAGCGTCTCTGCGGGCAGGCGGAACGCCTGGGCATCATCGGGCGCGCCCTCGAGGGCGGGCAGGCGCCGTAACAGCGCCGCAGTGGCCGCCTCGGAGAGGGGTTGACCGGTCAGCACACGCAAGGTCTCGGGGGGCGGCGGCGTGTCGACGCCCTCGCCCAGGGTGATGGTCATGCCGGTGACACCTCCTTGGGTGGCGCCCAGAGCCGACCCCACGCGGTTGGGGGCAACATTGGCCGGCGATACGCGGCCGCCGCCGCCGCTCAGGGGCACAATGGGCGTGACTGTGGGCTCACGGCGCAAACCGCCGGGGCTACAGCTCGCCAGTGAGGGCAGCAACAACGCCAGAACCAACAGCAGCGATAGGCAGCGGGTGCGGGTGGGCATGTTGGCCTCCTCAGCGGCGAACCTGTACGACAGACCAGGGCGAGAGCGACAGACTCTCACCAACTACAACGGCGGCGGGGGCGCGCCGGTTCCATGCGCACCGTGCCGCGCCCGCCCTCGCCCTGCACGCCGCGCAGGGCGCCCTGGGTCTGCCCACATATCATAGCGCCAGAGACGACGCGTCGTCCAGTGCGCTCGACAGGCTGGCCATTGATGAGGTGGCGCGCCGTTGCGGGCTGCAGTATGCTGGTTTCAGAGGCGTGTCTGGCGAGCATCAAGGAGCAGAGCAAGATGAGCACAGCCAAAGAGATGGCCATCGGCTGGGTGAGCGAGCAGGCCGAGCTGCTACGTCGCGTGCACCTACAGGTGTGGGACTGGGCCGAGGTGGGCCTCAAAGAACTCAAGACCGGCAAGCTGCTGGCCGATATCCTGGAGGAGCATGGCTTTAGCGTCGAGCGGGGCGTGGCGGGCATGCCCTCGGCCTTTGTGGCCACCTATGGCTCGGGGGCGCCGGTGATCGGCATGATGGCCGAGCTTGACGCGCTGCCGGGCCTGTCGCAAGAGGCGCTGCCCTACCGCCAGCCGCGCGAAGAAAACGGCGCCGGCCATGGCTGTGGGCATTGCGGCTATGCCACGGCGGCACTGGGCGGCGCGCTCGCCGCCAGGGCGGCCATGGAGCAGTTCGGGCTGCCGGGCACCATCAAGTGCTTTGGCTGCCCCGCCGAAGAGACGCTGGTGGGCAAAGTGTTCATGGTGCGCGATGGCGTGTTCGGCGGCGTGGACGCCTGTCTGGGGCACCACCCTGGGCAGGCCAACAGCGCCATGATGGGCAGCGGTAATGCCATGAACAGTGTCAAGTTTGAGTTCTACGGAAAGGCCAGCCACGCCGGCGGGTCGCCCGAGCAGGGCATCAGCGCGCTCGATGCGGTGGAGCTGATGAACGTGGGCGTCAACTATATGCGCGAACACGTGGTGCAAGAGACGCGCATGCACTATGTCATCGAGGATGGCGGGCACGAGCCCAACGTGGTGCCCGCCTATGCCCGCAGCTGGTATTACGTGCGGGCGCCAACGCGCGACCTGGTGGACAAGTATTACGAGTGGGTGTTGCGCATCGCCGAGGGGGCCGACCTGATGGCCGGCACCACGCACAAGGTGCGCTTTCTCACCGGCGTGCACAACGGCCTGCCCAACCGCCCGCTGGCCGAGGCTATCGTGGCCAACATGCGGGCAATCGGCGCGCCCAGCTATACCGACGACGAGTTGGCCTTTGCTGCCGAGCTGGCCACGTCGATTCCCCGCGAGCAAAAGCTGACGGGCCTGCGACGCAGCCTGCTGCCCGATGCCATGGCGCTGGCCGATGTCGACATCGACACGCGCATCTATGACCCCTATGGCGAGGAGCGCAAGGGCGGCGGTGGCTCGAGCGACGTGGCAGACGTGGCCTGGAACACGCCTACCATGCAGTTCAGCACGGCGGCCTTTATCGTGGGGGCGCCGGGGCACAGCTGGCAGAACACGGCCTCAAGCGGCAGCAGCATCGGCGTCAAGTCGTCGCTGTTTGCCTCGCAGGTGATGGCGGCGACGGTGCTCGACCTGCTGACAGAGCCCGAGCTGTTGGCCGCCGCGCGCCAGGACTGGCAGGCGCGCATGCAGGGCCTGACCTACAAGTGCCCGTTGCCGCCCGATCTGGAGCCGCCGCTCGATCAGTTGGACTAGGCACGCAAGGCCGGCCGCCGGGCCGAAGGAGCGGGGAGATGGAGATCGAGGCGAGACGCAGGCGTTGGGCGCTGGTGCTGGCCATCATGGGCACGGTGCTGGTGTGGCTGCCCATTGTGGCACCGCTGGTGCTGGGCCTGGGCATGTGGATCGGCCGGGGGCGGCTGCTGGTGGATTACCTGATGCCGGGCGAGCTGTTCGCGCTGATCCTGGCCGGGGGGCTACTGCTGCTGACGGCGGCGCTGGTGCAACGGCAGAGGCAGTTGGTGGTGGCCCTGCTGCTGGGCGGCGCGGTGGCGCTGTTGGTGGGCTCGCAGGGGATTGCGGTGGCCACCGGGTTGGCCTCGGGGCGCAACGAGGCGACGGGCTGGCGACTGGTGGCCGTGATGGTGCCCTATGCGCTCTTTGTGGCCGCGGCGGTGGGGCTGGGGGTGCTGGGCATCCGGATGGTTGGCGAGCTGCGCGACCGGCAGGCCAGCACCTAGAGGCCTGCGCCAACAACTGCCAACATCAAGGCTGACGGCGGCGCCCTTGCGCCCGCCGGAGCGTAGGGATATATCGTAGGCAGAACCCGGCGCCATTCACCCGGGGCAAGAGCGATGCGCCCGCGCCACGTCGGCATCCTGCTGGTCTCTAGCGCCACGCTGCTGTTCGAGCTAACGCTCATGCGGCTCTATGCGCTGGCGCAGGGGCACCACTATGCCTTTATGAGCGTCAGCGTGGCCCTGTTAGGCAACGCGCTGAGCGGCACCGTTGCCGCGCTCTTTTCGCGGCGAACACTGCGCGCGCTCGACGGCTGGGCCACGCCGCTGCTGCCCCTCGCCCTGCTGGGCGCCTATCTGGTGCTGGCACACCTGCCCTTTGACGCCTACCTCCTGGCGTGGGAACCTCGACAGCTCGTGCGGTTGCTGCAGAATTGGCTGACGTTGACGCTGCCCTTTGCACTGAGCGGGTATCTGCTGCTGCGGGCTATCGGCGCCGAGGGTGAGCACGGGCATATGGCCTATGGAGCCAACCTCGCCGGGTCGGCGGCGGGCGGCGTGCTGTTGCTGGCGCTGCTGCCACTGGTGGGAGCCGAAGGCGCCGTGCTGGTGGCGGCCATACTGGCGGCGCTGGGGGGTGCGCTGCTGCAGCTGGGGCCCGCCGACGCCGCCCCGCAGACGCGTCGCCGCGCGCTGGCGAGCGCGCTGGCCGTGGGCCTGGCGTGCGGGGCGTTGCTGGCCGCGCGGCCGGGCTGGCTGGTGCTGCCGCTCTCGCCCTACAGGAGCCTGAGCCAGCTGCTGCTGACCGAGGGCGCCGAGCTGCGCTACCAGGCGTGGAACAGCCACTCGCGCGTCGATGTGGTGGCCGCTCCCAGCCTGCACTCGGCGCCGGGGCTGAGCCTGACCTTTACCGGCGACCTGCCGCCGCAGATGGGCATTGCCGTGGATGGGGGCGACCTCTGCCCCATCGCGCGGCGCGCCACCCCCGCCGATGAAGCCTATCTGCGCTATCTCCCCGAGGCGCTGCCCTACGAGCTGCGCCCCAGGGCGCGCGCGCTGGTGCTGACGCCGTGCGGCGGCACACAGGTGGCGCTGGCCCTGGCGCATGATGCTGCGACCGTTGCGGCCAGCGAGGCCAACGCGACCGTGCAGCACGTGCTGACCACGGTCTTTGGTGAGTATACTGATCATCTCTACCGTGATCCACGCGTCACGGTGCGCGTCGAGGGCGGGCGCACCGCCCTTTCGCGGGCTGGGGAGCCGTTCGACCTGGTGGTGCTGCCGCTGACGCGCCCCTTTGCCCCACTCACCGCGGGGACCTACGCGCTGAGCGAGGATTATGTCTATACGATCGAGGGCTTGAGCGCCGCGCTACTGCGCCTCGACACGCGCGGGCTGCTGGTGATGACACGCTGGGTGCAAGAGCCGCCGGCCGAGATGCTGCGGGCGGCCGCCCTGTTGATCGAGGCGTTGGCGCGGCAGGGCGTGGCCCAGCCGGGCGAGCACCTGTTCGTCTATCGCACCTGGAGCACCGTCACGCTGCTGGCCTCGCCCACCCCGCTGGCAGCCGCAGAGGTGGCGGCGCTAAAGGCGCGCTGCAACACGCTGGGCTGGGACGTGCTCCACGCGCCGGGCGCAGCAGACGCGACGCCACGCTACCATCTGGGCGGCGGAGCCGACGAGGGCGCGCTGTTGAGCGCACTGCTGACAGCGCGCGATCGCGAGGCGTTCTATCGCCAACAGATGTACGACATCTCGCCGCCCAGCGACGACCGGCCCTTTTTCGAGCACTACTTCCGGTGGGCGCAGCTGCCGGGGGTCATCGCGCGGTTGGGCAAGACGTGGCAGCCCTTTGGCGGCAGCGGCTACTTGCTGGTGCTGGCCCTGCTGGTGGCGGCGGTGGCGGCAGCGGCGGCGCTGACCATGTTGGCCCAGCGGGCGGAGCGGAACGCCTGGCCACAGCGGCAGCGCGCCGTGGCTTACATGGCGCTGGTAGGGCTGGCGTTCATGCTGGTAGAGATGCCGCTGTTGCAGCAGTTCATCCTCTATCTCGAGCACCCGGCGCGGGCAGCGGCGTTGGTGCTGGCGACGCTGCTGCTGGCATCGGGTGTGGGCAGCCTGTTGGCCGGGCGGGCGCCGCTGCGGTTGGGGCTGGTGTTGCTGGGGCTGCTCATCCCTGTTGGCACGGCGGCGTTGCCGGCGCTGGTGCGCCTGACACTGGCCTGGCCGCTGTTGGCACGCGCAGGGCTCTGCGTGCTGGCGCTGGCCCCGCTGGGTTTGTTGATGGGGCTGCCGTTCAGCGGGGCGTTACGGCGCCTGGGGGCCAGCCGCGAGCGCGCCCTGCCCTGGGCGTGGGCGGCCAACGGCGGCGCCTCGGTGGTGGGCACGCTGCTGGCCACCGTGCTGGCGCTGGCCAGCGGCTACCGGCTGGTGCTGTGGCTGGGCGCAGGGTGCTATCTGCTGGCGGCGCTGTGTCTGTGGCCTGCCGAGGCGGCAGACTGACGCTTTAGCGGACCTTGCGCACCAGTGGCACAAAGCTCACGTCGGCGATCTGCCGCGTGGTGACCGTCTCGCCGTGGCGCTCGACGAGCCAGAGCACCTGCACCATGCCTGGCGGGCCGACCGGGATGACCATGCGACCGCCGTCGGCAAGCTGGTTGATCAGCGGCTGGGGCAGATGGTCGGGTGCGCAGGTGACGATGATGGCATCGTAGGGGGCGTCCTCGGGCCAGCCATAGTAGCCGTCGGCGCAGATCACCTTGACGGCGCCGCCATCGCGATAGCCCAGGCGAGAGCGGGCCAGCTCGCATAGCTCTGGCACGATCTCGACCGAGACGACGTGGGGCGTGATCTCGGCCAGCACCGCGGCCTGGTAGCCCGAGCCGGCGCCGATCTCGAGCACACGGTCGCCGGGCTCGATCTGCAGCAGCTCGGTCATCAGCCCGACGATGTAGGGCTGCGAGATGGTCTGGCCATAGCCGATCGCCACGGGGTGGTCTTCGTAGGCCTGCGAGAGGTATTCGGCGGGGACGAACTCGTGGCGCGGCACGGCGCGCATGGCGGCCAGCACGGCGGGGTCAGCCACGCCGCGTGCAGCGATCTGGCGAGCGACCATCTGCTCGCGGAGCAGATCGTAGCGCTCGGCCTGAGGCTGGGCGTCGGCCTGGGGTTCAGCCGCTGGCCCGGGGCGGCCCCACAACAGCACCGCTGCGATGGCCAGCGCAGCCAGGAGCAGGCCCAGAGCGACGATCCTCGGCGGGCGCCGCCAGCGAGACGATACGGACATGGTGAGTGCCTCTGCGGTTCGACACCTTCATTGTAGCACAGCCGCGGGACGTTCAAGCGTGGTAGAGAGGCAGATCCAGCGCCGCAGGGACGTGGCATACGCCCCTTGTGCGTATGCAAAAGGGGCGGCCAGAGGCCGCCCCCGCGAGGCATGAGCAGGTGAGCGATCAGCCTGCGCGGCTTTGGAGCAGCGCCACGAGCGCCGAGCCCGCCACGACGACGGCTGAGATCACCCAGACGAGCCAGTTTGCGATGCGGTGCCTCATGGTTGCCCTCCTGTCAGGCGAGATCGAAGCGTTCGAGGTGGATGCGCGCGGGCGGCACGCCGAGCGCCTCGAGGGCGGGCTCGACGGCATTGAGCATGCCGGTGGGGCCACAGAGATAGACGTGCAGGTTGGTCGCACCGCCTGGCAGATAGCGCGACAACATCTCGCGGGTGACATAGCCGCTCTCGCCCTGCCAGCCCTCGGGCGGGCGTTCGAGCACGTGCACCACCTTGAGGTTGAGCTTTTCTTGCAGCGTGGCCAGCTCGTCACCGAAGCTGGCGCCATCCCAATCTTGCGTGCCATAGAGCAGGGTGACGGGCGTGCGGTCGCCACGGTCGACCATGGTGCGCAAGATGGACATCATGGGCGCGATGCCGGCGCCGCCCGCAATGAGCAGGCGCTGCTCGGCGCCGCGATGGCGATCGGGGCTAAAGGAACCGTAGGGGCCATCGACATAGACCTGCAGACCCACCGGCAGGTCTTGGATGGTGGCGGTAAAGTCGCCCAACTCTTTGATGGCGAACTCGACGCTGCCGCGCTGCTCGCTGCTCGACGAAAAGGAAAAGGGGTGCTCGTGGGCGGCAAAAGGCGACTTGCGCGCGGTGAGCCAGGCGAACTGGCCGGGCTCAAAGCGCAGGCCGGCATGCCCCACTGGCTCGAGGGCCAGGCTCCACATGGCGCCGTGCTCGGCGCGCACCAAAGTGACGCGATAGGGGCGGCGCAGCATCTGCCAGGGCTTGTAGACGCGCAGATAGGCCACCAGCGCCACCGATATGGCGCCATAGGCGAGCCAGAGGGCCTGCTTGAGCGGCGTGCCGATGTAGCGCCCCACCATGTAGGCGTGCACCATCACCGCCAACATGGCCAGCACGGCCAGCACGCCATGGGTGATGCGCCAGATCACATACTCGAGCTTGAGCTGGCGCCGCCAGATGGCCAGCAGCATCAGGCCAAGCAAGAACACTACCGAGAACACGCCCCAGCGAGCCCGCCAGGGGGCCGTAAAGACGTTGAGCAGACCACGGGCCCACTCGAACTGGATGAACAGAATGACAGGATGCGCCAGCCAGAGAAACAGCGTCAAGAAGGCGATGCGGTGGTGAAAGTGATAGACCACGTCGCTGCCATAGGGGGCTTTGACGGCGGTGATGCGCGCGGTGAGCACAAAGTGCAGCGCCATCACCCCGATGCCCACAAAGCCAAAGGCGACCGAGAGCTCTCGGATGAACTCGCGGCCCATGGGGCGCTCGCCAAAGAGCATCAAGATCAGTGGCGCCAGGGCGAACACGACGTAGAGGAGGAGCCACAGCACTCCCATGCGTTTGTCGCTCGGTTTCATCGTCACCTCAGCTGTTATTG